>Ga0272449_1004777_pt1 | contig 10879 bp, 11 predicted proteins | sample YNPCB0241_FD_198679 | JGI IMG/M metagenome (GOLD analysis project Ga0272449, IMG submission 198679) | Hot spring sediment microbial communities from Yellowstone National Park, WY, United States - YNP-CB-024-1 | ecosystem: Environmental > Aquatic > Thermal springs > Hot (42-90C) > Sediment...
ATAAAAAACTTTCAGGTTGTTTCTGTAATCAACCTCGTAAACTATCTTCAAAGACCATTAAATTAATTTCAAAACTACGCTCTAACATAGAACACAAAATTGCTCAACTTAAAAAATATTATTCTTTAGCTAAATGTAGATATTGGGGGTTAATAAAAACAAAAATACAAACATTCTTAAGTTGTATCGCTGCTAACTTACGACGAATAATTTTATTGTTGTCTCCATGAATGTTTGTATAAACTAAATATGGAAAATAAATTAAAAATTTAAAAATAGTAAATAAAAGATTAAAAAATGAAAAAGTTAAAGACAAAATTGAAGATTGTTGACCATAAAAACTTGTTTTATGTTGTTTCCCATCATCATAAAATTGTTCATTTTTTAAAAACGCCACTTTTTCAGCATTCTCCAATTTGCGGGATTCTAAAAGATGTGGCTTCACTATATCTTACAACAAAAAACTTAAAAAATTTTTCTACCAAGCACTAACTAATAAAAATTTCTTCAAACTACCCAAATTTTTCCGTTACCCACAGGAAATCATTTTATTCGCTTTAAGATTATACTTCGTACACAAATTGTCTCTAAGAAAAATTCAAAAAGAAATCAAACTACAATTCCCTCAATACAAAACCCCATCTCATGTCGCTATCATCAAATGGGCTAATAAATTATCTTATCTGCTATCTTTGGCTTATATCAACAAAAATATTGTGTCCACAGGCAAATGGTTCGTATGGCTAACCGATGAAACTGTTATTAAGATAAATGGTTCAAAATACTACTTAATTGTCATAATGGACCACAACTCAGGTTGTGTCCTATCCTGGTTTCTGTCACCAACAAGAGATGCTCAAGCTATATCTCACGCACTAAAACTCGCTGTTCAACTCACTAATTCTTACCTATCGCAAGGAGATTATTACTAATATGTACTTATGTCTATTATCTAATATTGACAACTATGGCTATTTTTTATTTCAAAGAACACCATTTTTAGTTACCAGAACCTTCATTTTTCCGTTATATTTCTTTTTTTAATTTTTTGCATTGGGATGCCCCTTCTCTAATTTTATTAAAGCAACCTCAACTGTGTAATCCTTGGATCAATTATCACTTCTTCATTCTCAAGGTCCAATTTGAGAACTATTTCTGTAATTAAGACTATAGCAAATAAAAGCACAATTTTCAAGTACTATAATTTAAACTATCATTGTTTCCCATTAACAAATTAGAATGGCATAAACTTGCGAGTTTATCCATTACCTTTAATATATACATAAAATGAACAAGGTAAATTTATTTTATGTTTTTTTAAAAACAACTTATTTTTTCCTTTTTAATATTTCTTTAAAACAAGAAACTAATTTTTGACAATTTTTCTCTTTAGCAGTTTCATAAAGAAGTTGAATTTCTTCTTTAGAACAAACTTTTTCTATAAGAGGCAATACGCTAATTATATCTTGTATATCATCTTTCTCTATAGTATGTCTTGACGCTGTAATTTTTCCATATACTGTCTGATAAAGAGAAAGTATTGGAACAGGAACATTTTGAATTTTCCCTTCTACACTATAAGCTAAAAAATTGAGAAACTCACGGTGAAGTTGGAAAATTAAATCTAAATGATACTCACTATTTTTCAAATACACACGAACAGAACCAAGTTTGCTTTGTTTAAGCACTTCATGGAATTTATGTATCGGTAATATTTGTCCCCTTTTCTCTCTTGACAAATCTTCTACTCTATCAAAACCAGCTTTTTCTAATATTTTGCCAATGGTTTCAGGATTTGAGTAATTTTTATCAAGAACAAAATCGTAATCTAACGTTGGTCTAACTTTAAATCCTTGAGATATTGCATAAGTGCGGATCGCACCCCAGCCGATGAGTACATATTTGTAACCTCTTTTATTAAACTCGGCAAGCGCTTTGGCAGTTCTTTCCACGAAATCTTTTTCTTCTCTGCTAATCTCCATATTAGTCCAGTTACCTCCTCTATCTCTACTGTGGAAAGCCCTTTTGCCCTTAAGTATTTCATCAAAGGAAATGTTACTTTTGCCTGTTTGAAAAGTTCGATGTATCCTTTTGTTAAATCGCCATAATTTATCTTACTACATTTTTCTGGCGGGATTCTTGTATCTACTTTTATCTTTATCTTCCCTTTGTTGAAAAGTATATGAGATTTCGCATCCATTGTGTTTTATCTCCGTTCATTATAAAGTCTAAATCTTTTGTTTTCCTGACTTCAAATCCTTTAAGTACTGCGTAAGCGCAGAGCGAACCTTGACCGAAGAGAACTCGCCCAATTCCTCTTCTATTAATTTCGGTAAGAGCTTTCTTACAACATTCCAAAAAATCTTGTTCTTCTCTTGATCGTACCATTTGTCCTGATACCCCTTCTCCCTGGACCTCCGTCCTAACCATCCTACTACTTCTTCTATCTGGATATCTGTTAGTTTCTTCTTCCTTAGATAATCTATTAAAGGAAAGTATACTTCCGCCAATGTCCAACATCTTATCATCCCCTGTGCTGCGTCTACCTCTGTATTCGGTCCCTTCTTTCTCTCCTCTGCGTATATCTTCATCAACTTCTCGTGAATTTCTTTCGGCGGTGTGTAAGGTTTGATCTTTATTTTTCCTTTGTTGAGTAGTATCATTGACCTTGTGTCCATAGTCTTTATCCTCCGGGTTTATTATATTGTTTTTAGAACAAAATTCAATACTTCTTTATCTTTTTCTTTATTATTCTCAATATAAGTCTGAGCAGTATTGCTTTTTTTATTTATTCTTATCAGTATTTCTTTTTTTCAAAAAATCAACATCTACAACAGACAATTCATCACCATATAGAATTTTTAATAAACGATTCATCGCTTCAACAGTATCTCTGTCAACCAACCCAATATTTATCAAATCTAAAATATGCTCACAATTTTTTTCTCTACCCGCAAAATATTTATTCGCTAACAAGTCCAGCAAACCTACCAAATAAGAGTATTCTCTATCACTAACGAATTCTGTCGTAAAAATTTTTCCTCAATAGAATCTAAAGGTAGTATATCAAAATGCGCACCTTCCTTATCTCTTGTGATTACCGCAAATTTTTGAGTACCAACTTTCAGCCCATAGTGGGGTGGTGGATTATTAACTGAAATTTTCTTCCATTTTCTTTCTTCTGGAGACCACCATTCACTAATACCATTCTTTAACAAAATTTTAGCAAGCTGACCCCACCGCATGTTCAACACTGCTATGTCGAAATCTTCCGTTTCTTTTTGATAATCAACTCCAGCAAACATTTTATATACGCATCCCGCAATTCCTCCGACGATATAAACTTTACCGTTTGAATCAGAAATCCCGCGAGCGACCTGTAAGCCCCTTCGGAATGAGCTTGGACAAATGCCCCGTCCAACTCGTCTATATCTCTCTTCGTATAACCTCTCGATTTCAGCCAACGAAGGATTTGTATCGTTGAAAATGGTACACCAACGAGATTCTTTTCTAACCACTCCAATGTTATCTGTTGTGGAATCCCTTCTAAATTCGGTTTGGAATTCAATCTTTTCTTTTTCATCTTTTACCTCCACAAAAGTTTTCTTTTTGTTAACCTATTTTAAGTTGTTTTTCCAAATCTACCTTAACAGGTTTTGCAATAAGTTCTGCAAGAACCTGTGCTTGAAGTTGTTTCATAAACTGTGTTGAATTAAATTCTGTTGATTTAGAAATTTTATATTCTTTTGACACAATAGATGTTTTGTCTATATTCACACTGCTGTGGTAACAAAAATAAAATTTTTGATATTCTCCTGTAGCAACAAAAACTTTTTTAGATACAACCTCTTTTTTTAGTTCAGACGAAGTAAGCATTTTGTAAACTTTTTCAAACCGTGGAAAAGTTATAGAATCAAGTTCTATTCGTATAACAACTTCATTCTTTTTATAACAAATTGTTTTCACATTAACCACACTTTTAACTGCTAAAAAATGGTATACGATTTGAGATACCTCTTTAACAATATCGCTAATTTCTTTGTATTCCATAACTAAAATTAAATATCTAATACATAACAAACTTTACCAAAAGGTGGACGAACATTCTCTTTTGTTAATACCCAAAGGACAGGATACCCTGGCGGTTTTTCAGGATAGTATGCCATACCATCGGTAAAGAACACCATAGCAGCACATTTCTTTATTTCAGAAAATAATGGACGAAAATCTGTCCCTCCACCACCTATAAATCTGAGTTTTTTAAACAAATCAGATAAATTTCTTGCTTTAACTCGTTCGTGGATTGTTGCGTCAGTAGTAATCACTGTTACTTCTTGAAGATATTGGAAAACTTTAGAGATTTCAGCAGTGATTTGTGAAAGTTGGTTTTCTGTTATAGAAGCTGATGTATCTACTACAAAAATTATATCACCAATCTCTTCTTCTACAAGTCCTGGCATAATAATCTTATCACTAAGTGGATGTCTAAAATCAGGTTTTTCCCAACGATATTCTTCCGCACCACTAACTATGTTATAAACAAAAGACAATAAAATCCTGTGCCAGGGAACCTGTGATTGTAAATATCTTTTTACAAACCTTTCTAATCCTAAAGGAGTATCACCTATGCTTTTTTTCAATTTTTCAAGAACAGCAATTGTTTTTTCTAACGCTTCTTGTGACTTGTTTTTATCTTCACATGAAATAACCGTATCTTTTACTGCTGGTAATCGTATAATTTCCGTACCACAATGTGGACATTTATCTCTAATCTTACCATTTTTAGGTATTTTATTACCACAAACAGGACATATTATTGGTCCTTCGCAAATAATGTTTTCATCTTTTGTTTCAATTATTAAAATAACAATTTTATCTTTAAATTCTTCTATAAGTGCTTCGTAAATCTCTATTGAAGTTAAGTTGGCATAGTCAGGATCATAATAATATATATCTTTACCAAAATCGAAATTCTGTGGTATATCAAATGGTGAAAAAGGTTCGCCGGGAAGTGTTATATTATGTTTTTGTTTAGAATTTTCTAAAATTTTAATTACTTCAGCATTAGTCACCATCTCCAAAGCAATTATCCATAAAGGACGAACTTTGTTCATAAGTTGTTTATCTGTTAACATTCTCGGATGTAAAAACATACAGTGTACACATTCGTGAATAATAACGCCAGCCAGTTCGTTAACTTTTATCTTGTTACAATAATCTGGATTATAAAGAAGTGTATCATACGATGTTGCTAAAGTATCTATCTTTTTATCTTCTTTTATCTCCCAACCAAAAATAAAATATCCTAAACTATCATAAAACATTAAAACTTGATTAATTGCTTTTTCTAACTTTTTCAACATAGTTTTTATAAATCTTTAACTACATCTTTTACAAAATTTTTCATTGGTTCTGCTTCGTCAAAGGTAAGAATGTAACTTATTAAATCAAGTTTTAAATTGCTATTCTCATCAAAATCTAAAAGTTCTTTTATGAAAAAGATTTTGTAATCACCCTCTAACGATTGCCATATTTTCACTATATTTTTTACAATTTTACCAATTTCTTCTTTTTTCGTACGTTTGATTTCGTTAATCAATGCACACAGTATAGCAAACAGTTGTGTCCTATCCGTATATCTCGGCAAAACACCTGTCTCCAAAACTTTTTTAGGTTCAACAAGTTGTAAATATTTTATCCAGGAAATAAATACACTTGCAACTGAAGCACCAACAGCTGCTGTAGCTAACGACCTTAACAATGTTTCATCTTCAACATCTTTTATTAGATCACTTAAAATATGCCACGACCTCGGTGTTGGCCATGCTTTCACACCTTCCTGTGGTAACTGACAGAAATATTGTGGATATGCATACACAAATCCTATAACACGAGGGTCTAACCGGTTACCTTTTGCCCATTCTCGCCATACATCTAAATCTGCTTCCATCTCAAAATGGACCAAACGATTATATAACGGCGAAGGAAGTTGATGTACATTTGCTAAATCTTCTTCTCTGTTTCCTGTAATTATGAAGTAGACATCGTCAGAAAAATATAAAGGTCCTATCCTGTGTTCTAACACAATCTGCATTATAGGAATAACCTGGTACGGTTTTGCATGAGGTAAGTCTTCAACTAATACCACAGCAGGACCTTTCTCAGGTAAGAAACCTGTTCTATAAAGTTTCACTGTTTGTGAATTATGGTCGGGAACTGCTACCGTATAATCAAACGGTTGTAATAAAGGTGCATCTAAAACATAAAAACCTACCTGTTTGTTTATCTTTTGTTCAATAACATCGCGTACTTTACGTCCAAGCGCAGTTTTTCCAATCCCAGGCGGTCCCCATATAGCTGCTACACGTCCTGAAAGAACTGTCTTTACAACTAAAGGTAAAAGTTCTTTAAAATTATGTTTTATAAGTTCCATAGGGATTAAAAAATATTTATTTTATTAATAAATAAGTGAAATTAATTATAAAGAATGAACTGTTTTGAAATACTTCTTTACAAACAAGATATGTTAATTTTTCGTCTTTCAAAACTTTATTAATTTTTTCTTTTGAAGCAGTCACATCTTTGCAATCTATCGGGAAGATGTTACTTCTTTCTTTTAACTCTATTTGTTCTATAAGTCCAGATTTGTTTTCTTTGATATATCTCAAAGTAGAGATAAATTTATACAACAAAACAGCTAACGGGACATTTGAAGGATAAGCAACATATAATGGAACAAACATATCTTCAACTTCTTCAATATCAAGCGGTGGAGTTATAATCCTCCCACGGGTTCTGTCAAACTCAAAAATATCTTCAATTAAAACCCTGTATGCAGCTTCAACATGGTCTTTATAAATTTTTTTAATAGCACTTTGTGGAAAATATCTTATTAAAAATTTTCCTTCCGAAATATATTTAACTGCAGATTTAATAACTTCAAACTGAATTTTTTCAGGAAGTAACCGAAACTGTGTTGTTTCTAAAATTAAACTTTTAAGAACAGGTTTTGTTTTTAACCATCGTGGAAGAAGATGGTAAAAATCCTCATCAGGCAAATTATAATGTAAAGGTATCATATCAGAAATAAAATATTTTGTTTCATCATTTTTCATAATAGCCTCTTTTAACCTATCAATATTAATATGTTTTATTGTTTGTACTTTTTTCTTCATTTACCCCTCCTATTCTATTTTTATAAGTTTTTTCAAAGAACTATTTTATTTACTTTATTTAGGAGGCATTCTTTTTTACACTTTTTTTCTAAAGAATATATCGTCTTTCATGACAAAAATAATTTAGCTTGATATCTCCCGTATTAAAAACTTTATTTTCTTTTCTTAATAAACATCTTTTTCAATACTACAATTTGTTCCTGGAAGTTCAAGGTTGTGAGTCGTAATCCCTTTATAATTAGGTCCACGCCTTTGCATAATGCTACGACGAATTATTTATTAGTTTATAATCCGAAACTTCTTGCGAAGGATGACAAATCCCTTAAAAAGCAGAACCATTTTCCGACTAATACGTGGAAGTAACAACACAAAACATGTCGTTGCTTTATATGATCATACTACTGTGTTTGTTGTCAAAGAACAATTTTAATTAAATAATTATTTTTTGCTTCAGGACTGATTTTTAAACATACTTCCAGATTTTAAATTTTTGTCTATACATTGATTTAATCAGATGTTTCTACAGATAATGGGCACTACAGAAGGTGTACACAAAAAAATTTTTGGCAGTTGCGAAATTTCGGCTTGCATACTAAATTTTTTTTAAAACTTAATATCTAAAGAAGGGAACAAAACCTGAATGGCAACAAAAAAACATAGGAAAAACTTTTCAAATTTTTATCCTTTCTTGACATGTATTATACAAATTTTAGAGCAAATTGTCAATAGTTCATAAAAAAATTTTTCTGATCACATACGGTCAAATAAAGATAAAGAAAAGAACACCGTTGTCAACAAACACAAATCAATACTTTTGTCCTCAGCTGTTGGAATAAAACAGCAGAGAAAAAAGTTTCAGTGGAACCACGCTTAGCAATGTATACATTGCGCAAGTGTTTCCCTGCTGGGTAAAAGCGTGATATTCACTACTTTGTGTCTTCTGTGGACTCGTCCGAAATATTTTTCGTTGAAGTTGTGGATACTGATGAACCTCCCCTGGTAATGCTGCGCCATGTCCACCTGAGGAGAAAGTACAGTATGCCGAACAAGAAGATACCGCCCAAATTCTTAAAACCGAGCAAAACGCAAATAAACACATAGGCGAGGCATTCAGCTCCACACGCAAGAATTGCTAGTAAGTATTTCATGATATGTTCCTCTTTTTTATTTCAGTTTTGGTCATTTTTGTAGTTATGTAGGCACTAGATTAACCAGAAAAAAATCTTCCTTTGATTAAGCACCTTCATCTCCAAATTATCTTTTTCTTATTAATATCACCTATTATATCTATCTTATTTCTAACGTATTTTGAAAGTATAATTTTCTTCAAGTTTTTACACTTATCTAAATGTAACGCTTCTAAACTAGTTAACCCTGATAAATCTACTTGTGTAAGCCCTTCATTACCAGAAAGATCAAGTTCTTTAAGATTTGGTAAATTAGATAGCTTCAGGTCAGTAATGTTACACCCACTTAAATATAACTCTTCTAAACTAGTTAATCCAGATAAATCTACATGAGTGAGCCCTTTATTATCATAAAGATAAAGTCCTTTAAGATTTGGCAAATTAGATAGTTTCAGGTCAGTAATGTGACACCAACTTAAATTTAACACTTCTAAACTAGTTAACCCTGATAAATCTACTTGTGTGAGCCCTTTATTACCAGAAAGAACAAGTACTTTAAGATTTGCTGGTAGTTTTGATAGTTTCAGGTCAGTAATGTTACACCAACTTAAATTTAACCCTTCTAAACTAGTTAATCCAGATAAATCTACTTGTGTGAGCCCTTTATTACCAGAAAGAACAAGTACTTTAAGATTTGCTGGTAGTTTTGATAGTTTCAGGTCAGTAATCTTACACTCACTTAAATCTAACTCTTCTAAACTAGTTAACCTTGATAAATCTACTTGTGTGAGTCCTTCATTACCAGAAAGATCAAGTTCTTTAAGATTTGGTGGTAGTTTTGATAGTTTCAGGTCAGTAATGTTACACTTACCTAAATCTAACTTTTCTAAACTAGTTAACCCAGATAAATCTACTTGAGTGAGCCCTTCATTCCAAGAAAGATTAAGTACTTTAAGATTTGGTAAATTAGATAGTTTTAGGTCAGTGATGTTACACTTACCTAAATCTAACTTTTCTAAACTAGTTAATCCAGATAAATCTACATGAGTGAGCCCTTTATTACCACGAAGATAAAGTTTTTTAAGATTTGGTGGTAGTTTTGATAGTTTCAGGTCAGTAATGTTACACCAACTTAAATTTAACACTTCTAAACTAGTTAACCCTGATAAATCTACATGAGTGAGCCCTTTATTATCATAAAGATAAAGTCCTTTAAGATTTGGCAAATTAGATAGTTTCAGGTCAGTAATGTTACACCAACTTAAATCTAACACTTCTAAACTAGTTAACCCTGATAAATCTACTTGAGTGAGCCCTTTATTCCTGATCCTTAACATCTTAATTTTATTGCCTTCAACTAAATACCATAAATCAGGCTGCAAGAAATAATCGGGTATTTCGTTTGTGCTATGATAAACTTTAAAATCATTAACCGGTAAGTGATGTTTTGATAAAATCTTTTTTAAAACTTCTTCTTCACTCTTTTGCTGACGAAAAACACAAACTTCTGCTAAACACAAAAATAATAATGAAACTAATATATCTAATAAATCCTCTTTAATTTAATCATAAAATCCACCTCCACTATTATAAAATTTTAAGACGTTTATGAAAAACATACATTTGTTTTCTTCGGATAATTCAGTTCCACTAACCGGTTTATGTTTTTCAAAATTTAATACACATATTTTTTGACATTATACAAAATTTCTATCTGAATTTCAAAAGTGTGCAAAAAATTAAAACCATTATTTTGTCAACAATTGATTTTGTTCTATTAACTTTCTTCGCCAGTGAAGTTCTATTTTGAATTCTTCGTTTATATATTTTCCGAACAATTGTTTTTCGTAATTTTTAATAACTACTCCTTCCATCAAACTGTCACCAAAGTTGCTAGTATTTCTTGCAAGCTGTGTTATAAAATCAGCAGATTTTTTTATATCATCTAGTAGTTTACCTGTGTAAAGAACAGGCGATATTGGAAATCTGTAAAACTCTGCATATTCTTCCTTCTCTTTTTCGTTAATAAACCGTTCTTTTTCCTTGTCATAGATGTCAAATACAACATACCACAGAAAACGGTTGTCCGAAGGTATTGGGACTTTGCTGTACGGCACTGTATGTTTATATTTGAGATATTCAGTAAATATCAATAAATTTGGCTCTTCTGGTATTTCTAAAAGGAACGTTTGTTCGTCAAGCTTCTCTTCAATAGATACCTCACCAGATATCAATTTAGTATATTCTTCCTCGGTCATTGTTTTTTTACCATGTTGTGGTGAAAATGGTACACGCATGATACCAGTCAGTTTTTTGTACAAGTTAGTTTTTACACAAGTTTTTAGTTGCATATAATTCTGCTCCTACCATTACTTTTTAAAACCAACTATTTTGTCCTGTTTCGTCCTTTTCTTCGTTTGATTTTCTATTAAAATTTCTGCATTTCAACCCGCCAACAACAAGACCTACAACTACTGCACATATACTGCTATAAAGATACATTCCACCTGTTATAGCAGTTACTACCGCAAATGTTATAACCCCGCCTTTCATAAAACCCTTTTTAAATTTTGGACA
>Ga0272449_1004779_pt1 | contig 10878 bp, 4 predicted proteins | sample YNPCB0241_FD_198679 | JGI IMG/M metagenome (GOLD analysis project Ga0272449, IMG submission 198679) | Hot spring sediment microbial communities from Yellowstone National Park, WY, United States - YNP-CB-024-1 | ecosystem: Environmental > Aquatic > Thermal springs > Hot (42-90C) > Sediment...
TAATCTCATCACTATAAGCATAATTGTCTTCTCCCTCGTATCCTTCACGTCATTATCGCTTTTCACCGGTATAAAAGGCTATCAAGTAATAAGTCAACCACCATATCAAGGTATGATGATGAGACAAGATTTCGGGATGATTCCTTTCTCTACTCAAATAATTTCCTTCTTATCTACACATTTCGGTGATGAAGCAATAATATCTCCGAGATCTTGGATTTATCCACCGCTACGTGGAGAAGAAACGCTTTATAGTGGATCTTGGACCGCAGGATTAGGTTCTATTGGTTTACAATCAGGCATTCACAATTCATTTATATATGGGGCGAATAATACAAGAACCCTTATAGGGGCTCTTCTTGGCCTTACACCTAAAGAAGATGAGATCACTCACATCTCTTTAGCTTTAACTCCGGAGAGTAGATGGTTTTTGGAGGGAGAAATTTATTCTTGCATAATAAATGATAGAATTCAAAGAGATCTTAATGTTAAAATTGGTGACAAGATAAAAGTAATGGGAGTGGAACTGAAAATTATCGGAATAGCAGATACGAATCTCCTTAAAGCTATATGCGATATTAATGGAGAAAGTATTGCTCCCTTAAATCCGCAAAAAGCTCCGGTTTCACCAACCCAAAGCTTTATTCCTTTAAGCTGGGACTATGTAATTCTTGTTCCCTTCACTCTAGCATATTATGTTTTTAATGGTAGAATAAATACTATTGCTATAAGAACCGATAATTTTACCAAGTTAAATGATGCTTTAAATAAACTTGTTATGGGCGTATCGCAAAATCTCGAGGTTTTTGCAAGTACAGAGGATGGAAAAGTAATGGTCTATAGACGGGGACTTGAATTTATATTTCAAGGAGTTGCAACCGTGATGTTTCCCGCCATTATAGGAGGGCTAACAATATTTACGACATTATTAGGAACGCTGATGGAAAGAAAAAGGGAGATAACGGTCTATAGTTCAGTTGGCCTCTCCCCGCTACATGTGGCGGGGATGTTTCTTGCAGAATCGCTTACATACGCTATTCTTGGTTCCATATTCGGGTATCTTTTCGGTATCCTGGGCATACGTCTACTTCTTATTTCAGGTTTTATATCAGAAGGAGTAACTGTTAATTTCTCGTCTTCCTTCGTCTTTATTTCTATAGCATCCTCAGCGCTTATGGTTCTTTTATCATCGCTCTATCCATCTCGTAAGGCAAGTCTTTTGGTTACTCCATCCTTAAAACGCAAATGGGAAATAGATTCAAAACCTGTGGGAGATGATTGGAGTATTCCCCTACCCTTTAGGTGCACGGAGAATGAAGTGGACGGCGTATTAAGATTTCTTTTTGAATTCTTAGAGGTTTATACTAATAGGGATGCGGGAACCTTTCTTGTTAGAAGTAAAGAGATGCTGGGAAAAAAGACTCCTGAATATCTTTGTAAAGAACTAATTGCTGAAATATTGCTCGCCCCTTGGGATTCAGGCACTGTTCAAAAAGTTTTCATTAGAGCTATCAAAGAGAAGGGAGAGTGGGCCTTCCACATACATTTGAAATATATCGTTGGAGATAAAAACGTGTGGATTAAACGAAACCCAAAAGTGGTTGACATCCTGAGAAAGCAGCTTCTATTGTGGAGAGGCTTAAAGGAGGAAGAAAAAAGAAGATATGTAGGGTGAGTAAAGGGTGAATAGAAATGACTGCAGTAAATGAAAGTTCACTTAAACATAGATCTGGGCTTACATGGAGAAGCATTATGGCAATATTATTTTCAGCTATTTTTCTCTCCCCAATTATAATTTTCACAAATCTGCTTGGGACAGGAGGTTCAGTAGACGTAATAATCTGGGTTACTGTGATTTTCTTTACAGAAGTCTTCATATATTTCCATAATCCTTTAACAAAGCAAGAGATAACACTCATATATAATACTGCTTGGTTACCAGTTTACCCCGCAATGAGTGTTGCACCTGGAAGTTTACTTTTTCTCCTGCTTCTATACAATGGATATTTTACGCGAAGCCCAATAGCATTTACATTTAAAGATCCATTTTTAGGTCGTCCTTTAGCGGAATCTATTCCTTCATGGTTCGCACCCTCCCATATCTCACCTGTTTATTCTATTAGAACTTTTATTCATCCTGATTGGGTGGTCCCTATTCTCATTAGCATCACATCAATGGGGCTATCCTTACTTATGGCAATGGGTTTAGCAATGATGATCGCGCATTTATACATCGAAGTAGAAAGGCTACCTTTTCCATTAGCAAATGTGGATGCTTCGATATGTAATACTCTTGGAGATAGGGAGTCTTCTAGAATGCGGGCTTTAATGATAGGAGCGATGATAGGTTTTCTTTACGGTTTCATATTATATTCTATTCCAACGATTTCTACTGGTGTTTTTGGTATTTATGCCGCTTTACTACCAATACCTTGGTTTGATCTTAATACACATATAGAGAAAATTTTCCCAGGCGCATCCTTAGGTATAGCTACTGATCTTCTAACATTCTCGTGGGGTATGGTATATCCCTCACATATATTGGTGTCCATGGTTATGGGCTCCTTCACGCTTTGGTTCTTTGGTAATGCTTTTGCGCTCAAAATTCCTTATTTTTCACGATGGCAACAAGAATGGACGCCTGGAATGTCTATTGCTTTGATTTATCAGAGAGCGACACTTTGGGTTTGGGCTCCTCTCCAAGTGGGTCTCGCGCTGGCTGTAGCTGTTTTCAGCATTGTGACGCGTTATAAATCTCTTAAAAGAGTATTTAGGGATATGATGCACGTCACTTCCTCAGCAAAAGAAGATAAATTCTTCTCATTAAAGTTTTCACTGTTAATGTATTTTACAGGCTCTCTTGGCTCAGTCGCTCTCTTCATATTTCTTGTACCAGATTTCCCATTCTTGGTACCTCTCCTCATGTTTGTAGCTTATCCATTTTTATTCGCGCTTGTGGCAGGTCGAATAATGGGTGAGACTACGGTCTCGGTCTCTATCCCTTATGTTTGGCAGGGCGCTCTTTTAGCTAGCGGTTATTCTAAAGTTGACGCTTGGTTTGCTCCAGCCCCCCTGACAGCTGGCGATCAAGCTGTTCTCCAGATGTACATAATTAAAATTATGACGTTAACAGATACTCGACCAATCGATTTATTTAAAGTACTTGCCCTAATTTTTCCCATATCTATCCTAATGAGTTTTGTATATGTGTCACTTTTCTGGATGATTGCGCCCATACCCTCAGTTTTTTACCCCGGCACAATTATCAACTGGCCTCCTCAAGCCGCAATACAAGGACTTTGGGTCACTCGCCAATTTGATATATTTAGACCTGAACTAATTCTTACTGGGTTTATGGCAATTGCATCGCTTTCAACAATTATGCACTTCTTGCCTTCTATACCATTTTCTGTGGCCGCTTTTGTTGGAGGCGCTTTTCAAACAGTTCCTGCGCCTTTCTCCATGTTAATCGGTCATTTAATCTCAAAGTATATTTTAGATAAGAAGATTAGAAGCTGGAATACCATTAAATATCATGTCGTAGGAGGAATAACTTTAGGGGAAGGAATATCCATAGTGATAGCAATATCCATTGTAGTAATCGCTAAATCGTTATGGAACTTACCATATTAATTTCAGATGGCATATTAAAGGGAGTTTTACCCTTATCTTAAAGATAGGCAACTTAACCTTGCGCTCTCAAATGATTGTATATAATATTTACGATTAGTTCCCAGGACGTGGCAACTTAAGGTTTATATGTCTTCTTGTAAGTTTTTCTTATGTTGAGTATTAAATCTTTGGTTGAGGAGTTGGGTGTTTTTGAGAGGAATAAGGTTCCATTGGAGCTTAAGGTTCTTGGCTTAGCATTCTACATTCAGCTCTCAAGCCTTAGGAGGGCTGCTGGGGCTTTATCCGAGATCCATAGGGTTTCTAAGACAGCTGTTTGGAAGTGGGTTAGGAAATTTAGTGAGAAGATTAATGTTAAGCCTTCCAGGATGGTTAGGAGGCTTATAGCCTTAGATGAGACATGCGTTAAGGTTAATGGATTAGAATATTGGGTTTACGCAGCATTAGATGTTGATAGAAACGAAATCATATGCTTACATCAACCAAAGATTTAATACTCAACATAAGAAAAACTTAAACAAGAAGACATATAAACCTTAAGTTGCCACGTCCGCTTTACAAAAGCGAAAGCTTTAAATATGAATTTAGGAAAACCTTTTTTTTTGGGGGTTATGATGACATTATCGGAAAAAGCAAGAGAAATCGGACTAACACCAAGGATCCTGATATTTTCAATTACTTGGTGCATCTTTAATACTCTAGTTTTCGGCGTTTTGCTTGTTGGGTCATATACAAATATTTATATTCCATGCTTTCTCTTGCTGATAATTGAGGCTGCAATAGCAAAAGTTATTGGATCAAAGTACCAGTTTAGTGCTCAAGAATGGGCAGTTTATTTCTCCATCGCCATGTCAGGGCTTATGACGACACCGTATTGGGGGAATGCTGATCTCTGGCATCAAGGAACAAATGATGCTTTCATGCGATCTTTTCTAAGAATATATGCAACAGCTTTTGAGAGCTGGAATACTTTTGAGGCGACGGTACCCGATGTTTGGATAGTGAAGAATAAGGAGATCGTTAGCAGCTATCTTTATGGTGGTCCCGTTCTCTGGGACTTGTACGCTCCAGTGATTGCTTTCTGGATTGTAAATTGGCTTTCATTATATCTCGCCTTCCACTTTTTAGCAATAGTCTTTAGAAGGCAGTGGATAGAAGACGAGAGATTGCCCTATCCACATGCACGAGCAATCTATGAAGTAATAAAGAGCGCAAAAGGTTTAGAGAACAGGCCTAAACTTTGGAATATAGGTCAAAACGAATGGTTCTGGTTAGGCTTCGTAATAGGCGCGATTCTAGCCATAACGGATATAGCAATAGTATGGTTTGGAGTAGCTGCGCCAGTCGCTGAATTCCAAAATTGGCAAATAAATTTAAGTCCTTATTTAGAGGGCATCTTTCCTTCAAGAATGTGGGATTTACACTTTTACTGGCCGGGATTAGCTGTTGCCATGCTTATGCCTATAGACGTTCTAAACACAGCGATTATCTTCTGGATTATATGTGAAGGAATATTTACATGGATAAACTTCGTTACTGGCACAACTCCTGCTGGGGATTACTGGGGAAACGGTAACACCTCTGGCATCATCAGGTTTGAATGGATGTTTACCTCTGGAGGTGGAGGAAACTTCTCACCAGTATTTGCCGCTATGTTTCTTTTGCTATTATGGCGAGCTAGAAGATACCTTGTACGCTCAATTAAGAGCGCTATATCGGGCGCCTCGAGGGAAGAAAATGAACCATTTTCTTGGAGGACTGTTTGGTTAGGTTTTATTGGCTGCTTCATTGTCTGGTACATTAGCATGATTGCTACTGGTGCGCCATGGTACATCTTCTGGAACTTTATTGTATTAGTAGTACTTTTTCTCTTCTTCGCAAGATGGATGGCTGAAACAGGAGGTTGTCATCATCCATGCCATGATATCACGCAACATGGAATAATGTACTATGGACTCTTACCAATAGATGTTTCAGGCAACATTACTATGAGTCCTTCTAATATGGCCGTGATTATGTCAGTTGCAAACTGGAATACATGGTGGTCACCAATGTTTCCGATGGGCCGAGATCTAATGGCGTTTAAATTTGGATATGAAACGAATACGAGAAGCAAAGACATTAGCTTAGCCGTTATTCTTGCCACTGTAATTGGTATAGTAATTGCTGTACCTACAGCCATATGGATGCTACATCATTGGGGAGCATCAATATTATACCTAAGGATGCACGGAGGAGAACTACAATATGTTGTGCAGGAGTACAGCTACAGCTTTATACCATGGCTACAATCTGGAGACAAGTGGTGGACATTTACTGAAACACCTTCTGACCTACTAATAGGGTGGTGGATAGCAGGGTTCATAATAATAATAATCATGGAAGTATTAAGAGCAAAGTTCGCATGGTTCTTCCTAAACCCGATAGCCATCCCAATAGCTGTAGGAGCAATATCACGATGGTTCTTTAGCGGAAGCATTGTATTTGCCTGGATAATTAAGCAACTAGCTTTCAGAACGATTGGAGGAGCAAGCTACGAACGCATAATCGTACCAATAGTGATAGGCTGGCTTATTGGCTACGCCTTCTTCTTCATGATTCTCCAGCTCCCAGTCCTAGCAATGGGAATCTAGCATTCTAAGATGCTTTCTTCCCTTATTTTTTGAATTCGTCCTTGGCGAAACTACTACCAATTTTTGGACACGCCCTCATAAAGCATAAAATTTAAAAGACGATTTGCAAAACATTTTATCGCTTTCTAAGAAGTTTAGGAGCGATCTACATGGATGGTGAATTATGTCCCGAGAGCCCTGTGGATTTACTCTGTGAGTATTCTGTTGATCCAATAGGGATGGATGTGCTTAAGCCAAGGTTTTCATGGAAGTTAAGGCATCGCGAGCGCGGGCGAATGCAGATGGCTTATCAACTTCTGGTCTCCTCCTCTGAAGAAAACATTATTAGAGATATTGGTGACATGTGGGATACCGGTAAGGTTATTTCAGATTGCTCGGTGAATGTGGAGTATGCTGGGAAAAATCTGGAAAGTGGTAAAATCTACTTTTGGAAGGTAAGGTGGTGGGATGACAAAGGGCATGTAAGCCCTTGGAGTAGAATTGCTAAATTCGAAATGGGTTTACTTAGTTTAGAAGATTGGAAAGCTAAATGGATTGGCGGCGGAAAGCTCCTCAGAAAAAGTTTCATATTGAGGAAGAAGGTTAAGCAAGCAAGAGCCTACATTAGCGGCTTAGGCTATTATGAATTAAGAATAAATGGTCAAAAGGTTGGCGACTACCAGTTAGATCCCGGATGGACGGATTATGAGAAGATAGTGCTCTATACAACTTATGATGTCACAGTCTATCTTAAAGAGGGAGAGAATGTGGTTGGCGTAATGCTGGGTAATGGGCGATATAATGTTAAACCCTATAGAAGGGGTTCTCACAAGCATTATGGTGAGCCGAGGGCAATATTGCAAATAAAGATAGATTTTGCTGACGGCAGCCAAGAATTTATTGTCAGCGATGAAACTTGGAAAGCTGCTGATGGCCCGATAATTGATGACGACATATATGATGGTGAAATCTATGATGCTAGATTAGAGAAAGATGGTTGGGATACGCCCGGATACGATGACTCCACATGGAGAAATGCTAAAATTATGGAGCAAACCGGTGGAAAACTCGTTTCAGGAGCAACTTTCCCAAAAATAAGGGTTGTGAAAATGCTTCAGCCAGTGAGCGTAAGAAATCCAAAGCCCAATATCTACGTGTTTGATTTTGGCCAAAATTTTAGCGGCTGGGTTAGGTTAATTGTTAGTGGTCCAGGAGGAACAGAGGTTAGACTTAGATATGCGGAGATTCTTAATCCTGATGGAACAATAAACATTAAGCCCAATAGAACGGCTAAAGCTACAGACATATATATCCTGAAGGGTGAGGGGATTGAAGTTTATGAACCGAGGTTCACTTATCACGGCTTTCGATACGTCGAAGTTTCAGGTTTTCCAGGCGTACCAAGCATTGATAACTTACAAGGGATCGTTGTACATACAGATATTGAACTAACTGGCAGCTTTTTATGCTCAAACCAGCTAATCAATAATATTCACAAGAACATAATATGGGGACAAAGAAGTAACCTGATGAGCATTCCCACAGATTGCCCGCAAAGAGATGAACGCTTAGGCTGGATGGGTGACGCGCAGCTTTCAGCTGAGGAAGCCATATATAACTTCAACATGGCAACCTTCTATACGAAGTGGGTTCGGGACATAAAAGTTGCGCAGAAGGAGGATGAAAGTATACCGGATGTTGTTCCACCATACTGGAGCCTTTATCCAGCTGACCCAGTATATGGAGCCGCATGCATAATTATTCCATGGTACTTATATGTTTATTATGGTGATAGAAGGATTCTTGAGGAAAACTATGATGTTATAAGGGGTTGGGTTGATTTCTTAAACACTAAGACGGAGGATCATATATTAAAGTTTAGCAAGTATGGAGATTGGTGCCCGCCAGGACAAATAAAATCCCCATATACGCCAGATGAGGCGGTTTCTACACTATGCTACTATGAAGTCGTATCATTACTATCTAAAATAGCACGTATGCTGGGAAAAATAGATGACGCTAACAAATATGCTGATTTAGCTGAGAAAATTAAGGAAGCATTTAACAGAATATATTTGAAGGAAGATTATTACATGTTCTTAAAAGACGCTTTAGATCCTATTCTGTCAATTACCTATAGCCAGACCATTAACATTCTTCCCCTATATTTGGATATTGTTCCATCTGATAAGAGAGAATCGGTTATAAAAAAATTACTTGATAATTTAATCGTTACCCATGATTATCATATAAATACCGGAATAGTTGGAACAAGATATCTCTTCGACACTCTGACGAAGTATGGATATGCAGAAGTATCTTACAAGATTATAACACAGACAACATATCCAAGCTGGGGATACATGATTAAGGAGGGGGCGACAACCCTATGGGAAAGATGGGAGTATCTGTCAGATTCAGGAATGAACTCTCATAACCACATAATGCTTGGGAGTGTAGACACATTTTTCTATAAAACTTTAGCTGGCATAAATGCTGACCCCTCAAATCCTGGCTTCGAAAAAATAATTATCAAACCTCATGTTGTCGGCGATCTTACACATGCCAGCGCCTCCTTAAAAACAATCCGTGGACTAATAGTATCAAAATGGTGGAGAGAAGATAACTCGTTAACTTTAGAGGTTACTATACCCGTTAACAGTAGAGGGGAAGTTTACATTCCTCTAATCGCCCTAAAAAATCCTGTAATCAAAGAAGGCGAAAAAGTTATCTGGAAAGATGATAAATTCGTCCAAGAAATTCCGGAAATAACATTTATCAAAAAAGAAGAAAACCACATAATCTTCAATATTGGGTCTGGGAGTTACGTTTTTAGAGTGGTGGGCTCCTAATGCTTCCGTTCTAGGAAGAGAAGTGAGAATTCTCCTTCCCTCACCATTTTGGCTTAGAAAATGACTTTTCATAAGATAAGCGCCATGTCCATCTATAAGCGGGTTCAGTTATATAAGGCTTGAGGTGTAAGACTCTCAAAACAAGACCCTGATTATGAGGAGAAGCTAGAAGGGTTGAAGGATACAAAAAGATCGCTTCAGATCTATCAAAAAGGGATTGACCCTAGATGCCTAAGGGGGAGGAGAGAAACATACCGACTTCAAGCAAGAACAGAGGGATAAAAATCTTCATAACAATGCTGGGACAATGCTATGTTCCCTTAAAAACATAAGAATGAGATAATCCCCTTCTACATATCAAGGTACTCACATAACCTTAACAAAGTCGAAGACAGGATCAACAGACTACTTAAACGTGATATATGCGCAAACCACAACTACCAAAAGATAGAAGACCTGGAAGACGGCAAGATGATATGTGAGAAAAATCATAGTTATTACAAACAGTCTGGACTCAACTTAATAGAACGATTCCAGCTGTCTATTCAATATCGCCTCTAAAATGCTCATTAGATAGTTTTCGCTAAAATTTAGGTGATTTTCTAAAATCTTCTTCAAAAATTTACGCCTAAAGTTGTTGAGAATTTTGTTTTTTCGTTTGAATATCTCGGTTTTCAAGTAAACTGAGGCCTTCGCTATATCCTCACGTTTCATCTTATCAGTTTCATGGGTAATGGCTTCTGGATAAAAGGAGATTTTCTTTCTAATTAGATTCGAAAAAACCATAAAATCCTTAAAGGATTTAAGTTTTGGTTCAACTCCGAACTCTTCTGCCCTATCAAAAAGCTCTGTGTGAGGGAGGAGAATTAGAGGTGTAACCCATTTAGGTATTGCGCCATGATCACTCGTTTTTATGATCAGTTTTAGTGTTTCTTTAATTTCCTCCTCTCCCTCATTGGGGAAACCAGTCATCCACCAAGTAAAAGGAATTATTCCCGCTTGAATCGTATTTTTTATAGAGGCAACAGTTTTGCCAATATCAGTAGGCCTTTTGATCAGTTTTAATATATGTTCAGAGCCGGATTCTACGCCATAATCAATATTTGTGCATCCAGCCTTGGATAATTCCTCTAATATTTCACCATCTAGAAAACCTGGGACAGATATTATATTAAAACCATTTATTTTATCATTGATTTTCTCTCTAATCATTGTCCTTGTCAATTCTCTAAGATATTTCTTCCCGCTAAGATATAAATTGTCTTGAAAAGCGAATTCACAATATCCCTCCTCTAAAAGCAGGTTCATTTGATTTAGTATCCACTCGGGTGAGTGGACAGCAAATTCCTTTCTTCCGGAGAGAATGCTTAAGTTTCTATCGATACAGTACACGCATTCGTAGGGGCAGGGTCCTCTACAGGTGTTTATTGCGCTCCCAGCAAACAAACGTTGTGCTTTACTGCCATTTTTAATACGTTTTACGACGCTATATGTGAAAGGTGGAATCTCATCAATATCTATAAAAATATCTTCCTTTTTAAGTGGTATCTCTGTTAATCGGCCATCTCTAAAAGTAACCAAGCCCCCTACATTAATGTTCTCCAAGCTTTCTTTTTCCTCAAATTTTCTAGCAAGATGAAGAAAAGTTTTTTCAGCCTCACCTTTCAAAACAGCATCTATAATCTTGTTATATCCCTTGATTATTTGATCAGCAAATAACGTTGCATGTGTTCCTCCGATAATAATTGTTATGTCGGGACGAGTCTTCTTTATTATTTTAGCTG
>Ga0272449_1004781_pt1 | contig 10875 bp, 12 predicted proteins | sample YNPCB0241_FD_198679 | JGI IMG/M metagenome (GOLD analysis project Ga0272449, IMG submission 198679) | Hot spring sediment microbial communities from Yellowstone National Park, WY, United States - YNP-CB-024-1 | ecosystem: Environmental > Aquatic > Thermal springs > Hot (42-90C) > Sediment...
GGCAATGTTCAAGGTGCAGTACGTCAGGGAAACCCCCAACGGCGTGCCGATAGAGGCCGACCCTGACGCGATACAGGTGGAGGTGAGGCGCCCGGACGGGGTTCAGATGGTGGCCAACTACCCGGCCACCGACGGGGACAGCGGGCAGGTGGTCATAAACCGGCTCTGGGCCGGCAACTACGCCATCCAGGTGTACCTGGGGACGCTCACCGGGCGCTGGCGGATGAGGGTCATCACGAACAACGGCTACGGCCCCACGGAAGAGGTGGAGTTTCAGGTGGCGCCGGCCACGTAGTCTTCCAGGTACTCCCCGTGGGCGGCCGCCCACAGGCGCCGCAAGGCCCGCTCGTCCATGCTGAGGACCACCTCCAGGGCGAAGAGAAGGGCGTCGGAGGTGGGCACCGGCGTCCCGGCGATGTCGGACAGCTTGGCCGCCAGCTCCTTCACGAGCTTCAAGGCTTCGGCGGGCATGGAGACGACGGCCTTGGTGGCGGGGAGGCCAAACTCCCGGCGAAGCTCGGCCATGAAGGTGGAGTCGCTGAGGTGGCCAAGCCGCTCAAGGAGGGAGATGTCGGAGACCTTCTCCTTGGCCATGTAGTAGAGCTTGGTCCTGGACCACTTGGCCAAGGAGTCGGGCGAGTAGCCGTGCACGGCCACCCACCAATGGTAGACGGTGGCCAGGCGGTGAAGCCACGAGTAGGACACGTCCAGGCCACGCTCGGCCAGCATACGGCCCATCTCCCGCCAGGAGAGTTTGAGTTGAGAAAGCTCGTAGGCCAGACGGCCAACCTCAAACTCGTCCCTGGCCTCTCGGGAGACCACTTCCACCAGTTGGTCAAGGATACCCTTGGCTATCTTGCGGCGCTCCGCCTCCCTCTCGCTTCGGGTCTTGGGTTCCATACCTCAACATTCTACACCAGCTTCGGGCGTATGCGTAGCTTGATAGCCCTTGGGCTCCAGAACTCCACCACGCCGGGACCGACCTCAAAGGGCTTGCCGGCGTGCTCCGCCACCTTCCCGTCCTGGCGAACGGTGATGCGGATGGGCGGGCTCCACCCTTTGATGATGTGGGTTAGGTCAAAGCGCACCGTTACCGGAACCCTTGAGGGGAGGTGAATAAAAGGGTTCGGATACGGCGTGGCCAGGGACAGGCCGGTGATGGCCTCCAAGCGCTTCCTGTACTCGGGCCACTCGTCCCCGAGGGCCTGACGCCAGCGGTCTACGACGGCGTACACCTCATAGAGGGTCAAGAGCGTTTCGGTTATTTCGTCTTCGGCGTCAAAGGGGTAGCCGTAGGAGCGGGGGATTGGCAACGGCCCGGCGCAAACTGACTCCGGCGGGATGTCGTACAGGGCCGCAACAGAGTCGGCGATGGCCGGCGTGAGTTGGGCTTGACCTCTTTCCAGGGCCAGGTAATGGTTGAACTTCAGCCCCAAGCGCTTGGCCGCCTCCCGGGCCGATAGCCCGGCCATAAGCCTCAAGGCGGCCAAGCGCTGGTGGCAGTTGGTCATTAGAAGACCTCGGGCTCCTCCTTCATGGCCTCAATGAGCTTGGAGGCCTCCTGGCGGGTAAGCTCCTTGAGGCTAGACACCTCCCGGCCCAGGACAGCGGAAGCGTAATCGTGGATGTCGTCGCCGCCGCCCATTTCCTTCCACAGCTTGTAGATGTAGCGGAGCTGGGCCTCGGTGATGCCGCCGGAGGGCCTAGAATCCTCAGGCTCGGCAGGCTTAGCCCTTTTGGGTGGTGGCTTGTCCTCCCAGGGCGGGGTGTCTTCGCCGCTAAGGAGCGCCCGCTTCACCGCTTCGGGGTCCTTGATGTTGCCCCGCTCGTCCAGGTCCGCCCACACCTTGGGCAGGCGGTAGAGGTAGCGCCCCACACCGAACTTGACCGCGGCCCGCTTGAGCGCGTCGGAGAAGGCGGCCTTGAGGGAGTCCCCTTCCCCCACGTCCTCCTTGCTGACCCCGAGGACGGTGAGGGTGCATTTGACCTCCACCAGGCGGCGGCCGTCGGCGTCGGTGCCGTTGGTGAGCACCTCGTAGCTGTCGCTCCAGCCGGTGGGGCCGACCGCCTCGTCCAGGCGGTCCAGGACCGTGCGGGCGTCCACGTAGGCCACCACCTGTGCCCTGGTGCGGTCCCGGTTGACCGCCTGGATTTTGACCTCCACCTCCCTCGGGTCAAACGGCCTGCTCAGAATCTCCAGAATCTCCTTGCTCAGGCTCATGTTTACCTCCCACTATCTTGTACATCGCTCTTGACGCTTCAAGAAGCTCAACCCATTGGCGAGGGCTAAGCCATGAAGCCGGAACCCTATGCCTGACGGCTAGGGCGAAGCTCATCGCCGCTATCACGTGCGGCACCCGTATCTCCGGGAGGAGGTCCCAAAGCTTCTTCCCGGCCGCCCTACGCCCCGCGCGGTGCCAGTTGGGGCCATTTGACGGCGGGTAGCGGCGGATACCGGCGAAGCCAGCGAGTTGGGCCGCTGCCACCCGGTCCAGCACCACCGAGGGGTCGGCGGCACACTTGTCGCAAAGCCCCACCGGCGCCGGCGCCGCGTTGGTGATGATTTGCGTAACCTTGGCGCCGCATGGGCACCTTTGCGAAGTTAGCCATTTGGCGTAAAGTTTTGCGGACGGATTAGCCACGGCGCCTCCACGGGGTCAATCTTGTCCACGTGGCCCAGGTGGGCGATAGCGTAAGGCACCCACACCTGGCCCGTGCGGTAGTAGTAGGCCACCTGCCAATAGTGGTCCAGGATGAGCTTGGCCAGCCACCTAAGCGTGCGGGCCTCCACGTGGGAGGGCGGAATCATGGGTAGCCCCCGGCCGTCTTCGGCCAAAAGCTCCACCGGCTTCTCCGGGTTCTTGAGCTTTATCTCGCCGGTGAGCCATAGGGCCACCTTCCTGGGGTCCATCTGCCCGGAGGCCCACATGTAGGCCGTGGTATCCTTACCGTACTGCTTGGCGCTCTTGAGGGCCACCTCGGCGTTCCGGCCCTCCAAGTTCTTCCGCCACTCGTACATCTTCCGCCGCTCGTACCATGGGCGGTAGTCCCCGTCCACCATCACCTGGGACTTGGCCAGCTTGTACGCCAAGGCTTTCAAGCGGCGATTGTACCTGTGGTCCTGGCCCTCCCGGTTTCCCTTCTCGGGGGTCAAGCCGGCGTAGCTGAAGAGGTGGCCAGGGTGAGGGAACTTATCCGCCGGGGCGAGGCCCATGAGCTGGGCCGCCAGGCTGGGGCCGATGCCCTTGACGCTCGTGAGCCATCGGTAGACGGGCTCGTGCTTCACGGAGTCCGCCGCCACTTTGATGGCCCGCTTTTCCAGCTCGTAGAGGGAGTTGAGGAGACGGATAAGCCCCTCGGAGGCGCCCTTCTGGCGCACATAGTGCGAAAGGGCGATGCGCTCTCGTTGGAAGACTTGGAAGAGCTTGACTGCGTGCCGCACCTCGGGGGCGCTCAGTATCTCCTCACTAAGCTCAACCTCGCCCAAGTCCCCATCGTCGCCAAAGTCAGCGGGGATGGCCTCCAGCTCCTCTACCTTGACCCTACCTTTGCTCTTTGCCATGACTTACCTCCCAATGGACCGCACTAGCTATCGCCCGAAGTTTCTATGGCCCGCAACTATACCTGCCAAAGGTTTCATCGGCCCACAAACGACACAGCCAAACCGGCTCACGGCCCGCAAGCCCGAAGCGCAAACGCCACGACGGCCAGCACCCCTTGATGCCACAAGATGTGATTGGCCCGCAAAGGCGTGGGTCAAAATCCGCAAAGGCCCGCATTTCGTGATTAGTCCCAGGAAGCTCATCTGGCCCGCACAGGAGGAAAACAGAAACACGATGGCCCGCACAGGAGGAAGACCGAAACATGGTGGCCCGCGCTAGATGGAGCCCGACTCCACCTATGGCCCGCATAGACCTATCTCTCAAGCTATCCCTGGCCCGCTCGGGACGGTGCCAAAGGCTCGCCGGCCCACAGATCCTTTGTCCATATCGTCCTCTGGTCCGCACCACTCCTCGCCAATCTATCTCGTGGCCTGTTTCTTCACGAAACGCAAGTGAAAACCTGCGCTTCGCCGAACTCTGAATCAGAGTTCTAAACTCTGAATCAGAGTTCCCAACTCCCACTTCAGAGTTTCCCGCATCACTCCTCCTCTCTAGCCCTACACGGCCCGCAAATCTATGTGGGTTGAATCCGCGTTGGCTCGCAGTAGTTAGTGCCAGATTGACATGTGGCCCGCATGTGCGCTTGAAGAACGCCTCTTCGGCCCGCAAGCCGAGCACCACACCGCCCCATGGCCCGCACCCTGCTATCCCAGATGACCCTGTGGCTCTCCCAAAGCCCATGGCGCTACCTTTCATTGAGAAAAGCCTTGACTGCCTCCGCAAAGCGGCGCCAGTTGTCGGGTGAGCAGTACCGGTACTCCCACCCCTTGAGAGTCTTGGGGGAGATGCCAATGAGGCCGGCCAGCTCCTTCCGTACCCGCTCCACGGGGAGGCGCAAGCGGTGGCGGAGGCCCTGGACCACGGAGTGCACCCAACAGGGGATGGAGTCTTCATTAATGTCCAGGCCGCATCGGGGGCACGGCCTAGCAAAGTACCAGTTTCCCGGGTCGTACTCGTGGCCGCAAGCGGGGCAAGAAAGTGTAAACCCCGCCTCACCGTAGTCGGGCCTAAAGATGTGAATCCTCACGTCAAACCTCCTTCTTGGCCCTCAACGCACCGTTTCCCAAGCCGAACATGGACCGCACCTTGCACCGCCAAATGAACCAGTAGCCCTCAGAGGTCTGCGTCAAATACCCGATGGACCGCACCGGGGCGCATTGGGCGAAGGGGGCCTGGCCCACGCTCAACCGACCGAGCCCGAAATCGCGGGTGGACCGCATGAGAACGCGCCAAACCAGCTGAAGGCCGCAAAGTCCCATCACTCCTTCAAAGCGTTTGGTACTCCAGCCAAGCCTTCCTAAGCCAAAGCGGCATCCGTTCCGCTCCTTTATCCTCAGGCCCAAAGTAGACTAGCTTGCCATCAGGCTCTATAAACCACTCATCCCGGCCGTCTTGGGACTTTACCTTGACTCGCCCCTGCCTGTATTCGCCAAGGCCCGTGATTACGATCTCCACCTCGTTCCAGCCCAAGACGACAAGGTCCAAGCCACCAACGCGCATCGCACCCTTCTCGTCGGGGATTTTGTGCACATTGACGACTAGGTGAACGTACTTGTCCTCATCAATGACTTTGCGAACCAGGGAGGAGGGAAAGCCCCACAACGACAGCCTGCCAAGCTCATCCGGATTACGGCGGTCCAGCACCCTAGACGCTCCATATGCGATTACGCACTCGCCGCCGCTCCGAAGGTTTCCATCAAAGGTGATGTAGTCAACCTCGCCAAACTCCGCAACACCCCAAGCCCTCAGCCGGATGTCTTCGGATTCCTGAAAGAGTTGCTTGAGGGGATTGCTCAACATGAGGTCAAAGCTACGCCTTACCATCGCCTACCTCCTTGTGCGCTTGGTCCATTACCTCAAGGATAATCTATGTGGGGCGCTTTGTCAAGCCTCCGGCGGGGAAGCCATTGCACCAAGAGGTTACCCGAGAGAAAGAGGGACGGCTTCTCGCTGTCTAGTCCTTTTGGCTAAGCCCCTTCCCTCACGCCCCGTAGACCGGGCCACAGACACACTCAAGACCCTAAGGTGAGGACGCCTTTGCCACAGACACGCTCGGATGAACTGACAACAGGGCTTCCGATGTGTTGACGCTGCACCGCTCATGGGTATACTCACCTCCCTCGCAAAGGCTCAGAAGGCGCCAAGAAACGCCCAAAATCGCCCACGGAGACAAAGCTTCCCTGGCCCGGGCTCTACCGGGCTCGGGAACCTCTAGGTCTTCAGGCGGCCGACGCCACCGGCGGGCTGACTGCCACGGGCCTGCTAGCGAGGCCCACAGCAGGCGTCTTCCTACGCGCGATGTACCCGAGGAGGTGAGGCAGGCCCCTAATCCACTCGGCGAACTTCCTCCGCTCCTCGTCAATCCGCTCCCTTAGCTTTTGGAAGAAGCTAATCACCTCCTCCATCATCCCCAGGATAGCCTTCACGGCGTCCTCAAGGAGCTTGCCCATGTCAAACCTCACGATGTTCATCTTCTCGTCGTGGACGCGGTAGTTGCGGAACAGGGCGTGGTTCTGCCGCTGGTGCCTGAACTTGTCCTTTAGTTCCCGGGTGCCGGTCTTTACCCCGTTGTACTCGTAAAGCATGAAGAGGGCGGACCTGGGCGTTATCCTGTTTTCGTCTAACCACTTCCGGACCGCCTTCCTGGCGTGGCCGGGCGGCGCTCCTTCCTTGATGGCTTCCCCGGTGAGGTAGTTCTCAACCCTCCTCATGGCTTCCTTCTCCTCCAGGGGCACGTAGAAAGCGTGCCGCCTGACCACGCAATGGCCGATGGCTAACGCCAGGGAACGCTTGCTGGTGAGCCCCTCCTGGCTTTCGGGGGCCACGAGGGCCAGGCCTCTCGCCGTAGTCCTGCCCTTCTTCAGTCTCGCCGCTCGGTTGTAGATGCGCTCCTTGAGGTTTTCCCTCAAGCCCTCAAGCCCGCGGTCCTTGAGGATGTCCATGGGGTCCCGTTTGTACAGGTCCTCCATTGGGATGTAGATGCGCTGCATGTCGTAACCGGCCACCGCGAGTTGGGTCTTCATCCTCTCCATGAGCCTCCGCCCGGCATCGTCCTGGTCGGTCATGAGCACCACTTCGGCGGCGTACTCCTTGAGCCTATCCACCAGCTTGCGGGAGAGGCCCGTGCTCGCCCCGGGTATACCGATGGTGGGCAAGCGTAGCGCACCGTAGACGGCGCCAGCATTCATCTCGCCCTCCACGATAATCACCCTCCGCATCGGCTTCCAGGCGAAGCCGGGCGAGAAGTAGTAGCCGTTGCCCCGGCCGGGGAAGACGTGGAAGAAGCGCTCGCCCTCGCTCCCGTCCCGCCGCCGCACCTTGACGTTCTTGGGCCGAAGGTCCTCGTCGTATATCGGGATGGCGATGCCCTCTTTCACCGCTCCAAACCCGGCGGCGTAGGCGAGTTCCGGGGTGAGCCCGCGCCCCTCCATGTACCGGAGGGTCTCCGGGTGTTCCCCGTTCAGGAGGGCCTCACGCGCCTCCTCCATCTTCGCCCTGGCCGTGGCCTCCCATTCGTCCGTGGAGGGCGTGATTACCGGGTACTCAACCCTCGCTTCCGGGATGGCCAGCCTCGGGTCTTTCTTCTTGCGGTTTTGCCCGCTCTCCTCTCTCTTGAACTTCTCCCTTGTCGGGTCCCACTCCTCAAACCGCTCAAGCCAAAGCCGGGCCAGGTCTTCCCGACCAAGCTCCCGGAGGTATGAGTGGTAGGACCACGCTCTGTTCTGAGCGTGGTCCTTGACCATTATCACGCCGTTGTACCCAATGTAAACGCTCAGGCTTGGGTTCCGGTCGAGTCTGTGTAGGGCGCAACCCAAATAACCCCTTCCTGTCCTGCCAAAGCGCTTTCCACCAATGGCTATGAGGGTGTCAACGTATTCCCTGAGGTCATCAAAAGTTGCGGGCCGTTCATTTCTCTCATTCCTCTTGCTCATGTTGCACCTCCAAGGCGTGGTTTATGAGTGCGGTGAGGATGTTTGTCTCTAGCGCATCCCACAACCCCTCAGCGTCCTCCTCGTTAGTGGGTGTCGGTACTCCTTCTTCGTTGAGGGGATAGCCGTCATACTCCATGTAGTCGGCAATCATGCTTAGTACCTCGTACTTTATCCGCCTCCACCGAATGGTTTGCCACCATTCTAGCTCCTCGGCAGATTCGGAGGCATCTATAAGCCACTTCCTGAACTTGTCCAGGAGCGGCTTCCTCTGCTTGAAGTACTCATCCTCAAGCGCCCAGTAGAACCAGTCGACCACGGGTTTCCCAAGGACCTCTTCAAAGGCCTCGTGCAACGCCATTATTACCTCGGCGTTGCCTTCGTCAAAGCCAACCGGGGCGCCGCGCTCGTCTAGCGAGTAGCCCCTTGCCTCAAAGTTTTTGAGCGCGGCTATCAGCTTCTTGTTGGGCATCCGTTCGGCAAGGGGCGCTAAGACGAGAGAGGCGTTCTCGTTTTGGGGAAGCCACTTTTTGAAGAGCTTGACTTTTCGGTTCCAATCACCCATTTGCTCTTCACCTCCCTTTCGGGAAAAGCCGGGGGACCCGCTACGCAGTTCCCCGGCTTTGCCCTTACTATACCACAAGGTGGGTGCTTGTCAAGTGGGTGTTGACATGCGTGGGCATTTGTGCTATAACAAGGATGAGCCAATCACCCAGGCTCACCTCCTTTCGGGAACGGCGGGGCCAACCCCCCGCCGGTTTTTTATTGGGACTTGACATTTGACGAGGCATGTGCTATGCTAATCTTGGCACTGGGAATGCCCGGTGGGTAATCGCCCTGGCGAGAGAGTCAGGGCGATTACTTTTTGGCGTTGCTTGGGCTACCACCTCCTTCACCTATTGAACCTCACTTCTCGCCTCACCTTGTCGTTGGTGAGCAGGGCCTCAATGGCCTTGCGCTCCTCCTCGGTGTACTTTCCCGAGACGAGCTTGACCATCTTGCCGTACACCTTACTGACCCGCTTGCCCAAGTAGTGCTCTATCCGGGCCAAGATTGGCATGTCAGAGGTGTAGCCGGCACTAAAGCGAAATAGCTCCTCCCCTAGGCCGTCCCACTCCACCTCTATCGGGATAAGCTTTTTGGGCAAGCCCCGCTCGTAGTAAAGCCAGGCGATGTTGCAGACACCGGGGAAGTTGACGCTGGTTAGCCTTTCAAGCCTGACCCGGCCCTGGGGGTCAAAGTAGTCCCGGATTGAGAAAAACATCTCGGGCTTGCGGGTGATGAGTTCCTTTAGCCGAATCCACCGCACCCGGGCTTGTGGCGGTATCCGGATGTGCGGGATTGGCTTCTTGTGGTCTGTCCTCATGTCCCCTCCGTTTCTTCACGAAACACTACCTCCTAAACAGGCTTTGCCATAAGGGACGGCGCTTCGCCCACTTGATGAACATCCGCCTGGCCCACCTTTGGGCCTCCGGCCCCGGCTCCATCGGCCCCAAGTTCTTCCAGGAGAAGGGCGGGAACTCCCCGTACTTCTCCCGGTAGGCGTGCGCCGCCCAGCCGTCCTTCTTTCCGTAGGTCCTGGCGATTCCCAGCAACTGGCGGTAGAAGGAAACCCTAATCAGCTCGGTGTCTACCTCGTCCACCAGGCCTATCCGGGTGCCGATGACCTCCAGGTCCCTCACCTCTGCCATGTAGCTTGCCCTGAACCCGCAGTTTGGGCACGGGTTGGTCTTCATCTCTTCCTTGCACATTGGGCATAGTCCTCTTCGTTTTACAAGGTTAGAGCCTACCGGCTTCCTCCGGTCCGGCCTCGCCGGCTCCAGGGTCCAGCCCTTGATGTCCTCCGGCGGCCCGTGCATGTAGAGGCTCCCCACCAGGTCTATCACCAGGACCTCTGCCTTCCCCTCGGCCGGCCGCATCCCGCGCCCCACCCTCTGCAAGTACCTGGCCAGGCTTCTCGTGGGCGAGGCCAGGATGACGGTGTCTACCCGAGGCTCGTCCCACCCCTCGGAGAGCACATCTACGTTCACGATAATCTTGATGCGCCCCTCACGAAAGTCCCGCAAGATGCGGTGCCTCTCGTTAGGCGGCGTGGCCCAGTCCAGGGTGGCCGCCGGTATGCCTATCTCGCCGAACCTGGCGGCGATGGTCCAGGCGATGTCCACCGTGGGGGCGAAGACCACCGTCCTCTCCCTGGCGTACTCGCCGTAGGCCTCGTAGAGGTCCGCCAGCACCTGGCCCTTCACCAACCTCACCACGTCGTCTATCACGAAGTCTCCCGTGAGCTTGGACACCTTCAGGTCCGAGGTGTCTAGCTGGACGGATACCCACCTCGTGGGCACCAGGTGCCCCTCTGCTATCAGGTCCAGGTAGGTCGGGCCTACAACGATGTCCTGGTATAGCGCCCCCATTCCCGGCCCTGACATGCTTATCGGCGTGGCCGTGTAGCCTAGGACCACCTCGGGCTCCAGGGCTTCCACGATGCGCTTTTGCGAGTTGACGCCGATGTGGGCTTCGTCAAAGATAAGGAGTGGAACTTCGCCGAAGTTCAGGAAGTCCCTCCTCCTATTCCAGGTGTCCCGGGACACGACAAACACCCGCCTACTCCAGTCGGTGTCGTACCCCGCCATGACTATCGTGGCGGGGAGCCCGAGCCTGGTGAGCAAGGCGTGGGTCTGCTCCACCAGCTGGCGCCGGTGGACGACGTACAGGGCCACGCCGTCCTTGCGCCGCTCCAGGAAGGAGAGCATGTTGTGGGCGAGAATGTGGGTCTTGCCCGCCCCTGTCGGGGCCACGATGAGCAAACGCTTAGCGCCGGCGGCCACCTTTCGCCGCGCTCGCTCTACGAGGTCCTGTTGGTACGGCCGAAGGCTTATCACCGCTTATCTCCTCCACGACGAGAAGCACGTATCCCTCACACTCGCCCGCTAGCTCCCTGGAGGACTTCGGGACGTGCCAGAGGGAGTCGTCCTGAATCACGCCGGCCTTCACGAGGGCGTCCATGACCGCCTTCTCCAGGTTGTCCCCGTCCCTTCGCCGGCGGTCAGGCGGGGAGAGAAACATGCTCACCTTCACCGGCCCGTCAAAGCGCACCCTGGTAGCCCGTAGCAACAGGATAGCCTCGCCGAGCCAGGCTTTCGCCATTGGGGAAATGAAACGCCTGCTACCACGGGCCTTCCAATAGTGGTTGACGGAAGGGGGCCACGGGAGCTTGACTTCAAGTTTCTTCCCCATGGCCCCATTGTACTCACTCCTCCGCCCCCGCCTCGTCTAGCTCATAGGCC
>Ga0272449_1004782_pt1 | contig 10875 bp, 11 predicted proteins | sample YNPCB0241_FD_198679 | JGI IMG/M metagenome (GOLD analysis project Ga0272449, IMG submission 198679) | Hot spring sediment microbial communities from Yellowstone National Park, WY, United States - YNP-CB-024-1 | ecosystem: Environmental > Aquatic > Thermal springs > Hot (42-90C) > Sediment...
CTTTTCTATTAGCTTTGGTTATTGCAAAAAAGACAAAGAAAATTAGGTAGTATGCCTTTTTTGCCAATTTTTTGTAAAAAATGTGGGTTGGTTTTTGAAGCTTGTCTTTGATTTATATTGGAATGGCGTATGCTTTAATTGCTTTTGGCTTGCCCCTTGTGTAAACGAAGGCTGCGAAGAATGCATTATCTGCCTGTAACCATCCGCTTCCGTAGCATAGTCATTTCCACTTGTAATACCAGAAGCCCGATGAGTCAAGTATGTATGTGCAGTCAGGCTGGCGAGCAGCTGCACTTGCACGCGTATTTATGTAATCATTTTCTTCTTTAAATAAATGTTTATTTTTGAAAATGAAAATGTGATTATTATAAACTTTCCTCCTTGTGAAGCGACCTGTTTTCCTACATAATTTCCATTTTTCGATTTAGTTTGGGATTATCAACTGGCTTTATTCATATATGGGGATTTGTTTACGGGTCTGTTTTTCCAAACTGCCTGGATACTATAGCTACGTCTTTTATGTCGACTCTGCCGTCGTTGTTTATGTCGCAGTTTGGGTTCCATTCTGGCATGCCGGATAGTGTTCCGTAGATTTTGGATACTTTGGCTACGTCTTTTATGTCGACTTTGCGGTCTGGCCATCCATTAGGTCCTGTTATGTCGCCAACCATGCTAACTATTACCCAGCCGTTAACAAAAGTGTTGTCTGCTGTGTGTGTTTCGCCTTGGACAGGTGTCGTGTAGCCCAGTATGGTATAGTTACCCTTAGCAAAGCCTGTTGTGTTCCAAGTGAATGTGATGAGTGTAGAGCTTATGCTTTTAAGCGTGACTGTTTTTGTTGTAATAATGGTTGTGTTACCATAGAGTGTAATGTGGAAGTTTTCGGAGTTGATGCCATAGTTTATTGTTGTTGCGGTTATGCTCAGTGTGTAGCCTTGGCATACGATAGTTTTGGATGTTTTGAGGTTTTGTATTTCAATGTCGTGAGTTGTAATTAATGGATAACGGTCCTGGTTGTTATCATCTATGTAATATGGGGTGTCGCCTATTCCGTCGCCGTTGTTGTCTGTGCCTGTGTAGTCACTCCAGTAGTTTCCGCCTGATGGATAGCTGTTGTCCCATATGTCTAGAGGTGTGTTGGGGTCAACGTTGTATTCGTTTTCTATGAAGTTGTTGTGGAAGATTTTGTTGTTTGTGGAGAAGTATGGGCTAATTCCATATCCATTGTACATTATTATGTTCACGTGGATGGTGTTGTTTGATGAGTTGTATAAGTATATGCCGTCGAAGGTGTTTTTAGTTATGTTATTTCCGAATATGTTGTTTCCTGAGGAGAGGTATATATAGAGGCCTTCAAGCACATTTTCTGTTATATTGTTTTGTAATATGTTATTGCCTGAGGAACGGCTTATCCAGATTCCATGGTTGTTTTGCGAAATAGTTGACCCTTGAATGGTGATTTGGCTTGATGAGGAAAGATATAAGCCTACATCAAAGTTTTTGATTTCTAAATTTTGGATGGTCACGTTTTTTCTTCCCGACAAGTCTATTCCAGTTTCGCTTCCTGTTCCTTGTAGAGTGTGGAATGCCCCATCAATCACAATGTTGTCCTTTTCCACAATGATTAGCCCTTGTATATTGTCTGTAAAAGTGTAAAAGTTGCTGCTCCGTTGGATTGGTGCCGTTGGAGGGTCGACGTTTCCGTTAGCTCTAATGTAAATTACCATTGATGCATGGGTGGACTGAATGTTAAAAGTGTATGCCATCAAGCTTAATAATAATATAAGTGCTGTTTGAGAAGCTTTTTGCATACGAGCCTCCCTTCCCTTAAAATGTAGATACTTTGGCTGTCAAATATTGTTTACGGAAAGAGCGTCATGTTGCTGCTACTGACAACTGCTTGTTATATGCTTCTTTTAATAAAAAAGGGGAAATGTTATAGTGTAATGTTCTTTTACTTTTTAACCTTAGCGATTTTCAATGCGTTGGCTGCTGTAAGCCATCCAGATCCGTAGTCGTGGTCGTTCCATTTATAGTCCCAGATGCCCCATGGGTCGAGTATGATGGCGCCGTCTGAGGCTAGTGGCAGTCTTACAGCTGCCTTTTTCAAGACTAGCTCCATGTCGAACTGGTTGAAGCTTGGGTATTTCTCTGCTACGAGGGCTGCTATGGCTGAGACGTGGGGTGTGGCCATGCTTGTACCCCAAAGATAATAGTAGCCAACAGTCCAGCTGAAGTACCCCTTATACGGTCCGACAACCGATGCGCCTGGTGTGCAAACGTCAAGGTCCTTCCAGAACTGCCCTAGTTCTGGGTTTGGTCTAGAACTGAATTCTTCGAGGTATATTTGCCAATTGTTACCCCAATAGTCTATAGTGTTTAGCTTTTCTGGGACGTCTAGGACGTCGCTTAGCCACCAGAATGAAGTCCTAGGGTCTCTAACGCCGTAATCTGGGTGGTTAAGCCATTGTTCTGTCCATCCGCCAGCAGCAGCAGAAATTACTTGTGGATAGGCGCCTGGCCATACCATGCCAGCATAACCATTATTTCCAGCGGCCGCGACTATAATTACACCCTTGCTTATAGCGTAGTTTATTGCGTCTTCAATCATGGGGTTTGGTACAGTACCGCCGAGGCTCATGTTAATGATTATTTTTACACGGTAGGTTTCAGCCAGCCAAGCTACATACTTAATTCCAGCGGAAACCATCTCCCAGGTACCACCAGTGAATCGGGCAACACCTCCCGGATATGGAACTTGCCACGCATCCAGAACAAGCACTGGTATAATCCACACCTTTGGAGCAACTCCGCGTATCCAGTAGTCGTATAATACACCGCCTACAATGGCTCGGTAACGGAATCCTATAATCGTGCTTGTTACATGTGTTCCATGGCCTGATCCTTCAAACGCCTTTGTTATGAAACCTCTGTCGTCGCGGAGCGGTCCGATTACGAAGTCGCCTTTGTTTTCGTCCCACCATATGTCGTGGGTGAAGCCCTTACCCCATTCCCATTTAATGTGGCATTCGCCTGTTATTGGGTTCGTAAAGAAGAACTGCCAATCTGGCAATAGTCCAGTGTCTAGGACTGCAACGTATATATTCTCGCCGCCATCATAGCCTTCCGCATCGACAATGTCAACCCAGAAAGGCGTCGGATCTTCAACTGCCCCACCAGCACCTTCAAAGTCAACTGCATCGACAAACTCCTCTTTAACGGGCAATGCATTAAAAGGCAACGACCTAACTTCAGGCGCAGCCTCACTCCTTGTAGGCATTGGAACCAAAGTCACAAGCATCAAAGCCAAAACAACAGCCGACACAAGAACAATTTTCCTCATTTCCCTTTCTCCTCCAGCTAATACACTATGCACCAAACACAAATATGAAATTTGTGGAATATTGTTCTAGTCGAAATTTCCGCCATACTCGTAACATTGAATAAAGAATTAAAGTTTTTATCCAAAATTTCACGCGCACAAAGTCGGCATAAAAGGCGCAGCCGCAGTATTAGGCAGTTTAGGGAAAACGGACACGTAATACCGGCACATACTTCGATCGATTTGTGTGTAAAATTTGTATATAAAAAGAGGGTAGCTTTGCTGTTTTCTTACGTGTAGCATCAAGTTTGTTAGTTTTGAATCCAGAACACTGAAGCAACTACAAACGCATAATATTGACCATACGTCCCTAAATCTGGCACTGTTACCTCTGCATATACCGTAATGGTGCCCACTTTATTCACTGTGAACATAGAGTTTAATGGAAGTGCAAAACTCGCTATTAAGTTGCCACCAGTATCATACACTTCAATTCTTCCGCAACCCGGGGTTCCTCCTCCACCCCGGCCCTCGCTGGAAAAGCTTAAGCCGCCAGAAACTCCCCCGCCCGTAAAAGTGACACTCTTACCGCCAATGTATGCTGTTTCATTCGCACTTATAACCCCTATAGGAATCATTGGTCCAGCGTGAAATACGTTAAGAGTTACCGTTAAATAATTTGTTGCAATAGGCCAATTTGTCACAGATACGTTTTTTATTGGATCACCTAGTGTTCCGAAACGCATAGACGAATAAGCTATGTCCTTAATGTCTATTTTTCCATCATCGTTAATGTCAGCCCAAGGGTCGTATTGAACTGTTGTCTGGCTTCCAACATTCAGACAGAATGCTAAAGCCAATATCATGGAGCTTAGAAATATTGCCAAAAGATAGTTTTTCACATTCAAACAATATCACCTCCCTTCTCTCCATTTTGCAATAAACAATTTAGACCGTTGCTGAATTAAGGTTTATGGTGTCCATATAGGGCTTCAGGGAAACGTGCAAACAAAAAGGATATCTGTATGGAAAATGCCGTATATAAGCTTCATATACTCATATCTAACATCATCGCCACAACAGACATAAAGATAATGCCGCTACAAATTAACAGTGGATTTATGATTTAAGTCTAAACTAGTATTATTATTTCATTTATACATATGCTGTTAATGCGTTAATTTAATAGTATTATTCAAGATTGCACAAATTTAATTTGGAATAAAATCGATATATTCTTAGACTAATGGGGAATTTAAAACGATTGGAAAACTGAGCAGAAGTTGCATAGTGCTCATATGTTTATTGGTGGCTTTCTACTTTTTCACTATTCAAATTGGGAGATTGACCGAAATGGTTGTTATGGCTTCATGTAATGTTCGGGTAGCCGCGCACGACAATGCTTTAGGATCAGATGTGCAAGTAAATTTTACATTGAATGAAACAAATTATTTAACTCCACACAACTTAACCCTTGGAATCGGAAACTATAGATTTACTTTTCCTGATGAGGATCAATATGGATATCCATTTGCTCACTGCTACATTTGGTATTCAAGCGGCTCATATAAATATATTAAGGCAAGGGATTTCATTTTGAGCATTACCTTCTTTAATCAATCTGATGATTTCAAACTTAAAGCCTATTATCACGTTGAACCGTACTCGGACAAGCATCCAACACTCATATATGTAGATTTTCCAGTAACACCTATAAAAAGAGGTGAAAACTTCTCAGTAAGCGTTGGCATTCGAAATGTAAAGGACTTGTTTGCTTGGGAGTTGTATGCGTACTATCCGAAAGAAATAATGAGGGGATTATTGATTAGCGATACAGCGTTTTTAAATAGAATAAATGGAGCTCCATACATTTTTCTAGTCGATAATTACGGTGTTAACGGTTACTGTACATACCCTTTCATTTTATTCGGAGGGAACTTCACACCGTATAATGACTACAACTTAACCCACGGACTAATTCATGTCGGCTCAACCATTATAAATTCAGTGGGAGAATATCCAGGCATCACTACAACAGGACCTATTGTTAAAATCAAATTTGAAAAACAAAGTGATGGAGAAATAAAATTTTTCGTTGCCCAAGATAATTCACGATTTTATACATTTCTACTGGATTCATCATTAAATGAGATACCCAGCGTTGTAAGCTTGGTAAGCGATCTAACAGGTTCGCAAATAGGGTTTCCGGACGGCAAAGTCGACATAAAAGATGTTGCAATGGTATCAAAAAACTTCGGAATGACGGAAGAAAATCCAAACTGGGATCCATGGTTAGACTTAACAGGAACAGAATACCTATCCCACGACTGCATAATCGATATAAAAGATGTGGCACTTGTGTCTAAAAATTTTGGAAAAATATTTCCTAAATAATAACTTTGAAAATGGTTAATATAAACGTTAATGTGAGCAATAAAAAATTGATAGCGGGTCGATTTGAAAAATCGATTCACGAACATGCCAATTCAAATAAACACCAAAAATTTTGATTATCTAATAAAATGGCATGAATTTTATGTATTCGAGCAGCGTGCATAACCCAAAGCCAAAACATCTTTTCCATGCGTATACCATAGATTCGATTCAAACAGCATAGATTTCAATGAACTATATGCTTCGAGTCTCTTCTTTTATCAAGTTTCTAGAAAGACTGTTCCACGTAAGCTGATATGCGCGCACAAGCGCCATAAGGCTTGCGCGCGCCGGAGACCTCTCAAGCTACAATCCAGTAATCGTTGGCAAAATGACGGTAGAAGTAACAGAAGTATGGGTGTTCCAACAGCTCAAGTGGAAGTCTACCCAAGAAGAATAAAAACATACTACGCCACAGTTAAGAACAGCGAAACAGACACCTACACATTCAAGACAAGGATGCAAACGGATTCGCATTTGTGTTCCTATACTGGTACCGCGACCTAGACCTGATAATAATCAACCCAGACGGCTCATTAAACGTAGATGGAGCCACTGGAACATCACAAGCAGCCATGCTAGCCGCTGGACCGGGAAAATACACAATAATAGTAGACGGATACCAAGTATACTTTGACAAAACAGAATACTACCGCCTAGAAATAGCGTATTTTGCAGACACAACACCAGTATGGTCTTCGCCACTAACCAACCTAAAGGCATGACAACAGTTCGATCACTAAAATATGGAATAGCTGTAGTCTGGCTATATAACGCCGACTTTGACGCATGGTACATTGGCGGATTCACATATCTCACCAAAAAGACTGTAGGCTGCAGCGGAAACTTCGCAATTTAAACTTCTTAACATCCCTTCTTCTTTTTATGATGCTGTGAAAATGCGGCGGAAAGTTACGCCCATGTCAATTTTGTTAAAGACGCCGAACTGCAAAATTGGATATCCCTCTAGATTTTAGGTTTAGGCGTACCATTTGGCGAGTATGGCTTCTAGTATTTTTTGGGCTGCCTGCTCTGGCGTGCATTGGGCTGTGTTTATGGTTACTTCCGGGTTTTTTGGTGGTTCATAGGGTTGTCCTATTCCAGGCACTGTTAGCGCTTCGCCTTTTAAGGCTTTTTTGTATATTTGTTTTGGCGCTTGATGGGTTTCGGTCCTTTTTGATTCGCGTTCAATGCAGACTTCGAGGGGGCATTCAAGGTAGGCTTCCATGAACTTTTGAATTTGGTTTCTGGCGTTTTCTCTATAACGCCTCAAATTGCCAGTGGCGTCAATAACAACATTTACACAGTTTTGGGTTAATAACTTAGCGATATAAACAAGGGTTGCATATACAGCGTCACGTTCTTCAAGGGAGTATGTTGGCTTTGGCGTGAGTACCTTGCGCAGAGCATCAGAAGACAAGAGCTGCGCCCTTATGCCTTTTTGAAGCAAAAACTTGATTAGAGTTTCAGCTACCACGGATTTGCCGCTTCCCGGCAATCCAGTAATCCACACGCACCAGCCTTCACACAAACCTAGGACTCTCTTTAAAGATTGTTGCTTAAAGCCTTAAAATTCTATTTTCCACAACATTTATTTTAGTTGCTGTTCTGCTGGTTTGAAGGCGAAGGCGAACGCTTATGCTGATTGTCCAAATTTCTGATATCCACTGCGGACCTATGTTTAATTACGGAAGTTTCCGCACAGCCATGGATGAGATTAATGCATTGTCGCCAGACGCCGTTGTAATAACCGGCGACATAACCGAGAACGGTATACTTTCAGAGTTTAAAATGGCCGCAGACGAATTCAAACGTTTAAAAGCCAAAAACATCATTTACATAAGCGGAAACCACGATTACCGTTCGACTGGATATTTGCTCTTCAAACAATTCTTCCCCTTCAACCAAATCACAGAAGTGGACGCCGCCGTAATAATTGTGCTAAGCAGCGCCCGTCCAGATAGAGACGACGGCGAAGTGGGTCACAGACAAAACCTCTGGCTTGAAAACACGTTAGAAAATTATAAGGACCGCGTGAAAATTGTGGCTATACATCACCACATAATCCCAGTTCCAGACACTGGCGCAGACCAAATCACCATAGTGGACGCTGGGGACGTTCTAAGAAGTCTTGTAAAATCAAAAGCGGATTTAGTTTTGTGCGGGCACCGCCACAGACCGTGGAGGTGGCGAATAGAGGATATGCAAGTGGTTCATGCCGGAAGCGTCTCATGCGAAAGACTACGAGGCTTTTTCCTCAACTCCTACAACGTGATAGAAGTGAAAAACAAGAGGGTTGAGGCTAAACTCAAAATCGTCGGCGGAGACTACATGAGCTTTGAAGAGGTTGTTAAGAGAAGGGAAATCCTCCAAACCTCTGACGTTTCCCAATACAGCGACTCATTAGCTAGGTGAAAACTGTTTAAAACCCAGTTTTATGCAAGCATCCTCCAACGGTTTAAGGCTTTCAAAACGGAAAAGATGACTTTTACACTTGCAGTCAGAACAGCCAAACCCGCCTACAGGAAAACCAACAGTGCTAAAATATTGCGCGGTCTCACACTCTTCTTGTTTTCCAGCCTCTTTATAGAAAACCTTCACAACGCTTACACAGTTCATGGCAACTAAATAGTCTATATGCCAAAACCGCTTTTTACCCGCCTTTTTAAAGTGCCTCATTAAACGTTTTTCGAGACATTTTTGAGCAGAACCCACATAAGCATAAAAACCATTATTTAGCGTGAACCTCTTCAATCCGCCAACTTTAACGCTTATGTTTTTGTTGACCAGAATCACCAGAACGTAAACCCCTTTCACCGCAGCCCTCCGCCCACAAACCACTGTTTTCATACCATTTCAAAATCTCTTTAACAGCCCTCTCAGAATAGCCCATCAGCCTAAGCACTGTTTGCAAATCCCTCAAACCCTCGCCCAAGCGAGTATACCACCATTAATGCAGCCTTTACGTTTTTAGATTATTTAGCTTTTAGCAAAAGCTCTAACCAGACCGTAGGAGGGAGTTAACAGCATTCAAGTCAAACTTTTCATATTGCAATATGTTACGCACAAAGTTTAGAAGTTTCACCCGAACATCAAGACTTAGGTTTGGATACCATATCGGCGAAGCCACAACCAAGCCACGCCAAGCGTAAAAAGGTTGAACAACCTCCAAAATCTCCCAATCTCCAGTCTTCGACAGATAGTTTTCCCAGAAAAGCCTAAATAACCTATCGAAAACGCCTGCCAGTTCGCCATACTTCTGCAGTGAATAGAATATGTAATTTATCGTCATTGCTGTCACATCATCTGCTGGTTCACCCCATTCGCCTCTGCTACGGTCAAGAACTGTGAAGTCTGTACCTTCATGGAACATGATATTCCATGGGTGGAAGTCGCCATGGACTTGACTAAGCCTATGGGTTTTCCGTTTGAGACGCCAACGCCAAACAACGCAGTCTCTTTCAATGTCAATTAAATCGGATTCGTGTACGAAATCAAGTTCTGGGGGATAGCTATCAAGCAATCCCATTATGCACTCGCCATGCCCAACAAGTTCCCGTGCCCTCCTTATATAAAGCCAAGGTGCATCACGCTTCACACTATGAATTTCAACCAAGTAATTTGAAAGAGCCAAACACCGTTTCTCATCTAAATCACTCATCTTGCCGTGCGCCTTAATACTGTCCAAATCAAAATGGTAAAGAACCCCATCAACATATTCAGTTAACAGAAAAAATTCTCCGCATTTTCCAAGAGATTTTATGCCCTTACCATCGACTGCGAAGGCACCAACATCAATTGAATGCACATGCCTTGGAAGCTTGTTAAAGGCTGAATGTTGCCAAAGGAGAATCTGGGCGCGGTCTGATGGAAAGTCGTGTCCAAAACCTTCTGAACGCATCGTCTCCAGAACAACACGTCGAACCTCATTCTTAACCCTAAATTCAATCACGTAGGGCACTCCATAGCCGAAACCCTTCAAATCTTTAACGCCTTCAGCTTTCTTCTCTCCAAGCCTCCAAACACCACAAATCTCAACATCAGAGCCATATAAACCAGAAAGATACTCCCGAAGGGCGGCTTCTGAAAATTCAATGCGGCCCGCACTGCCTTGTTTTTTTATCCCAGCCATATTCTGCACCCAACGGAGATACATAAAAGGTTATACTTAAATATAAATTAGGCAGAATCCAAAAGGACTTTTAAGGGTTTAGAATTGAAAAACCTCAGCAGAGCATTTCCGTTCATCAAACCCTATAGAAGCTTAACAGAAGTACTAACAGACCATACGTTGGCGGCTTTGGGCGATGCCTACATAAACTTCGCCTATTCTTTGGCTTTGTCCATGAAGAAAAGACAGCCTTCTGGAGCAAAAGTTAAAGGGTCTGTTTTGGCGGAAGCTTTCAGAAGGGCTGGTTTAAGAAAGCACATGCCTTCAAGGGTTTCAAGCCACATGTTAGCTGACGCTGCTGAAGCCCTAATAGTCTATGCTTGGCTCAATGGGCATATGCCACTGAACGAGTGCGTATCAATACTTCACAAGTCTGAAGACTCTGTTGAAGGCTTCACTCGACTGTTATCAACAATAAGGGATAGAATCAGACTTTAAGGGCTTTTTTAAGGGCTTTCCCGAACTCCTCATTCATTTTACGGGCTTTTTCCAAAGCTTTTAGTAAGGCTTCTTCTGGTTTCACATCGCCCTTTGTACGCACATAAATTACTGGTGTCGGCGTTAGGGGATGAGAGATATCATAGCCCGCCAGTTCCACGTTCTCATCTTCTAACAGTCTTTTTTGTAAAAGGTTACATATAGTGTGGCCCGCACCTTCCACCTCGATTTTAAGCTCGTTTTCGGTTCTTTTTAAAACATTAACCTTCATTTCGCTTTCACCATCCGCTTCAAATTATTCCTCTTCCATAGTCTATGGCTGTTTTGCGTTTTTCAATCTTCCCACATCTCGGACACAGCAGACCTCGACCCTTCAGCTCCAGCACCTCGCCACATTGGGAGCAAAACGCGTAAACAACACCTAAGCTTTTATCTTTAGTGGTTAGGTGGTAAGCCCTGTTCTTTTCGCTTATAACTTTGGCTCGCAGTATGTCACCGGGCTTGCAAACGT
>Ga0272449_1004783_pt1 | contig 10869 bp, 7 predicted proteins | sample YNPCB0241_FD_198679 | JGI IMG/M metagenome (GOLD analysis project Ga0272449, IMG submission 198679) | Hot spring sediment microbial communities from Yellowstone National Park, WY, United States - YNP-CB-024-1 | ecosystem: Environmental > Aquatic > Thermal springs > Hot (42-90C) > Sediment...
CCACCGCACCGGCCTACGCGATCGGCGCGCAGAACTCGCAGCTGCCGCATTGGCGGTGAGCTTCGGCTTTTGGCGCTACGCAGCGGAGGCCGAGCTGTACGCACTGGCCACAGCGTTGTGCTTGTGGGCCTGGGTGCGCGCCGCGGAGGAGATTGAACATGAACGCCCGCCCTGGCTCTCCTCGGTCCTGGGCGCCGGCGCGATCCTCGTGCATGTGTTCAGCGTGTGGGCCACGGTCGTCGCAGTTCCGCTGTGGTTGTGGCGGCGGGACGGGCTGCGCCGTGCCATCCGGTACGGGGCCGGCGTGGTGGGGGTCGTCGCAGTCGCCTATCTCGCCGCAGGCCAGCTCCCGGCGCACCAAGTCGGCGGCCCCGACCCACTGCGCTCCGAGGGTGGACTTCGTCCATCCGCGGCGATCAAGGCGGCGATCGCGGCGGGCAGCACGGTCGTGGCGGGACATTTCGCGCTGGCCCAGTCCCACCTCGCCGCGTGGCTCCAGCATCGCTTTCCCGCACGAATGCTGGAGGAGGAACTGTACTTGGCCAGGAGAATTTCGCCGGCATGGCAAGCCGTGGCGTGGACCACGCTCGCCACATGCCTTGCGGCAGCGCTGTCGCTGATCGCCAGCGCTGTTCGAGGCCGAAAACGACCGAACGTGGCGCACGGCACCACCGCCGTCCAAGGATTGGACGGAGACGGCAGGACGCCGTCCAAGGATTGGACGGCGCTACGGTGGGCGGCGGGCGCGTGGTGGGTGGGCCATGCAGCCCTGCTGCTGTGGATGGAGCCTGGCAACCCGGAGCTGTGGGTGATGTCGCTGCCGCCGCTTTGGATGCTCGTCGTCGGTGCGCCGGCGCTCCGCATGCGGCGGTGGTGGGTCTTCGTGCTGCTCCTCGGCCTTCACAATTGGGTCGGAGGCATGAGCCTGTTGTGCGACCCGGCGGGGGACCTCTATCGCGCCAAAGCAGATGCGGTGCTTCGCGTCACGCAACCGGGCGACGTAATCTGGACCGCGGGCGGCCCAGGCTTTTTTCGATACCTGCGGTATGTGTCCGCCGCGGAGGTCGTCGACCTCTGGGCCGCAGATCCAGATGAAGGCCGCGGGCGTTGCGTTTGGGTTTTAGGCGACGTGTTACAGCCACCGCGCGCACTTGCCGAACGCTTTCCGGCCCGGGCGGCCGTGATTGCTCATCTCGCGACTCGAGTCCGTCCAAAGTTGGAACTGGGCGTGTCCGACCCCTTCGGTGGCGTTTGGCGCTTGCGCACCATGGATGGAACTGCGGCGACGACCGAGGCTTCCTCCGGGCCTTCGGACAAGCCCTGAACGGTCTGCTTGGGCGCGGCAGAGGGTCGGCGGTCTCCCTGGACTCCGTGGAATCGTCCGTCCGCGCGGTAGGGAGGGCAGCCACCTTGGAGGAGACGCGCCGCACGCCCTGCACGAAGAGTCAGTACAAGTCATTGCCATTCAAAGAGATACGCAGGTATTCGACCCTGCGGTCCCGACCGGTTTGAAGTTGAACTTTCGAGCGGGATCTGGTACCATTTTTGGGCAAAATGAGAGCCCCAAACGAGAACTCGGAGCAGAACGAACTCGACCTCCCCGAAGCATCCCGCGAGAGCCCGGCGCCCGCGGATGACCGGAGCTTCTACAGCGCGGAGTCCATCACGGTATTGGCGGGATTGGAGGCCGTGCGGAAGCGCCCGGCGATGTACATCGGCGACACGGGTCTGCGCGGGTTGCACCACTGCGTGTTCGAAGTGGTGGACAACAGCGTGGACGAAGCGCTGGCCGGCTACTGCACGCGGATCGTGGTCACGCTCAACGCCGACGGCTCTGTGACCGTCGAGGACAACGGCCGTGGCATTCCGGTGGAGGAGCATCCGACCGAAAAGCGCTCCGCGCTGGAAGTGGTGATGACGGTTCTGCACGCGGGCGGCAAGTTCGACCACCAGTCCTACAAGGTGTCCGGCGGACTTCACGGCGTGGGCGTGTCGTGCGTGAACGCGTTGAGCGAGTGGCTGGAGGTCGAGGTGCGGCGGGACGGGCACATCTGGCACCAGCGCTACGAGCGCGGTCAGCCCGTCACACCGGTCACGCCGATCGGGAAAGCGCGCACCACGGGCACGAAAGTAACGTTTTTGCCGGACAAAGAAATTTTTTCGACCACCGAGTTCAACTGGGACATCTTAGCTAACCGGCTCCGCGAGCTGGCGTTTCTCAACCAGGGTATCGAAATTCGGTTACGGCAGGAGGAACCGCCCCGGGAGGAAGTGTACCAGTACCGTGGCGGCATCGTGGAGTTTGTAGAACACCTCAACCGCACGAAGACCCCGCTCCACCCGAAAGTCATTCTGCTCAAGGGCGAAAAAGACGGCGCGATGGTCGAGATCGCGCTGCAGTACTGCGACGCATACAACGAGAACATCTTCTCCTACGCCAACAACATCAACACCGTGGAGGGCGGCACCCATTTGAGTGGATTTCGCTCCGCGCTCACCCGCACGTTGAACGCCTACGCGAAGGCGAACCACCTGTTCAAAAACGACGACGAGACGATGACCGGCGAGGACGTGCGCGAGGGGTTGACGGCGGTGATCAGCGTCAAGATCCCGGACCCCCAATTCGAAGGGCAGACAAAGACCAAGCTTGGCAATAGCGAGGTGGAGGGCATCGTCGCTTCGATCGTCAATGAACAGCTGTCCACTTACCTCGAAGAGCACCCGAGCGTGGCGCGTCGGATCATCGAGAAGGCGATGCTGGCGGCGCGGGCGCGCGAGGCCGCCCGCAAGGCGCGGGAGCTGACGCGCCGGAAGGGCGCGCTGGACAGCGCCGGACTGCCGGGAAAACTGGCGGATTGTTCGGAACGCGATCCCGCCCTGTGCGAGTTGTTCATCGTCGAGGGAGACAGCGCAGGCGGTTCGGCCAAACAAGGCCGCGACCGCCGCTTCCAGGCGGTGCTGCCGCTGCGGGGAAAGATCCTGAACGTCGAAAAGGCGCGAGAGGACAAGATGCTCGCGAACAACGAAATCCGCGCCATCATTCAGGCGTTGGGCACGGGCATCGGAGGGGAGGAGTTCAAGATCGAAAACCTTCGGTACTCGCGGATCGTGATCATGACCGATGCGGATGTGGACGGCTCGCACATCCGGACGTTGTTGTTGACGTTTTTCTACCGCAAGATGCCGGAGTTGATCGAGCGGGGACACGTGTTCATCGCGCAGCCGCCGCTGTACAAGATCAAACGGAAGAACCGCGAGGAATACGTCGAGAACGACGAACAGCTCACACGCATTTTGCTGGAACTGGCCGTGGAGGAGGTGGGGCTGTACTCGGCGGACGGCCGCGAGCTCGCGCGGGGGAACGCACTGGGAGAGCTACTCCGGCGCGTCTCGGACATCGAAGTGCACTTGGACCGCATCCGGCGCAAGGGCATCCCGCCGCAGGAGTACCTCGCCATGCGCGACCCGGCCACGGGGGCGCTACCGATGTACTGCGTGACGATCCCCGCCGAACCGGAGCCGGAACATCGGTATGCCCGAACAGAGGACGAGCTGCGGCAGCTGCTGGAACGCTACGATGCCGCCGCGCTCGAAACGCCTGACTTGTTCGGCGGAACCTCGGACCGCGTGGAACCTCGGGGCGTCCGATACGCCGAGGTGTACCACGCGCCGGCCCTGGCCGAGCAGCTGCACCAGCTCGAACGCAGCGGGTTGCGGATGGACGACCTGTTCGATCGGGATCCGCCTCCGTTCCAGTTGGTCAACGGGAGCGAGGAAACGATCCCGGCGCGCTCGCTCGTGCATGCGTTGGAAGAAGTCCGCCGAATTGGACGCCGCGGCCTGACGATCCAACGGTACAAAGGTCTGGGCGAAATGAACCCGGAGCAACTCTGGGAAACCACGATGAACCCGGCGAACCGTAAGCTCTTGAAGGTGATGTTGGCCGATGCCGCGCGAGCCGACGAGCTGTTCACGATTCTCATGGGCGATCAGGTCGAGCCGCGCCGGCTGTTCATCGAGGAAAACGCGTTGAACGTCCGCAACTTGGATATCTGAGATCCGGAGACACGCCACCATGTATACCCGCGGGGAGCGAATTGTGCCCGTCAACCTCGAAGAGGAGATGCAGCGCGCCTACATCGACTACTCGATGTCCGTCATCATCGGGCGCGCCCTCCCCGACGTGCGGGACGGACTCAAGCCGGGTAACCGTCGCATCCTCTACGCCATGCGCGAGCGGGGGTGGACTTCCTCGCGGCCGTTCGTCAAATGCGCGAAGGTAGTGGGTGAAGTCATCGGCAACTACCACCCGCACGGTGACGCGGCTGTGTACGACACGCTGGTGCGCATGGCCCAGGACTTCTCCATGCGCTACCCCCTCATCCAGGGGCAGGGCAACTTCGGCTCCATCGACGGCGATCCGCCGGCGGCCTATCGGTACACCGAATGCCGCTTGCATCCACTGGCCGAGGAGATGCTGGTGGACATCGACAAGAACACCGTGGACATGCAGCCGAACTTCGACGAGTCGCTGCTCGAGCCCACGGTGTTGCCGTCGCGGCTGCCGAACTTATTGGTCAACGGTTCCACCGGGATCGCCGTCGGAATGGCGACCAACATCCCACCGCACAACCTGGGCGAGGTCGTGGATGCGTTGGTGGAGCTGATTGACAACCCGGACGCAGATGACGAGGTGTTGCTGCGGCACATCCGCGGCCCCGACTTCCCTACTGGCGGGATCGTGTGCGGCCTCCAGGAGATCCGAAACATGTACAAGACCGGCCGCGGATTGCTCCGAGTCCGTGCACGCGCCGGCATCGAAGAAGGGTCTCAGGGCAAGGAAAGCATCATCGTGACCGAGATCCCCTTCGGCGTCAGCAAGGCCGCCATCGTCGAGAAAATCGCCGAGCTGGTCAACGAGAAGAAGATCGAGGGGATCGCGGATGTTCGGGACGAGTCGGACAAGGAAGGGCTTCGCATCGTCGTAGAACTGCGCCGGGGCGCACCCGCGCGAGTGGTGCTGAACAACTTGTTCCAGCACACACCACTGGAGACGACCTTCGGGGCCATTTTGCTCGCCATTGACCATGGCCGGCCCCGCACACTCACATTGCGCGAGCTGTGCCAGCGGTTTCTCGAACACCGTCACGAAGTCTTCACGCGACGTTTTCGGTTCGAGCTCGAAAAAGCACGCGACCGGGCTCACATCCTCGAGGGACTCAAGATTGCGATCGATCACTTGGACGCCGTCGTGAAGCTGATTCGCGAGTCCCGCGATCGCGACGCCGCCCGAGTGGGTCTCATGCAGCGGTTCGGGCTGTCCGAACGGCAGGCCAACGCGATTCTCGACATGCGGTTGTACCAGTTAACCAACTTGGAGCGGGATAAGGTCGAAGAGGAGTACGAGAACCTAATCAAGGAAATCAGCCGCCTCGAGGACCTTTTGGCCAACCCGCGAAAGATTTACCTAGAAATCCGAGCCGACCTGCTCGACTTGAAACGCAAGTACGCCGACGAGCGTCGCACGGAAATTGTCCCCGAGGAGGGTGAGATCCAAATTGAGGACTTGATCGCCGACCGCGGGTGCGTGCTGACGATCAGCCATTTGGGCTACATCAAGCGCATGCCCGTTTCCACATTCCGGGCCCAGCGCCGGGGAGGGCGGGGCGTGGTGGGCATGGAAACGCGCGAAGAAGATTACGTCGAGCACGTGTTCACAGCTTCGACGCACGATTACCTCTTGTTTTTCACCGAACGCGGGCGCGTGTACTGGAAAAAAGTCTATGAAGTTCCAGAGGCGGGTCGGGCCGCCCGCGGCAAGGCGATCGTAAACTTCCTGGAGATCGATTCCGAAGAGCGAATCGCCACGCTGATCCCGGTGCGGGACTTCAGCCCGGATCGGTTTTTAGTCTTCGCCACCGAGCGAGGGATCGTCAAAAAGACCAACCTGGGCTCGTTCAGCAACCCCCGCGCCGGCGGGATCATCGCAATTCGGATCGAAGAAGGCGACCGGCTGGTGGGGGTGCGGTTGACCTCCGGCAACAACGACATCGTACTCGTCACGCGCCAAGGCATGAGCATTCGGTTCCACGAGGACCAGTTGCGCGACCAAGGTCGGGACACGATCGGTGTGCGCGGGATCGAACTGGCCCGAGAGAACGACGCCGTGGTCGCGGTCGAAGTTGTGGACCCGAGCGCAACGCTGCTGTGCATTTCGGAGAACGGGTTTGGCAAACGAACGTCCTTCGACGAGTACAGGGTCCAACACCGAGGTGGCAAAGGGCTGATCACCATGAAGACCTCCGATCGCGTCGGGCCGATCGTGGCCGCTCACAGCGTCCGCGATGAAGATCAAATCATGGTGATCACCGAACAAGGGCAAACGATTCGGGTGTGGGTCCGCGATATTCGCGTCATCAGCCGCATCACCCAAGGTGTCAAGATCATTCACCTGGCTTCGGGTGATCGCGTCGTTTCCGCTACCACGGTCGAGCCCGAGGAACAGGAAGACCGTGAGACCGTGGAAGAGCCGAAACCGACTCCGTGAACGAACGATCGTAGGGCCTGACGAGTGGAAGAACGCCGTGGCACGCCCATTCGGTTCCGTCCCCGACACATGACCTGCAGGGGCGCGGAGCACATCAAGGTCCATCCCGCGGTCCTGAAATTTTTCCGCGCATGCGAGGCCCTCGACCGCCATGGTCGCCCTCTTCCCAGCGAGTTCCGCCACGGGGGAGGATCTCGACCTCCTAAGGCCAACGCCTTTGTTCCCTACTGCCCTCGGACGTTCGGCCGATGACGTCTCCTCAAGGCCGGACCAACCAGGTGCGGACTGCGGGGTTGCCGGCGGGCGGACCATGGTACTCGATGCCGGAACACTCGCATTCGGGCCTCTTTGCAACCTATTGGCTGGGCGAGTTCCGCGGAGTTCCGCTGCGCCTGGCTTCCGTGTGGTGGCTGGAATCCCGGGCCTCGGCCCCCGAAACGGCGCGTGGCAATGAGAACGATATCGTGGACCTCTGCCGCCCCAACGGCAGAGTTGCGGCGGCGTGAAAAGCCACCCCAAAGCCGATGAGCCCGCCCCCAGAAGTCGGCCCTGTTTCAGAACTTGTAGAACTCTCCGGGGGGCCGGTTCGGACCCATGCCTCGGCCCCAGCGTCATTGCCAGATTCCCATGGCACGCGATCCGACCCGCTAGGGTGATCGGCGAAGGATCCCTGTGCCTACCAGTCCGATGATGGCGGACACTACCGAAGCGCTGGCCGCGATGACCAGCGTCGTCAGAGGAGAAAGCGACTCGCCTGAACGCCCTTCGAGGACGCGCACGTAAAGGACCATCTGCAACACGTAGACGACCAGCCAGAGCACCAGGTTGATTCCGAGGGCCCCCCCCGCCCACCGCCGATGAGGGCGCAGTCCTTTGCTAGATGCCGTCACCAGCAGGGACGCGAGCGACGTCACAATGGACCACAGCACCAGAAACCCAGTCACTGCGGCGGTGCGGATTGTCCAGCCGCGGGCCGCCCACGCCCAACCCACGGCGGCGGCCCAAAAGCTGTATACGTTGGACCAGAGCCAAAAACGGACCATCCGAGGTGACGGCAGGGTGCCCGATGCAGGGGCTGAACTGCCCGTCAGTAGCGCCGGTGGAGAAACCGGTAGGACGTGGTGGACCGTAGCGAGCGGCGGCTTTTCGCCCTGTGCAGTGGCTACGTGTTCCTGAAGTCGGGGCCACACGCGGTCGAACGTTTTCCGACGCGACCAAGCCCGCACTCGAATCGGCCCCACGTCGCTCACCAACCACACTTCGCATGTGGGGCCGATCCAAGTTCCCAGCAGCCCCAACAGTACTCCGACCACCAAAGCCACCGTGCCGGTGATCCTCCAAACCGTCCCAGCATTGGGGAGCAAGAGGCCCAGAGCCGCCGCGGCGAGCACCCCCAAGCTGACCGCCCACCAAAGTTCACGAACGCGAGTGGGCTGGGTCCAAACCGCGAGAAGGTCACGAAAATCCAGTCGCCGATATCGTTCGACGAACATCTCGCGGTCCACAACGAGGAGAAACTCGGGCGTCCCCCACACAAAGGACTTCGTCGCGACGCCGTACCAGGAGCCTGGCCATCTCCGAAGTTGGGGTCGAGAAGAAGGGGAGTTCACGACTACACCGCCACCGCCGTCAGCGCGAAGAACGCAATCCAGCCCATCATGAGTACCACTGCACCGATGCCGGCCAACCACCAGCGCACCCGGGTGCGTGGCAACAAGCTCGTGCGCTGGCGGCGGTAGCGCAGCACCAGCCAAAGGGACACCGGCGCGGTGAACAGGCTAATCCAGCCAAACATAAAGCCCACAGCCAAGGCGCCGACCAACGTGGTGTTTTCAATGTCGTACGCACCCGCCAACCAAGCGATGGATGGCGCCAACACTAGCCAAAGGGCGAGTGGAACCCAAGGGGCGCTCACCAGAAACCAAGCCAGAGAGTCGTATTGGAACAGCTCGGGTACCGTGCGCCATCCGTGCGATGGGTCCTCCGCGGTGCAACAGCGCCCACAACGGACGTGACCGTCCAACTCGATCGCACAGAGCGAACACAACAAGCGGCCGCAGTACTCGCATGTGTGCTCTGCGCGTAAGTCGGGGTGATCGAAGCACCGCGCGTCCTCTCCCGTAGCGGGGGCAGATTCCACCGGCATGGGGGGCGCCAACAGGCGGGGAAAGACTCGAACTTCCGTCGGCCGCCCACAGCCGGGGCAGTCGAACCGGTCCGCCTCGAGTCCGGTCGGCCAAGGGGTCCCACACCTCGGGCATGTCCAAAGCAAATTCACGGGTCAGATGTGGATGACGCGGGTATTGCAAATCATGTCGTGCAACGCGCGACGCTCGCGGTCGAACAAGGCCAAGAGAAACCCGACACCACAGGTGAACTGGCAGAGGAGTTTAGCGAAGAAGCGCCCGGTGGCCCGCGCATGGGTAATTCGACGGCCCTCGGAGTCGGTCACTCGCATCCGGAACGCGAGTTTTCCCAGCGTGCCGCCGAACTGGCCCACGGTCCAAATCTCATAGATTCCGTTCAGGACCAAACCAAAGAGGCTCAACCCGCCTTGAACGAGGTAAATTCGAAGCATGCGTTCAGGGCTCAAATGTTCCGAGTCGCGCGCGGGCAAGAGTCCAACCACCAGAGCCATGGACAGAGGATACAGCACCAGAGCCAACAAAAGATGGTCCAGCATGTACGCGAGAAACCGCGGGAGGAAGGGAGCGAACCGCAAGCTCTCCAATACACGCCCCGTTTCCCGCAACCGTTGCACGACGAGGTTCCGACATTCGGTACAAATGGGATGGCCATCCAGTTGTACTCGTCGGTGGGGTTCCGTAGGCCGGCCGCACTCCGCACATCGTGCGCCGGGCGGTAGTTCCGCGGCCTTGGGCGGTTCCGCATCCGGCCATGCCTCCCGCAACGGTCGCCAATCGCTCCACCCCGGTTGCCACACAAGTGTTTCTGCAGTGATGACACCCGAGCGGACAAGCTGTAGGAATGACTCCTCAAGCAAGGGACCACGAGGACGGCCCCGGTACGCATAGTACCACGCCACAGGTTCACTCATGGCCGATCCAGGACCACCCACTCCGCTCATCGCCACGCGTACGAAAGGGCCAACTCTCCCTTTCATTGAGCTGCATGCGGTACTCGCTCGCTGGCGTCCGTGCCGCCCCCCGCATACGGCTCGAAACCAACCACAAATCGCTCCAACTCGAACCTCTGAAATTGATGGAAACGACTCGGACCGCCGAAACCAAAGCTCACCGGTGAAGAATGATGTCCTGCTCCGGCGGCTCGTCCTCCCCAGGCTTGGGTCGGTACAGGTAGTCCCGAATCCGTATATAGTGCTCCGACACCGGCCCGAAGGAGGTCCAAGTTTCCCCGTCGTAGGCATCGACCAACGTCAAGTGACCTTCGGCATTCATGCTGCCCGTCAGCAGATTACCCACTCCATCTTTGCTGGTCTTGATAATGACGGCGTCACCCGACTGTCGGATCTTGGCGGTGAGGGGAATTTCAATCCCAGGCGCCACGTACGCACCGGACCAAGATCCGGAAATGTCAATCCCTGCGGTGCCGGGGCTCCCTCCCGTGCCGCCGCCGCCACTGTCGCATCCATCGCCCACAACCCACAGGAAAGCAGCCAAAACGGCCCATCCCACACGTGTAGTCTTCATCACTCGATTAGTTTTCCCCAGTATGTCCCCCAAGTCAAACCTCGGAGCTTCACAACTTTGGGATCCGCTGGCGACCTCCACCGAAATACCGGCCCCGCTCGAAGACCGACCCAGCGCGGGGGGCAGGGAGCCGGACTCCGAGGTGGCAACGCGCCGGCGGCCCTCGCGTTCACTCAGAGCCTCGGCGAACTCGGTCCTTCCAAGCCCTCGGGGCAACTACGGAGTCCGTGGCACAATGGCCACCTGCAGCGTCCCTTTCTGCACCGGCCGATCCAAGTCGATGCCAATCCGAATCGGTCGAAGTCCGCGGGAACTCTCTTCTTCGATCGGACCGGCCGAAACCCTCCATGGAGACTCGTCACATCGAATCGTAACCTCCAGTGACTCGCCATGTTCTGTGATCACTAGTTCGGAAACGGACCGCTGTGCCCATGGACCGCACGTGATCAACGCAACCCCGAACGTCTCTGGCTTTTCGAACTCGAACCGATCCGTCACAGTGAGTCTGCCGCGTCCCGTGCGTTTGAAGACGAAGGTGCGGGTCAAGTGTCGCAGCGTTGGCACCGAGTACGCGCTACGCAGGTCGAGCGTCCACACGTCCCGGGCGTCCTCGAAGGTTTCTTCCAACACGACGGCGCGGGCGTCGGCGCC
>Ga0272449_1004784_pt1 | contig 10869 bp, 5 predicted proteins | sample YNPCB0241_FD_198679 | JGI IMG/M metagenome (GOLD analysis project Ga0272449, IMG submission 198679) | Hot spring sediment microbial communities from Yellowstone National Park, WY, United States - YNP-CB-024-1 | ecosystem: Environmental > Aquatic > Thermal springs > Hot (42-90C) > Sediment...
CATTTTCTAATTGGTCAGGTGATGTAACAGGTACTACAAATCCTATTACAATCACAATGAATTCTAACAAAGTTGTAGTAGCAAACTTTACACAGAGTGGTGGCAGTGGTGGCAGCAGTGGCAGTGCTACTACTGTCATTTTTGCAGATTCAGGAGCTATAGGATTTGTCGGTGTGTTTAGTGGTGGTGGAACACAATTTAATATTGAGTTAGATTACAGCGTGTTTCATGAAGGTAGTTCTTCTATGAGGGCAGATGTTACTGGCGTTACCAGTGGTTGGGGAGGATGGTATGTAGAAGAAGGTGGTCCTGGTGGGACAGAAACTGCAGATATGTCAGCATATAGTAATGGATATTTAAAATTTTGGGCAAAAAGTCCTGTTGTTATACAAGTAGCAGTTTTATCAATAAATCAAAATCCTGATACTGCTAATTCAAAAATTCTTTTAACAGGGAGCAATTCTTATGGGTTCGTTGCTGATAACGAATGGCATGAAGTTTCTATTCCTTTGTCAGCCTTCAAGACTGCAGATCCTAATCTTGATTTTTCAAGAATCTCTACATATTTCAGTGTAGCAGTTATTGGTGATACTGGTGGTGCAAAATCTTTCTGGATTGACGATGTCCGTTGGGTATCACAATAGGTTAAAAAATTAATTTGTCTTGGAGGGGAGAGAATTTTTTTTCTCTCCTCTCCAAGATTTAAAGTATGAATAATAATGAAAAAATTTTTATTAATTTTTATTTTAGTATTTAAACTAAGTTTGTGTGCAGCTATAGTACCAGTAGGTAAAGGAAGTTATACAGATGTTCTTCCAGCAGGAGAAGTACAAACTCAATCTGATATTTATATTACAGAAAATATAAAAACACCGGTTCCTACAAACGATTGGTACAGCAGTATTGTTTCTGATAAATGGTCTTTTCCACATTTTGCATTCCCGTTCTCTTTTGATTTTGAACCTGATAATCAATACGGAGTAATTTTTTCAATAAATTATCCTAACGAAATACAGTATTTCAGTGTAGTCAGAAACATAGATGGATATTTTGGTTCTCATGCTAACAATGGAATGGTTAAATTAAGAGTTAAAAAAACAAGTGGTGAGTATATTAGACCTAACGATGTAAGATTGAATAATTTTGGAGATTTCCATGTAGAAGTTTTAGTAAAAGATAATAGTTCTAACGAGTGTTATAAAACAATTTATGGCCATGGATTATGTTTTGTATATCTTGAATTTTCAGAAGGAATTGATAGTATAGAATTAGAATTTTCTACTAACATACAAGTGTTTAATAAAGAAGGACAAAATATAACACAATTAGTTCAACAGCCTTATACTGAAGTTTCTACTGATACCATAGGTATTGAAATAATAAAAACTCCAAGAACTTTTTACGGATTGTATCTCCCTGAAAATACGAAGATTGTAAGAGTTTCACAAAGTCCGCCAGTGATATCTGTAAAATTTTCTGGTTCTGAAAAATTTATGTCAATAGGTTTGCTTCCTATAAAAGAAGATTTAAGTTTTTATTTCAACTATGCATACAGTTTTGTTAATAATACAGAAGTAAGTTGGAGTTATAACGAAAAAACAAATGATGTAATTACTAATTTTCAAGTTTATACTTTATCAAAACGATATAATCAACAAAAAACATTGTTAGCACTATTCCCACATCAGTGGAAAAATATAGATTCAGGTAATGTAATATCTAACAAGGAGTATTCTACACTTAGAGGTAAGATGAAAGTTGTTGAAGGAAATAGTTTTTCAACAAAAAATAAGTTTTTTGGTATTCTACCATCTTTACCTAATGTTTTAAATCCAGATCAAGTTCAACATATTATTCAATTGTTAAATTCTGAAAAAGACACTTTGTTAGAAGGACCTTCAGACGATGATGATAATACATATTCTACTGCTAAAAGATGTGCAAAAGTTGCTGATATGATCTGTGTTGCAGACAGATTAGGAGATACATCAACAAGGGATTATCTGATTACAAGATTGAAAAATGTTTTATCTAATTGGTTCACTTATACTGAAGGAGAGAAAGAATTTTTCTTTTGTTACAACAAAAACTGGGGTGGGTTAATAGGATACAATCCAGCATTTGGTTCTGAAAATTTTACTGACCAACATTTTCATTACGGATATATAATTTATGCAAGTGCTATCTTAGGTTTATATGACAAAAGTTTTGTTAATGATTATGGTGGTATGGTAGAACTATTAATTAGAAATTGTGCTTCTCCGTATAGAAACGATCCTTTATTCCCTTTTCTTAGAAATATGGACCCGTACGAAGGACACTCTTGGGCCAATGGTTTTGCAAAAGGTGGAGATGGTAATGACCAAGAATCTACATCTGAAGCAATGAATTTTTGGACCTCTGTGATTCTTTGGAGTTTAGTTACAGGAAATACAACTTATAGAGATTTAGGTATCTGGGGATATACTACAGAATATTCTGCTATAAAAGAGTATTGGTTTGATATAGATAAAGATATATATCCAACATATAACAGATGTTTATCATCAATAGTTTATGGTGGTAAAGTTACTCATGCAACATATTTTTCTGCTGAACCTGAGTGTATCCATGGAATACAATTTATACCAGTTCATGGTGGGTCATTTTATTTAGCTTATAATCAAGATTATGCTATAAGAAATTATAACGAGATGATTTCTGAAAACAATAACCAACCTGAAAATGAAGTTGCTTGGCATTCTATAATATGGCGGTATCAATCTTTATTTGATGCACCTAATGTAATACAAAAATATCGTGAAGATCCTCTTTGTTTAAATGATGGTGATAGCTGGACATCTTTGTATTACTGGTTAAACAATATGTATTATTTAGGCAGGGTCGCTAATAGTAAGGTTTATAGTGATTATTGTGTATATAGTGTATTTGACGGGTATGATGGGGTGAGGAGGTATGTGGTATATAATTTTGATAGTTCAAGTAGGGCTGTAAGTTTTTATGATGTAAGCGATGGTAGTTATATAGGTAGTTTAGTAGTAGGTGGGTATAGTATAGCAGTAAGTAGTAGTTTAGTTATTTTAGGGGACACGGAACCACCTGAGATATTAGATATAAGTTTAGTGGGTGGTAGCACGGTATATGGTGAGGTTAGTATAGGGGTTAATGTAGTGGACAATGTAGGTATAGATAGAGTTGTGTTTTATATAGACAATAAATTAGTTAATGTTGATAATAAAGAACCATATTTATATATATGGGATAGTAGTTTGTATGAGTTAGGAGTTCATTTAATTAAGGTAGTGGTGTATGATATCAATGGGTTAAGTAGTTATAAAGAGTTAGTGGTATATGTAGGTAAGAGGTATAGGTTGAGTATAGATGTAGCAGGTATGGGATATGTAGTAGTTGAACCTGACAAAGTTGGTTATGATTATGGAGAGGTAGTGAGGTTAATAGCAGTGAGTAGTGATGGGTACAAATTTAGTTATTGGTCAGGTGATGTAATAAGTAGTAGTAATCCTGTGGATATAGTTATTGACAGAGACAAAGTTGTAGTATGTAAATTTGAGAAGGTAGAGGATACTGGTGAGGTTAATAACAAGATGTACGGATACAAAGTTAGGGTTTATCCTAATCCGTTTGTTGTAAAGAAGGATGTTGTTGAGGTAAGGTTTAAGTTAGATGATGTAAAAGATGTAAGAGATATAGGAGTGGTTGTATATGATAGTTTAGGTAGGGTAGTCAAAGAGTTAGAAGTTGAAGATAAAGGTGAAGGTAGGTATATGAGTATATGGGATGGTAAAGACAAAGAAAACAATTATGTTAAAAGTGGGATATATTTTTGTAAAGTAAGATATAAAAATAAAAAAGATATGTATACAAAAATAGTTTGTGTAAAATGAAAGATGTGATTATTTTGAGAGGATTTTTTAGAAAAATACCATCAAAATTGAAAATACAAAAAAACAGCAAAAATTTCCATCGATTTAAAGAAAATAATTTTATAATATAAGGAGGATGTTGTGAAAATAATAATATTTTTATTTATCTTTTTAGATTTTTGTTTTATGAAAATATATTTACACGCAGCGCCTGTATGGCAGTTAGTTTGGTCAGACGAGTTTGATTACCAAGGATATCCTGATCCTAACAAATGGGGCTATGATATAGGTGCAGGAGGATGGGGAAATCAAGAGTTGCAGTATTACACAAACAGGTTAGAAAATGCACGTGTTGAAAATGGTAGGTTGATTATAGAAGCAAGAAGAGAAAATTATGGTGGCGCACAATATACTTCAGCAAGGTTGAAGACAAGATATAAAGGTGATTGGTTATATGGAAGGATAGAAGTTAGAGCAAAATTGCCTGGTGGAAGAGGGACATGGCCAGCTATTTGGATGTTACCTACTGACAATGTTTACGGAGGATGGCCTAATAGTGGTGAGATAGATATTATGGAATGTGTTGGATATGATCCTTGGAGAGTATATTTTACGATACATACTGCTGCATATAATCATATGTTAGGTACACAAAAAGGTTCTTCTACAATTTTAAATGATCCGCAGAATAATTTTTATACTTATGCTTTAGAATGGTATCCAGACAGGTTAGATTTCTATGTTGACAATGTAAAGTATTTCACTTTTTATAAAGAAAAAAATGACTATACAGTATGGCCATTTGATCAAAGGTTTTATCTTATTTTAAACATAGCTGTGGGTGGGACATGGGGTGGAGCACAAGGTGTTGATCCTAATGTGTTCCCTCAACGAATGGAAGTAGAATATGTAAGAGTGTACCAGTTGGTGGATAATCCTAACATAGTAAGTTTGAATGTAGCTGTGAATCCACCAAATGTAGGTGAAGTTGTTATCAGTCCGTTAAGTTCTACTTATACAATAAATTCACAAGTTGTTTTAGAAGCAAGAAGTATAAATTCTATGTATGAGTTTTGTAATTGGAGTGGTGATTTGTCTGGTAATAAAAATCCTACTTCTTTAGTATTGAATACAAATAAAAATGTTACTGCAAACTTTACAACTTCTATATACAAAATTTATGCTAACAAAGTTAGTAATACAAGTATAAAAGTTGATGGTGTGTTAGATGAGCAAGAATGGGATCTGAAATATTCTATTTCAAAAGTTGTATCAGGTAGTTATAACAACACAGCAAAGTTTGGTGTTCTATGGGACGACAGATATTTATATTTAGGAGTAGATGTAATTGACAGTTCTCTTATTTCACAAGATAGTACAAACATATGGGAAGACGATTCTGTAGAAGTATATATAGATGTTGCTCATGATCACAACCCTTCTTATGATACTTATGATACACAATATATAAAAGGTTATGGAGTAACAAGTTTATGGGAAAAAAATAACAGAACTTCTGGTGTATTACATAGTTACTATAGGACACAAAACGGGTATTCAATAGAGATGGGTATTCCATGGGCGAATTTAAATGTTGTCCCAAGCAGTGGTATGGTATTAGGATTTGATGTAGGAATAAACGATGATGACAATGGTGGTGGTAGAGATGCACAAGCAATGTATGCTGGTACTTCAAATAATTATTTAACAACGCAGTATTTCGGAGATTTAATTTTAACAATTAATGTTTCTACTTATACTACAAATAATCCACCTGAGGAAGAAAAAATATATGTGTTAACTACTTATGTTGAACCTGAAAACAGCGGTGTTGTAGTTGTTTCACCATACGGAGTTGAGTTCCCTGAGGGAACAAAAGTTGATCTTACTGCTATACCAAAAACTGGATACAAGTTTAAAGAATGGATAGGTCCTGTGTTAAATGTTAATTCTTCAACAACTTCTGTGATTATGAATTCTGATAAACAAGTTGTAGCAAAGTTTGAGGAAGTTCCTATATCGACAGATAATAATGTTATTAAAACATATAGTTTAAATTTTGTTGTTATACCAGAAGCAGCAGGTGAAGTTGTTTTAGACCCGCCAGGTGGAGTTTATACTGAAAATACATTAGTAATGATACAAGCAAAACCTAAACCTGGATATAAATTTTTAAATTGGTCTGGAGACCATTCAGGATCGTCATCTACAGATTTTGTTTCTATGGACAGAGATAAACTAATAATAGCAAATTTTGAGAAAATAGATGAAAACAAATATATTTTTAAACAAGAACCTTTATGTTATCCGAATCCTGTTAGAGGTGGAGAAGTAAGTTCTGTTACTATAAAGTTTGAATTGGAAAATGTGGATAATAATTATGAAATAAAAGCAACAATTTTTGACACTGCAGGTAAACTAATTAAAAAATTAAATATAGAAAGTCAAAATAAGACTGCAGTTGAACTACCATGGGATTTAAAAGATTATAATAGTAAGTTTGTCCCAAGTGGTATATATTTTGTTAACATAGTAGTAAAAGAAAAATCTACTGGAAAAACTGAAAAAAGATTTTTAAAGTTAGCTGTGATTAAATAAAATTATTTTGAGGAAAGAAAAAATTATGAAAAACATCCGACAGGTTATAATAATAGTTTTATCTGTTTTTTTATTTTTTAGTTTAGGTTTTTGTAAAAAATACAGATGTGGAGTATGTTCAGCTGAAGTAAAACCTGAGTGGAAAGAATGTCCAAGGTGTGGTTCTACAGAATTTATTGAAGTTGAAGAAACAGAACAAAAAGAACAACAAAAAAATGTTTCTGCGTCTATTATAGAAAACAAAGTTGCGTTAGGGATAAATTATCCTGGCTTGTCTTTTAAATATGTTTTTAACAAAATGGTTTCAGCAGAAATTAAAATGCAACTGTCAGAGATAAGTAAAGTTTTTTGTTTACGTTTCAACAAGTATTTTTGGTTAAGTAAAACATCAAACTTGTTTTTATATACAGGAATAGAGTCAGGATATGTATATTTTAAAACTAAAGATGAAATTGTTGAAGGAGATGGTTTTGTTAGCAATATCTTTTGTGGTATAGAAAAATTTTTGTTTAAACATTTTTCAGTAGGGATGGATATAGGTCCTAATATAGTTTATATAAAAGATAAAAATTATGAACAAATAGAACAAAGTTTTGATTTTGTGCTAAATTTAGGATTTAATATATATTTTTAAATTTGAGAGGCGAATAAGTGAATATGAAAAAAAATTTGTTGCTATTTTTATTACTGTTTTGTTTACCAAAAATTTTATTTTCTATAGATATAGGTATTGGATTACCTTCCATAGTTGATAAAAAAGTTGAGAATTTACAAAAAAAAGTTTCTAAAATAATAAAACCACAAGAAATAGAAGTAATAAAAATTGAAATTTTACCTTCAACATATGTAGTTTTATCTTTGAATCAACAAATTAAGTTTGAAGCAAACGGAAGAGATAAAGATAATAACATCGTACAAATAACTCCACAATGGGTTGTAGAAGGTGGTATTGGAGTAATAAACAATTATGGTGTGTTCACTGCTACATCTGTAGGTAGAGGATATGTTAAAGCTTTGTATGATAGTTTATTTGTAAGGTCAGAAGTTGTTGTAATATCAACTTCAAGTATAAACAATAAACCGCCTGTAAAACCTATAGTTTCTGGCAAAACAAAGATATTTGTTAATTCTCAAGAATTGTTTTCGTTCTATTCTGAAGACACTGATGGTGATAAGTTTTATTTTGTTATTGACTGGGGTGATGGTAATATATCTTCAACAACTTATGTCTCTTCTTCATCAGCGGAATCGTTGGCAGTAGCGCATGTGTATCAATCAACTGGTGTGTATCATATAAAAGCAAAAGCTGTAGATGATAAAGATAATTCTTCAGAATGGAGTAAAGATTTTATTGTTGAAGTTTTTCAAGAAAAGTTGTTGTATAAACTAAATGTAAGTATTACACCAACTAATGCTGGATATGTGAGTGTACAACCGTTAAAAACTGAAGGTTATGAATACGGAGAAATAGTTAAAATTACTGCATATGCAAACCCAGGGTTTATGTTTTCTAAATGGGATAAAAACGGGACTGAAATTTTACAAAATCCAATAGAAATTGAGATTAAAGAAAACACAAGTATTTCTGCTATATTTATAAGTAGTGGGTCTGCAGGACAAGTGTGTCAATTGTCAGTACTTGTAGGTCCAGCTGGTGCTGGGAATGTTATAACTAATCCCCAAGGGACAATTTTCTCTTTAGGAACAGAAGTAACTTTATACGCAGTTGCTAATAGTGGATATAAATTTATTCAATGGTCTGGAGATATTACAGGAACACAAAATCCAATAACTATAACTTTAGATTCAGATAAAGTTGTTGTAGCAAATTTTGTATTAGCTGATAAATACAAAGTGAATGTTAACATCTTACCAACAGGTGCTGGTTATGTTGAAATACAACCGTTTTCTTCAGATAACACTTTTGTTGAAGGAACTACTATAACATTACGTGCATATTCAAATAGTGGATATAAGTTTAAAAACTGGTCTGGAGATATAAGTGGAGCATCTTCAGTAGTACAAGTAGTTGTTACAAAAGAAATGTATATAACAGCGAATTTTGAAGAAACAACTAATGGTGGAATAAGTTACACTATAAGTGTATCTGTATCACCACAAAATGCTGGTTCTGTTGAACTGAATCCAGTAGGTGGAGTGTATCCTGAAAACACACAGGTTGTTTTAACTGCTGTGTCAAATCCAGGATATGTGTTTACAGGATGGAGTGGAGATGTAGTGTCAAGTTCTAACCCTATAACTATAATTGTTAATACAAACAAAAACATAGTAGCTAATTTTGAACAACAAGTAATGTATAATTTGATTGCAGATGTGTTCCCTTATAACAGTGGCGAGGTACAGTTTTCAACTCCCGGTGTTATGTTTCCTGCTGGGACAAAAAATATCTTAACTGCAGTACCATATAACGGATACGGATTTCTTATGTGGTTAGGTGATGGTATTTTTAGTAAAGAGAATCCGTATGAAATTACAATTGATAAAAATCTCTATCTAAAAGCGTATTTTATTCGTACTTCGGGAGGTATAAGTTTTAATGTATATAGTGACCAAGGTACAGCTGGGTTTATTGGCGCTTTTAACAACGCGTCAAGTTTTAATATATCACAAGATAATAGTGTATACGCTGAAGGGACATTTTCAATGAAAGCTACAATATCAGGTTCTCTTGAAGAAAGTTACGGAGGATGGTATGTAGAAGAAGGTGCTGCAGGTGGGAATGAAACCAGAGATATGTCTAGTTATAGTGAAGGTTATTTAAAATTTTGGTTAAAAACACCAATTCCAAGTTCTCAAGTAGTAGTCGGAATTTTTTCAATAAATTTATCTCCTGATACTGCAAAATCAAAACTTACTTTAGATAAATATGGTTTTGTATCAAACAATACCTGGCAGGAAGTTTTTATACCACTACAAGATTTTAAAAACAAAGAGGCAAATTTAGATTTTGCATCAATAAATGTGTTTTTCAGTATCTCAGTTGTTGGACCAACAAATGGAGAGAAAAACTTTTGGGTTGATGATGTAAAATGGACTACAGGAGAGAATGATATCCCACCTACGATTTATATACAGAATCTTACTAACGGGACAACTGTTTCTGGTACAACAGAAATTGTTGCTGTAGCAAATGATGATAAAGGAATAAATAAAGTAGAGTTTTATATTGATGATCAACTTAAGTATATTGATAATAGTTCACCGTATTCATATATATGGTATACAACTTCAACTACTAATGGTTATCATATTATAAAATTGATAGCGTATGATACTATAATGCAATCTTCTGTTACACAGATAGGTGTTTATGTTAACAATATAGCAAATGATAACCCGCCAAATGTGTCAATAACTAATCTTCAGGACGGGACTACTGTTCAAGGAACTATTGTTGTAGAAGTTGCTGCTTCAGATGATAAAGGTATATCAAAAGTAGAGTTTTATATTGATAATGTTTTAAAATATACAGCTAGTTCTTCACCATATAGTTGGTCGTGGGATACTACAAGTACTCTGATTGGATGGCATGTATTAAAAGTTGTAGCATATGATACTGTGGACCAAACTGCATCACAACAGATAAATGTTTATATTAACAATATTACATATACATTAAACATATACAATGATAATGGAATAAGTGGTAATGATATATGGACATGGTCAGATAATAACTTGGGAAGTTTTGTTGATACATATGACCCTACAGCACCTGAAGGTAGTAAATCTTTTATGACGAACACAAATAATGGTAGTTGGGCTGGATGGGGTGTTGTTTATACTCCAAATAAAGCTAATTTGTCACAATATAGTGGTGGATACTTAAAGTTTTGGGTTAAGACACCTGTGAATCTTAAAGTAGAAATACGAGATACAGCACTTCGTGGACCAAGATATATATCTCAATATGGATGGAATGGTTCAAACACATGGCAAGAAATTACTATACCATTATCAGATTTTGGTTCAATAGATTTTACAAATATAGAACTACCATTTATGATTACTTGTGAAACACAGGCAGTGTTTTATGTTGATGATGTTCGTTGGTTGAGATAATGATTTAATAAACACTATAAATCTCTTACCTTAACTACAGAAGGGTTTGATTTAAAATTTTATATCTTTTCTATTTTTCTAATTTTTCTGATATTTAACAAATAAACAAAATAAAAAAGTGGAATTTTTATTGATTTATTGAAATTTATGTTTTAATTTATTATTTTTTAAATCGTTATGAAAAAATTATTATTTATCAGTATATTATTTATAATTAGTTTTGCATTAAGTGAAGTTAAAGAAAAAACTATAAACGAAAAACAAGTTTTTAAAAATTTGCCAAAAGGATATTATGCTGCTATTG
>Ga0272449_1004786_pt1 | contig 10867 bp, 9 predicted proteins | sample YNPCB0241_FD_198679 | JGI IMG/M metagenome (GOLD analysis project Ga0272449, IMG submission 198679) | Hot spring sediment microbial communities from Yellowstone National Park, WY, United States - YNP-CB-024-1 | ecosystem: Environmental > Aquatic > Thermal springs > Hot (42-90C) > Sediment...
GAAAGTTTGTTGTCAAGAAAGGAACAATAAACATTGGCTCAGGAGTTAGGGTGGGGAAGGTCTGGTATTCCAACTCCCAGGGAATTGTAATGGATGCCACTGCAGTTATTAAGAAAAAGGGGAATGACATAAGCAAAACATTTTTGTCCTATGAGGAAAAATCCTTTTTGAAAGATGCTTTAGAGAAAAGAATTGTGAGGGTCAGAAATGATAATAGAATCCCCCTTGGAAAGAACTGGGAGGGATCAATTCAAGCGAATTTTGATTCGGTTTCTTCATGGAATACAAACATCTCCTTTTCAAAAAATACTCCCTCCTTTAGCACCAATTTATCCCTCTATCATTTCAAATCCTTTTCCAATACACCTTCAGAAACATGGTTCAGAATTGATTCAAATTTTAACAATGTTAAAATTGCCAACCTGAGTTTCTCTTTTGGTTATGAGAAAAAAGGGCAGTTACTGTCTTCCCTTTCCCTCTCAAGGGAAATTTTTAAGAACACCTTTGTCTCTGCTAACTCTTCCTACAGCTTTATTAAAAAGATGGGAGGATTTGAGGGTAGCAATATATTTTCAGGAGCTTTGTCCCTCAGGTTTTCTCCAAAATTTTTTTCCCTTTCGAGCAGTTACTCCCTAAATAATGATTTGATTAGAGGAAATAGACTCTCAACCCCTTCTCTGAATTTAGAGTTTTCTCCAATCTTTTTTTATTCAAGATTGCTCCAGCTAAATCTTTCCAACTCCCTTTTCTATAATATATGGGATGGAACTGATGGAAGGAGAACAGATTATACTGACAATTTTGTCATGAATCTATCAACTTCATTAAGGACAATTTCCATCCTTAGAAATGTTTCCTTCAACTATAGAATTGAGCATCTATGGAGGAAAAAGGGTGAGGAATTTCTTACCTCTGGAGCCACTTTCAATTTCAGCAGAGCATTTTTAAAAGATATTTTAAATCTATCCCTTGTTTACAACTTCAATACAAGAAGAAGGACAAAAGGTTGGTTTATTGAGGGGAATAATTTTGAGAATCTTTCCCTTTTCCTGAATTTTAAGCCATACGAACCTTTAAGTGTGAATTTTTCAATGAATGGTGAACCAAAAAGAGGACTCGTAAACTCTTTCGGAACCTTTAATTATTCCCTTGGAAGAAGCTGGATTGCTGAGGTCGATTTTAACTATGACTTTTTAATTAGAAAGATAGCAAATCTTGAAGCCTATTTAATTAGGGATACTGAAAAATTTAGCATAAGAATTGGATGGAGAATGTTAGGGAAGCAATTATTTCTTGACTTTATACCGAAATAGTTTCAGTCTTTCCCCCAGGAAAACATAAAGGGTAAGAGCCTTTTTGCCCTTGACTTATTTCTCAATTTTCTTAGAGCTTTTGCTTCAATTTGTCTTATTCTTTCCCTTGTGACCTTAAAATACTGCCCAACTTCCTCAAGGGTATGCTCATTACCGTCAAATAGTCCAAACCTCATTCTTAAAACTGTAGCTTCTCTTGGAGTCAATGTTTTCAACACTTCTTCAATTTGCTCCCTTAAACTCTTTCTTATAACTGTTTCTGCAGGGGAAGGGATTTTCTGATCCTCTATAAAATCTCCAAGATGGCTATCTTCTTCTTCACCTATAGGAGTTTCGAGGGAAACAGGCTCTTGAGCAATCTTTAAAATTTTCCTTACCTTGCTAACAGGCATCTCCATCTTTTGAGCTATCTCTTCCGTTGTTGGATCTCTCTTTAGCTCGTGATGGAGCTGACGGGAAACTTTTATAAGTTTATTGATTGTTTCAATCATGTGAACAGGTATCCTTATTGTTCTTGCCTGGTCAGCAATTGCCCTTGTAATCGCCTGCCTTATCCACCAGGTGGCGTAGGTGGAAAATTTAAAACCTCTCTTGTATTCAAATTTTTCAACTGCTTTCATTAAGCCAAGATTGCCCTCCTGTAGAAGGTCAAGGAAGTGGAGTCCTCTATTGGTATATTTCTTTGCGATAGAAACAACAAGTCTCAGATTGGCTTCTACAAGTTGTCTTTTAGCTTCATCCATTTCCTCTCGAGCTCTATCAATGTCTCTAATTATCTTTCTTAGTTCCTCAGTTTTAACTCCGTACTCCTTTTCTTTCTCATGAAGAACCTTTGAAAGTCTGTTTATTTCTTCAGCAAGTTTTTCCTTTGACTCCTTTTTCTTGCTGTGTTCAAGCTTTTCTTTCAACTTGTGGATTTTTCTTTCAATTTTTGAAAGTTCCCTCTCTTTGTCTTTAATGCTATCTATAAAAGATTTTCTATACTCTGGATTAAAGTCTATGCTCCTTATTATTTCATTTATTTTCACAAGAATTCTACCCCTTGTTATTGGACTCTTCTTTTTTGCCTTCTCCAGTTCTTTTTTGAGGTTTTCAAGTTGCAAAAGCTTCTGTTTCAAATCAGCTTTTATCTCCTGTATTTTCTCTTCTTTATGCTCCTCTTCAAGATCCAGAACCTTTTCCATCTCTATCTCACCAGCAATTAGTTTTCTCAAAAGAGCGAGAATTTCATCCAGTACAACTGGAGCTCGGGAAAGGGCTTTAATTATATCCCTTGCCCCTTTTTCAATCCTCATAGCAATCTCAATTTCTCCCTCTCGAGAAAGAAGGGGGATCCCTCCCATCTCTTTTAAATAAAGTCTTACTGGATCTCCTATCTTTTCAACTTCTTCTTCTCTTTTTCTCTCCTCAAAACCCTCTTCTAACAATTCTTCTTCTAAGGTTTCCTCTTCCGGAGGCTCATAGACCCTTAAACCATAGGTATCAACTGCAGAAATCATTTCAAGTTCGTCTGTAGGTTCAAAGTCTGAAGCAAAAGGAACAGCAAGATCATCTTGAATTTCAAAATCTTTTGTCATAGAGTCTTTAATATCTATAGATCCCTTTCTTTTCATTTTCCTCCTCATTTATATTAAAGTAATTATATCCTGAGTTATTTTTTGCTTTAGAAGGAGGAGTTCCCTGAGTCTTTCTTTATTCCCAGTCTTCTCTTCCTTTTTTATCTCTTCTTGCAATTTTCTATGTTTCCTTTCCAAAATCAGCCTCTTTATAGCCCTAACACAATCCCTTATCTCCTCAATACTAATTTCTCCTCCTTCATCAAGGAGTATCTTATATATTATACGCTGTTTTTCGCTGGAAAATTTCTCCTTAATATAGGAAGGATTAACCTCACCCTTTTCCTCAATAATTTCCATTAATCCCTCTACCAGATCCCTCTGCCCAAGTTCTGAAAGGTCAAGGGAACGGAGAGCCAGAACAATCTCCTTTGATAGCTCCTTTCCATTAATTATAGCGTATATCAGTCTTTTTTCCGCAGGAGTTACTGATTCAGAGGGAGGGAGATTTTCCCTTATTTCTCTTCTCTTCAACATTTTAAGTAAAAATTCTTCCTCTATTCGTGCAAGATATGAGAGCTCTTTTACATAAGTCCTTATGAGGATTGGATCCTTAATACCATTTATAATATTTAAGATAATTTTTATTCTTTTTGCTCTTTCTTCAGGAGATATGCTACCGTTTATATTGTAAACTTTGACTAAAAACTCCACAGGAGAAAGAGCCTTAGATAAAGCTTCATCAACACCTGCCCTACCCCTTTCCCTTACAAAGGTATCTGGATCAAACCCTTGCTGAATCCATACAATTTTTAGAGAGATTTCCTGGGAAAGAATTATTGGTATTGCTCTTATTACCGACGAAACTCCAGCATTATCAGGATCATAGAAAAGATAGATTTTATCGGTAAACTTTTTCAAAAGGGATACCTGTTCTTCTGTAAGACTTGTTCCCAATGAAGCAACAGTATTTTTAAAACCATTCATAAAAAGGGAAATTTGATCCATATAACCCTCAACAAGGATAACAAAACCTTTATCTTTAATCTCTTCCTTGGCAAGGTCTATCCCAAAAAGTCCCATTCTTTTTTTATAAACGGGGGTCTCCGGAGAGTTAAGGTATTTTGGGTTTTCATCGAATATTGTCCTCCCTCCAAAACCAATTATCCTTCCTGAAATATTCCTTATCGGAAACATTATTCTTCCTCTAAATCTGTCAATAAATCCTCTCTCGGTTTTTACACACAGTCCTGAGAGGGAGATGAGGTTTTCACTGAATCCTTTTTCTTTAAGATATTTATAAAGAGTATCCCATTGATGGGGAGAATAACCAATTCCAAAAGTCTCTACCCACTCTCGATTTATCCCCCTACTTTCAATATATTTCCTTGCAATTTCTCCCTCCCTTCCGGAAAGGTAATCTCTGAAAAATGACTGGGCAGATTGGTTTATCTCAATTATTTCCTCCTCAATTTTTTTTGTTGAATATGCCTTTTTGGGAACGACTATATCGTATTTCTTTGCCAGAAACTCAATAGCTGAAGGGAAATCAAGTCCTTCCTTCTCCATTACAAGGGTAAAGATGTCACCCCCTGCTCCACAACCAAAGCAATGGTACAAGCCTTTCTCAGGGTCTACAGTAAAGGATGGAGTTCTCTCAGAATGGAAAGGGCACAAACCTACAAACCTCCTCCCACTTTTCTTAAGCTTTGTGTAATTTGAAGCAATATCTACTATATTAGCCTTTTCTTTTATTTTCTCGATAATGTCCATTTAATAAAATTTCATTCATTTTTAATATAGGATTTTTTTCAAAATTTGTCAAGACCGATCGAGATTTTTAAGGGATTCAGAGAGGAGAGCAATTAGTATAGAAAAGGATTTTTAGAATTTACAGCTAAATCTTTCTAACCAGAAAAGGCACTGGAGCATACTGGAAGGATCTGCTATTCCCTTTCCAGCAATATCAAAAGCAGTTCCATGAACTGGGGAGAGACGGAGAATGGGAAGTCCAAGGGTCATATGAATACCATCTTTAAAATGAATTAGCTTAAAAGGTATAAGACCCTGATCATGATAAAAGCAAAGAACCATAGCATCTTTCCTTCCCTTGATATTGTGGAAAAGAGAATCTGAGGGGTAAGGTCCTGAAATTTTAAAACCTTTTATCTTCATTTTTTCAATGACAGGTTTTATAATTTTCTCCTCCTCTTCTCCTATTATCCCTTCTTCTCCAGCATGGGGATTAAGACCTGCAACCAGAACTTCGAGATTAAGATCAAGCCTCTTTAGTTCATTAAAAAGAAATTTTAAGAAATTCTCCAGTTCCTCCTTTTTCAATCTTTTCCATAAACTTTTCAAGGGGATATGATGGGTAAATAAGACAACTTTTAGATCCTCTGACCAGAAAGTCATTGCTACTCTCTCAACGCCAAAATAGTCCCTGAGCAATTCTGTATGCCCCTTATATTTAATACCAGCCATTTCCCAGGCAGTCTTGCTAATAGGTCCTGTAATAAGGGAATTTAAAATTCCTGATTTTGCAAATTGGAGGGCTTTTTCAAGATAGATGAAGGAGAGTCTTCCTCCTGAAGGGGAAGGTTCTCCAGGACTTCCATTTTCAAAAGGGAAGTTATCAAAAATGGCTACATCTTCAATTCTCGTAATGTCTCTGTCAGAATCTATAATTGGGAAATCGATATTATTTAAGCATTTCTTTGAGCCAAAAATAATTATTTTAACTTTTGTTTTTTTATTCTTTAAAAATTCTAAAACACTTTTTTCTGTAATTTCTGGGCCAATCCCAAAAGGGTCACCTATGGTTATCCCTATCAAGGACAAACTTATTCTTCCTTCTTAATATCCTTGTAAATATACTGGATTGAATGCTTATAAATGAGCAAATTTGGAGCACCCTCTCTTGTTATTTTTATGCACTCTCTGTCATACCATTCAATTGTACCCTTTATAACCTCACCGGAGTTAAGTACAATTGCCATTGGAGTCTTGTTGGACATCTGTTTTAGATAATAATAGTTTTCTGCATGGGTTTCATAGGCTGGTGGTGTTTTTTTCTTCTGTTGAGCAGGTTTTTCCTGGGAAATTTTTTCTTTAATCTCTGATAAATTCGGTCGAATTAACTTTCGCATTTCGATTTCCTCCTCGAAATCTTACTGCTTAAGATAATATTAAACCATTAATAATAATAAATCAATTCTTTCAATCCTTTTTATTTTCAAGCTTTAAAGCATCCTCTATTAGTTTTTGACTTTCTTCATCTATATTCTCAAATTCAATTCCATAGTGAAAAAGGTCGCCATACTTTAAAACATTAACTATTCTTCCTTTCAGGGAAAGGATTACATCATTTATAGCTATGTCAAGATCGAGAAATGAGTCTTCAGGGAATTCATATTTGCTTTCAAGCCTTATTCCTGTCTTGCTTATATCCAGAGTTCTTGCATATCCCTCAAAGTCAGGAATTAAGTTCTGACTGTAATGAACAAATCTAACAAGATTTAAGCTTTTTACTCTTTCAAATCTCCTCTTTTCCATTGCTTTAATTATAATCAATAAAAAATGAAAATTCAAATTAAATCCCAGGCCATTTGTCAAGACATGGTATCCACCCCTCTGAGTTTCGGGAAATATGATGTCAAGGATATGTATCATTTTGTCTAAGACCATGATAGGAAATTTACCATATCCCCATAATTTTTGGTAAGGAGTTTTTCCTATCCCCGAGCGAAATCTCTTAATATTGTAGAACCACTCCCATCTAAGACCCCGATACAAAAACTCTTTTAAATCTTTGCAAAGCTCCTCTTGAGCTATGTAAAACTCATTGTCATCTGTTTGAGGGATAAAGGGGGTTGTCCCTCTTCTCTTAGACCATATCTTATTACTCTTACCTGGATACTATCTCTTAACCCAAAAGAGGCCAGCAATTGACAGATTCGAAAGAGTCAATTAAAATATAAAAGTGATTGAGAGAAATAAGTATAGAGGGACCACAATACTCTGTGTGAGATTGAAAGGGAATGTGGTTATGGCTGGGGATGGGCAGATATCTCTGGGAGAGACAATTTTCAAGCATAGAGCAAGGAAGGTCAGGAAGCTTTATAACAACCAGATCCTTGCTGGTTTTGCAGGGGCAACTTCTGATGCCCTTGCCCTTTTCAGTAGATTTGAGGCAAAACTTGAGGAGTACAGAGGAAATCTATATAGAGCAGCAGTTGAGTTAGCAAAGGATTGGAGAATGGACAGGGCTTTAAGACGTCTCGAAGCCCTTCTCCTTGTTGCTGATAAAGAACATACATTCCTAATTTCTGGGACTGGTGATTTGATAGAGCCTGACGATGGAATACTTGCAATTGGCTCAGGGGGTCCCTATGCCCTTGCAGCTGCAAGAGCCCTTGCAAAATTCACAGATCTTTCTGCAAGGGAAATAGCCCTTGAGGCAATGAAAATCACCTCAGATATATGCGTTTACACCAATGATGAAATAGTTATAGAGGAGTTATGAGGGAAGAATATCTTACTTCTAAAGAAGAGACAAAGGAGGTAAGGAAAGAGGAGTTTTTGACTCCAAAGGAGATAGTTCGTGAATTGGATAAGTATATAGTTGGGCAGAGGGAGGCAAAAAAGGCGGTTGCAATTGCTCTAAGAAACAGAATTAGAAGAAGGAGACTACCTCCTGAAATTGCTGATGAGATTGCTCCTAAGAATATTCTTATGATTGGACCAACTGGAGTTGGAAAGACTGAAATTGCAAGAAGACTTGCAAAGCTAACATCATCCCCATTCCTTAAGATAGAGGCTTCAAAATTTACTGAGGTTGGATATGTAGGAAGGGATGTGGAGTCAATTGTAAGGGATCTAACTGAGCTCTCTGTTGATATGGTTAAAGCAGAGGAGATGAATAAGGTTAAGGAAAAAGCTATAAAGAATGCGGAGGAAAGGCTTTTGGATATTCTCCTTCCTCCCAACAGATTCCGCCAGAGAGACTCCTATACTGGAAATTACAACGATGACTATTTAAGAGAAACAAGGGAAAAATTGAGAGCTCAACTTAAGGAAGGAAAACTTGACGATAGAAAGGTTGAGATTGAAGTGAGAGAAAGGGCTTTCCCAGCCTTTGAAATATTTGCTGGACCTGGGGCTGAGGAGATAGGGATTACCATTCAGGAGATAATGCCAGGGCTTTTTGGGGGAAGGATCAAAAAGAGAAAAATGAAAGTTAAGGAGGCTTTACAGTACTTAATAGAGGAGGAGCAAAAGAAACTTATTGATATGGAGCAGATTGTTAAGCTTGCGATTCAGAGGGTTGAGCAGTCAGGAATTGTTTTCCTTGATGAGATAGACAAGATTGCAGGAAGGGAATCTGGTCATGGTCCTGATGTTAGTAGAGAAGGTGTCCAGAGGGACCTCCTTCCAATAATTGAGGGAACAACAGTAAACACAAGATATGGAATGGTCAGAACAGATCATATTTTATTCATAGGAGCGGGTGCTTTTCATGTATCCAAGCCATCTGATTTAATTCCTGAGCTCCAGGGTAGATTTCCAATTAGGGTTGAGCTTGAACCATTGACTAAGGAAGATTTTATAAGGATTCTCAAAGAGCCTGAAAACGCATTGGTTAAACAGTACAAAGCTCTCCTTTCCACTGAGGGTATTGAGATTGAATTTACAGATGATGCTATTGAAGAAATTGCAGAAATTGCTGAGAAAGTAAATATGGAACTTGAGAATATTGGGGCAAGAAGGCTTCACACTGTTATGGAAAAGGTTATGGAGGATATTGCCTTCGAGGCTCCAGATATTCCAGAAAAGAGGATTGTTATTGATAGAGAGTATGTTAGGAAGAAGCTTGAAGGACTCTTGAAGAATCAGGATCTTAGCAGGTATATACTGTAAAAATTTTAAAATAAATGGCAATTTGGAATAATAAAAAAAAGGGATTTTTAATTTATCTCTCGGTTTTTTTAACTGTTTCCTGTGGTGTAAAAGCCCCTCCTTTACAACCAGTTTTAAAATTGATTCCTCCGGTTGAAAATTTAAATTTTTATCAGAAAGGGAATTCTCTTCTTGCTTCCATATCTTTTCCGGAAAGTTATTCTGATGGAACCCCCCTTGAGATCAAAAAAGTTAGATTGCATTATAAATTCTATAAATCAAATAAAATAATAGACTCCAGGAGATTTTTGAAAGAGTCAATTTTAGAAGATTTCGTTCTTGAAGAGAGGAAAAATTTGGTATTTAAAAAGGAGATGAAAGATTTTCCAGGGAAATTCTACATATCAATTTTTTTCTGGGATTCAAGGGGTAAAAGGTCACCCATGTCAAAAATTTTTGAGTTTGATGTTAAAGAACCTTTAAAACCTCCAAAGAACTTAGAGGCAAAGGTTGAGGAGAATGGAATAAATCTTAAGTGGGAAGCAGAGAAGGACAAAGAAAAATTGGGTTTCTTTTTGTATTTTTCTGAAGGAAAAGAGTTCAAGAGGGTTAATCAAGAACCATTATTGAAAAATGAATTTGTCTTCAAGGATTTTACCTGGGATAGAGAATACAGATTTAAAGTTAGCTCTATCTATGAAAAATTTTATGAGAGCAATGATTCAGAAGAGATTTCTATTGTTCCTGTGGATAAGTTTCCACCTCCACCCCCTCAAAATCTTGTTGCAATTCCTGAGGAGGGTTTTATACTTCTGAGATGGGATAAGATAGAAGTTGGAGACCTTGAAAAATACAATGTATATAGAGAGGAAGATGGTAAAAGGAAACTTCTAACATTGAATGGAACTAAGTCTACAGAATTCGAAGACCGAACAGGGGAAAAGGGGAAGATTTACAAATATTTTGTAACCGCAGTTGATAAAAAAGGGAATGAAAGTTTGCCATCAAATTCTGTGGAAGAGAGGTTTAGATGAAAATATGCAGATTTATTTTTAAAGGTAAAGAATGTTTTGGAGTTATTGAAGAGGAATATGTTTATATTCTTAGGGAGCCACCCTTTGAGAGAGTTCTAAAGAGCAGGGTAAAAATACCTCTATCCGATATCAATCTCCTTGCTCCTGTCCTTCCTTCAAAGATAATCGGAATAGCTTACAACTACAAGGCTCACGCAATTGAGAGAAGGGTTGAGGAGAGGAGTTATCCCTTGTTCCATATAAAGCCATCAACAACAGTTATAGGACCTGATGAGAGTATTTTACTCCCTAAGATTTCATCAATTGTAGATTTCGGAGGAGAACTTGCCATTGTTATCAAGAAAAAAGCTTTTCAGATAAAGGAAAAAGAGAATCCAATGGATTATGTTCTTGGTTATACATGCTTTAACGATGTTACTGCAAGGGATTTACAGGAAATGGACAAACATTTTACAAGGGCAAAGTCCTTTGATACCTTCTCACCTTTAGGACCCTGGATTGTAACAGAACTGAATCCTCAAAACTTGAAAATCAAAAGTTTCGTGAATGGAAAACTTGTTCAATCGGGGAATACAAAAAATATGATTTTTTCAGTGGAATTTCTAATAAGATATCTATCCCAGATAATGACTCTCCTCCCCGGAGATGTAATTGCCACTGGAACCCCCTCAGCAGGGAAAGCCTTGAATCCAGGAGATATTGTTGACATCCAGATTGATGGAATTGGAGTTCTTTCCAACAAAGTAATGAGGGTTTACTGAAGAAAGAATAGAGGCATTGCCTCTTTATGAAAGGAGGATAAAGTGAAGATTTTTCTTGACACAGCAAACATTTCAGAAATAAAAGAAGGGGTTTCAATGGGGCTTGTTGATGGAGTAACAACAAATCCAACTCTTCTCTCAAAGGAAAGCGGAACATTCAGGGAGATAATAGAGAGCATATGCAAGATAGTTGATGGTCCAGTTAGTGTTGAAGTTGTATCTGAAAAGGAGGAGGAAATTGTTAAGGAAGCAAAGGAGCATGCGGAAATTGCAAAGAATGTTGTTGTGAAGATTCCTTTAACAGT
>Ga0272449_1004787_pt1 | contig 10866 bp, 10 predicted proteins | sample YNPCB0241_FD_198679 | JGI IMG/M metagenome (GOLD analysis project Ga0272449, IMG submission 198679) | Hot spring sediment microbial communities from Yellowstone National Park, WY, United States - YNP-CB-024-1 | ecosystem: Environmental > Aquatic > Thermal springs > Hot (42-90C) > Sediment...
ATCCTCTTGAAGCGGCAATCTTCTCAGTTTTGATCGAGATCTTGAAGGCGATCGATGTGGATCCTACCCCACCTTGAAAGGCGAGCTTCCAGCGTTAAGGGAGGCTTTACGCCTTTTCCCTCATCTGGTGGTTCGGGGGCTCACAGCTCCCCCATCCCATTTCGGGCATATGAACTCCCTTCCCTTGACTCGGGCAACATGCCCGCATCTATGGTAGAATTAGGGAAAGCACTATTTAAACCTAGCCCATTCATCCCAGAGCTTTGGCTCTGGGTTTTCTGGGCACCCATTTTTATAAAGTTGGTAAGGTTAGGAATTTCGGAAGCTTCGATATAGACTACTATCTGATGTTGCTTAGAAGAGCTTGGGAGGAAATAGAATTCGCAATTATTGACGCAACATGCGGGGGGCGGGATTTTGTTTAAATTTTACTAGTAAACTTTTTCCATTGGCAGTTTTGATTTTTCGACACAATTATGTATTGTCTAAGTCTTAAAACTTTTCAGCTTAATAATTTTTAAGCTGGAATACATATATATATTAAATTTTTACATTTTTTAATTTAGTTTTTTTATCTTAAACTTTTACAAAAAACGTTATAGAAAAGATTCTGAAGAAATCTGGACAAAGCCCTTTCCGGAGGAAATTTCCAGATTGACTGTGGCGCTTACGAAAGAGTTATAAGAAATGAGAAAACTCGGAAAAGATTCCTGAAGAGCTTCGTGGCTCTGAAAAAGCTATATGCAGTGGCCAAGCATCCAAAGACTATAAAGCTGAAGGATGACATAAGATTTTTCGAGATGATAAAGAAGATGATCGTCAAATATTCAACGAGGAGCGTAAAGGATATCTCCCGAACCCTCGAATACGAGATAGACAGACTTATCTCCAAAAGCATCTCGGCCCAAGAGCCAATAGATATTCTGTCCCTAATGCAGAAGGACAAAATAGAGCTTTCAGTTCTCGACGACGAATTTCTTTCAAAATTTAGGGAAATGGAGTTCAAAAACTACGCGGTCGAGCTTCTTGCAAAGATACTCAGAGATCAGATATTAGTGAGAATGAGGAAGAATCCTGTCAGATATCGGTCCCTTTATGAGATGCTTAACGATCTGATCAAAAAGTACAACGTAAAGCTAATAACAGCTACTGAGGTTCTGGAGGAGCTGATAAGAATCGCAAAAGACTTCAGAAGAAGATTAGAGGAGGGGAAGAAAGTGAACCTTACGGAAGAAGAAATGGCCTTCTATGACCTTCTACTTTCGAAGAGAATTTCGGAGCAAGATGAGGTTGTAATGCAGATTGCAAGAGAGATTGCAAAATCGATCGGAAATTTCGTAAAGATTGCCGATTGGAACAAGAAAGAAACAATAAAAGCCAAGATAAGGTCTTCTCTGAAAACGCTGCTGCCAAAGTATATGAAAGTTCAGGACTATAGATACCTGAACGATCTTTCCAGAGAAGTAAGGGAGGATTGAGGCATCTGATTTATCTGCCTCTAAATCGAAGCTATCTCCGGAAATTGCTGAACGAGAAAAAGTAAAGGTCAAGTTTACATTGAGCTTTCGGAAAGCTTTGCCCTTGAAGAGCCTTGTCACTCACATACGGTCTTTGAAACTTGGAAAAATATACATGGCTTTATTGGGGCTATGAGGAAGACTCAAAACGTATGGAGATTGGAAACTCTTCTAAATATCTTCTAAATAATTCTAAATAAATTATTGCGCAAAGTATATATATCATTTGCCTGGAATCCAGGTATGGAAGTCTCGGCGACACTTAACTCCTTTATTGAAGTCGTGAAGAACGATGACATCAATTCGATATATGCCCTCTTTTCTGGAGGCAGAGACAGTCTCGTCGCACTTCATTTATCCAAGACTATCTCTGACATGTTAGAGCTTGAGATAAAAGCCTTGCACGTTGACACTACTGTCTCGACTCCTGGAAACTTAGAATACGTAAGAGAGGTTTGTAAAGAATTCAAAGTTGATCTCATAATTTTGAAACCCAAACACGACTTTTTCAGTCTAGTGAACAAGTGGGGCTTTCCAACTGCAACTAGGAGATGGTGTTGTTACCATCTCAAGATAGAACCGCTGAAGGAGTTCTTTAAAAATGTGGATACTTCTGGAGTTCTCCTTGCTGACGGGATTAGAGCAGATGAGTCTTGGAAGAGGAGGAAGTTTCCTAAACTTGGTTGGCATAGACACTTCAAATGCTTAAACTATCACCCGATCTTTGAGTGGACCAAGGAAGATGTGAGAGACTACATAAGGATAAATAATCTGAAAGAGAACCCACTCTATGAAAAATTACCAAGGGTATCCGAATGCTGGTGCACGGCCTTTAAAACAGTAAGACAGTTCCAGATTTTAAAGCGCGAATGGCCGGAGCTCTTCAATAAATTTGTCGAAGTTGAAGCAGCCCTTATAACAAGGGGAAGTGCACTATTTAAAAATGGAAAGAGAATTTATCTCAAAGACCTTTGAAAGGGCTTGCTGTAATTTCGGACTCATTTCCTAGCTCAGTCAATATTACGAACCAACCATTTTCCTTAGCTAAATGAAGGAGGTAGTTGAAAACAGCCTTTTTTCTAGTTTCATCAAGGCTTAGGGCTACTTCATCAATTAAAAAGAATGGTGGATAGGGAGAATACGCGAGCTTTAGTGTTGCGTGAATGATAAAGGCCAATACATAACGTTCTGTTTCGCTTAAAATTCTGGGTGAGACTTCGACTGCAACCCTCCTGTCTATGATGTGCAATCTGAAATTACTTGCATCGATCCAGATGTCTAAATAATCGAACTTAGAATCTTTAAGAACTTTCCTAACTTGATCGTTAAAGAGTTCTACGGCCATGAGTCTCTCTTTTCGCGCTTCAGTTTGAACATTCTTCAAAACTTCGTCGAGTATTGCAGACCATTCTTCTAACACCTTCTTTGCACGTTCAAGCGACATTTTATAACCTAAGATCTCAATATACGATTTTGCTTCAAGCATCTTTTCGACTCTTTCTAATTGTTTCTTGGACTGCTCTAGCTTTCCTCGGAAAGTACTTATCTCCTTTACAATTGCTTGTTCTTCTTTACCGAGTTCACATATAGAATCGTCAAGTGCTTTGAGCTCAGCTTTGTACTTGTTAAGAAGTTCCTCTTCCTTTAACTTTTCGGCTTCAAGTCCTTCTAATTTTATCTGAAGAGGTTCAAGTTCTGCTAGGGAGGTTGAGAGAGTAAGCTCAAGACTCTGTAACTTTCTTATCGTCTCTGAATTTGTTTCCGTTAGTTTTTCAAGCTCTTTTTTAAGTTCATCCCTTTCCCTTAATTTAGAGTATATCTTGTTCTTTTCACTAATGAGAGTACCTATCTTGTCACGGACTTTGCCTAATTGCTTCTTAACTGATGCTTCCTCCTCTCTCAGCCTTTCTGCTGTTAAGTGACCCTCCCCACAAAGGGGACAAAGCACTTTTTGTGATTGAGTGAGAAGTTTCGACGCCTTCTCATACATTTCACTTTTAGCTAGAAGGCGCCCCTCTTCAACTCTTAAGACTTCTATTTCTTCCCCTATTTTTCTCAACCGCTCCTCATAATTCTTCAGACTTTCGTCAAGCTCTTTGAGTTTTTTACTAACTACTTCAATCTCCTTGAGGATTTTTTTGTTTTCATTTTCTAGACGCTTTTTTTCTGCAAGTTTTGCTTCATGCTTTTTGTTTAATTCTTCTACTTCCTTCTTCCGTTCTTTAATCGAGTTACTTAATCCCTCAACTTTCTTTTCATGCTCTTTAATTTTGGCCAATAAATGATCCCTTTGCTTTTTTAATTCGCTTACCTCTCCACGATTTGCAAGAAGCTCGGAAAGTTTACTACTTAATTCACTCTCTTTTTGTTTGTAGTTGTTTATGTCTTCTTCCAATGCTATTTTCTCTCTCTTGAGACTCTCTACTTCATTAATTCTCCTCTCTATCTCCGCTTGAAAGTCGCGTATTTTGTTTCTCTCTCTTTCAATAACTCTTGCGACAACTTCATATCTATCGGCCAACGATACCATTTCCACTATCCACTTAAAGTCCACATCGCCTTTCAACAGTTTATTTAAGACTGGGGAAGATCTAGTCAAGAGACTAGTTACGAGGAAGCGCTCTTCGCCTTCTTGTGTATGAACATAGTTGCCGTCTTTGGAGATATTAAGTTCCCACTCTCTACTATCAAACTTCATCAAAATCTTTGCAGACTTCGCACCTATGTAAACGAGGGGTTCTACTGCTTCCCCTACTTGCCTTAAAAGCCCCATTTCTCTTGCTATTTCAGTTATCTTTTTACTTTTGTATGGAGCTGAAAGACAGAGGGCTATTGCCTTTATAATGCTACTTTTACCAGTAGCGTTGGGTGCTCTTACCACATTAATGGTTCCTTTAATGAATTTTAAACTACGAAGCCCACTCAGACCTCCAACGTTTTCAAGAGCTAGTTCAGCTTCCATCTCTAACACCCCCTCCGCTCAACAAGTTCCTTGAACTTATTGTTTAGTCTCTCTTCCACAAGCTTTTCTAAAACTTCTTCACCACTTCGTGCCTTTATAAGTTCTTTTATTTCCTCAAATAACGAAGTCGCGAACAAGCGATCACCCCTCAAGTCTTATACGATAGCCTGCTACCATTCTAAACCCTTTAATTTCTTTAACTTCACCAAATGTCTTCTGCCATTCCTCTTTAATAGCAGTACAAAGCTTAGTAAACTCCTCTTCATTTACAACCGGTGTATAATAAACTGCTATTGCACCTACCGCGCTGTTAACGAGTCGGCTCCCAATCATAAAAGGTCGCTTAATTAAGGAAAAGTAGAGAGGACTTAAAAGTGATGAACCAAACTTTTTTGCAATCCTTTCCGGAAGACCTTTATACCTCTTCTTGCCACCTGAGTGTTGCGTCATTCCAACTAAAAATCTCCTCACGTCATTGGGAAGATTTCTAGACTTACCGCGTGAAGCATATGTAAACTCACAGATGAGAATGAGATATTCAGGTGGTAGGCTTTTCAAATCCTCCATATACCTCGCTCAATACATTGAGTTATTACTAAATGTTGCACATCTCGGATAGATGGCTTTTTCATTTTTCTGAGCTCCATAGTTATTGCCTCAATTATCTCCCTCTTTAGCTCTTCTTTGCTAGAGTTCCCCAACGAAAAAGGCCACTTTTCTACCATGTCCCTTACCACAAGCTCAAGCTCTCTAAGTGGAGGAAGCGGAACAGAAATACTGTAAAGTCTCGATTTAAGCGCATAATCTATCAATTCTGGTCTATTCGTTGTGGCTATAACTAGTAAATTTGCTGGATCCGTTATGTTATCAAGCTTGTGAAATAGCAATGCATTTATAGAATAATGCCATTCTTTTGCAACTTCAGAACCTCTTTTTATGAGAAGGCAATCAACATCATCTAATAGAAGTATAATATGTTTTTCAGGCTCTTCTCTAAATTGTTGTGCTAACGCTTCCTCAGAGTCTCCCCATCTCGGCTTAGCTATCTTAGCACTATCCACAAATCTCAAGTAGACATTTCCCAATTCGAGGTCAAGCTTTCTAACTGCTTGTTTTGCTATTTCTGTCTTGCCACTACCTGGAGGTCCTTCGAGAAGAAATCCTCTGAATGGCACTTCTTGTAAGCTATAACCACCTTTAAAGAAGAATTTGGCTACTGAAGTTATTTGCCTGCAAACTTCCTCTTGAGTCTTTGTCAATCTAACTTCTTTTATCTCACGTCCCTGTATATCTCCTCCTGCCAGCAAAGAGTATCGAAACTCTTTCAAAACTATCTCCTCCTTTCTCTATAACGCTCTCTCATCCTAAGATAGAGAGGATTAAACTTGAAGTGAAGTGTACTCCCTCTATAAATAAAGTTTACCAACCTATGATTCAATTGTGTAGCCCTGGCCAATATATTCGTAAGAAAGTCAGCGTCTTTCCCTAATATTCCTCGAGGATTTAGCCATGTTCTAAACTCAGTCTCTGAGAATTCATTGTGTCCTCCAGCTAAATGTCCGAGTATGTACATTATCGGTGCTGTAAATGATTTAGGAACGGACAGTTTTCCATCTTTGCCTTTAGCGTAAAGTCTCATTATCCCTTTTGCATCACCTTTTGCCCCCTCCTTTAACCAATTTATCGTAATGGCAATACCGCGAAGCCATGCATATCCTGCTAAACAAGCGGCTGTCCGAGGGGGTAATTCTTTCTCAACATCTGCTATCTCAACTGAGGTTGTAAGAGTCAAAAATAAGTCGCTAGGTTTGTAGAGCTCATAAATGTATTTCCCTTGACCCTGCTCCAGTAATTCTACATCCATTAAAAATTTTATACAATCGAGAACTCTCTCCCATCTTTCTTGTGGACTGCTACCATCGGTAACCTTCAATAATCTTTCAGGTGTGTACTTGTGTTGAAGAGCAATCTGGACAGCCATCATGCTCATAATCCTAGAAAATTGCTTAAAGTATGAGTGATTAGCACCAAACGTGCCGAGATCCGCAACAAAAGAGAGAACATCGATGTCCTCGCATTTGTCCAACTCCCCTCCTCTTAAGAGTTCTTTGGCCTCCGATACGATGTTGCTAATTAAAGTCACTACATGCTCGTTTGAACACCACGAACAAATATATGGTAGTGATGAAATCTCGCTTTGGACAATCTTTTTATACCCGCAAATCCAACATTTTTTCTTAGAAAGTTGAATATTACTTAAGGACATAGTCATCGAGTCCTCTGCCTCGCTCTTATTCTTTCGTAGAGCCTTATGTAGTCCTCACTAAGTCTAAAACGGTGAATTGCGATACGTCCGAGATGTTCAACGCTTGCTCTTTCATAGAGGCCATGAGCTGTCGCAAATGCGCAAGAAAGAATAGCTAAAACTTCTTTAAACTCTTTGCCCATGACACCTCGATCTATCATGAACTTATGCAAATCAAGTTCACTAAATTCTGTAAATTCTCTAGCCCAAGAACCCAATACAAAAGAGAGAGTTGCCATGTAGCTCTTTGGCATTGTCATCCTCACACTCCCACTTCCATTTCTCGTAATTGAGTAAAGGCATGTTACACCTTCCCCATACTCAACTAAACGTTGCCTAGCAAGCTCCAACGTCTTAAGAATTGATTTAAGTGTTGCATATCCTAGTGCAAAAGCAGCAGCTGGATTGCGGTGCGGATCAGCTTCTAGCTCATGCTTTATCTTTAAGAGAACCGAATCATCAGGTATCATGACTTCCTCTTGGGTTGCGTCATAAACTACAAGACCGAGATCGTGAAGCATCATCAAGAAGGGTTTTACATCTCTTTGACCATAGTATAAATCTCTCGCCTTAAATTCTCTGATCCCCTTGCCTCCTTCAGTTATCAACACTGCAATCATCTTCGAAAACGATGCTAGGAGTGGATGGCGTGTTCCAAGAATTCCAAGATCAGCGATTAACGAGAAAGTCGGATTCGCCTTTACATCGATCCTACTTGCTTGTTTTAATTCCGAGTCAACTTCCTCAATTAAACCCCTCAGCACATCCTCGAACTTAGGATCTCGACACCAGTCACAAAGTTGTAGACCTATAGCGATTCTATCTCCACATATTATGCATCTTCCTCCCTTTGCCACATATCTCACCTCACGTATCCAACTTCATATACTCTATACCATACTTTTACACTTGGATTTAAAAACTTTATCATCACAATTTTGTGGCAACTAAAGGCTTCCATTTTCAACATTACAAATTACGATAGTTTTTCAATTGGCAAACATGCTAAAGGTCTACTACTGTTTCTGCCCTTATATAATAACTACTAATTTTTTTATTTGCCTTTTCGAAAGACAATTACAAGCTCTCTCAAAAACTTTCTGAAGAACCACTTGAGTTTTGTATCAAGTCTTTTGGATAATATTAATGAAATAAAGATCGAGGATTATGAGAGAGACGAGGAGAAAAACAGTAGATATTTCAGTCAGTGGTCTTTGACCTTTGCCGCAGAGCTTACTAGAAAGGGCTAGTTACTCTCCATTCACGCTGGGCATGGCACCGAAAACAGACACGCTAGTGGGACTCCTTAGTAGCAAGCCATTTAAAGTTCGGTGAAAAGTTCGCAGTACAGAACCTCTTCTACGTACTCGTTTACGTGCCGACAGAGTTGTCGAATCTCCCAAGTCGAGTTCTACAAAGAGTCCCTCGAAGATATAAGGAAAAGAAGGCAAAAATATCTTGCTTCATTTCAAAAATAATAATCCCCAATATATGCGAAAAATCCTGAAAAATCGCGCATTCTAATAGTTCTCGTCCTGCTGAAAAATTTGAACTTCTCTAGCATCCGATTTGATGTTTTAACAAACTTTCAATCCCATTTTGGTCTGATTTAAACGGAAGAGTGCTGAAAAAAGAGGAGTTTGGATATTTACTCTCAATCCCATTTTGGTCTGATTTAAACGCTGATCAGACGCTGGTAGGAGACATTTCTTCCTAAAATTTTCTTAAATCTATCAAACGTCCTCAGCCCACTTAAACCTGCCTTGCTTTTCCAGAATCGCCAGCTCCTTGGCAAACCAATCGATCGGTTCTATCGCTCTCCTGCCCCATCTTTGCCTTTTAAGGTCGATTAATTCTTTCCAGGATTCAACGAGACCCTTAATCATCTCAAATGTGGAGACAGCCTCAATTCCGTTTCGCCTCGCCTCATCGATGTACCTCTTCACCGACGTCGGTTCCCTGTAAAACAAAACATAGCGGACCCTTTTATTCGAAATGGGATATGCTTTCTCGATCGCCGATTTGACCGCTTCAAAGTGCGCACACTTGACGAGCTCCTCATCGCCTTCGGCGTAGCCAAGGTTCGCCCGGCATTCTCCCAAGATAACCTCATCATCCTTCATCCCCAGCAGATCCAGCTCTTTCTCATCTGCGGGTACATTTGTTCTAACGAGGTAACCCTTCCTCTCCAAGTATATCCTTGCAAGAGTTTCAAGAGGGTCGTACTCTACCATATTTGACCCCATTTAGCTTGAGATGGGAGAATAAAAAAGTATCTGATGCCTCCTTTTATCTGGCTTGGCATAGGGCGCAGGCGGATATATACCCAAACACTCAGGTCTTCCATCTGATTAATGGTCGCTAGATCTTCAGTTAGGGAACAATTTGCGAGGATACCAGTTCCCGTTGCAAAAGTAAAGGCTTATATTGGTGAAAGACAAAAAGGAAGATGGTGGTACTGTGGAACCTGAAAAAAAGAAGGAGTTGAAGGAATTCCTTAGGCTGGCATTTGCGATAGTTGAACAGGAGCATGCGCAAATGCCTAAGGTCTGCAGCGTCTGCGGCGGGAAGATGGAGCCTTCATGGCAGGCTTTGGTAGATAAACCAAAACCCGGTGACATCTTGGCTTATAAGTGCAAGAGCTGTGGCAACGTTGTGGAGAAGTTCTTTGAATTTCCCGAAGAGTATGCACGCTTCTTTAAGAAGACAGGGCCCTAAAATAGATGTCTAATGGTAGTAGTTATCCACATTCGTTCGTTATCCTCCAAAATACTTTTGTGACAAACTTTTTTGAATAGAGTGAAAATTCTGCTCGGACAAAGAATTCGTGTAAGCCTCTACGCCAAAGCAACGGCGAGCTTTTTCTAAGCGAGTCTGCTCTAAAGGTGAAGACGTTCCCATACGGGTGCAAGATCATCTAAGGAAAACCAGTTCAGCAAAGTTATTAGAAAAATGGGTGTTTTAATACTTTAAGCTTGAACTGTATTTTGAGGCCAAGATTTTCACAGAATGGCTGGGAAGAAATGTTGCCTTTTGATTTCTAAAATAGAAGAGGATGGTTCTAATATTATGGAAGTTTACAACGAAATTATAACCAATTACTTTAATCTTGGAACACGTATTGTCCCAAACCCCCAGCTAGCAAGATTCAATGTCTATCAGCTGGAAAACTTCAAGAAGTTATTAAGACGGCTTCAAGAGGAGCAAGAGATTCGAAATTATCTTTCAAATATTAAGCGAGCTATAAACGCCGTAGAAACAATGAAATTAGAGGGCATAAAATTATGGACGCTTCAGCTAAATTCTGATTTTTATGCAGTTGAGATGTGCCTTGAGAGAATGGATATTTTATCATGTTATTTCTACCTGAGAAATGCACTAGAAAATCTCGTTAAACTCATAGTCTATAGCGACATAGCTAAGAACTTCAATACTTGCCAAGGAATACTAGAAGTCTTTTTCTCTTATGACAAGTTATATGACAACGAGTTATATGACTAGTCAGCGGAAAAAGCGAAAAAAAGATTCTACAGTATTCAAAAACTAGAAAGTGAGTATGTGAAAAGAATCACAAGGTATCTAGAAAGTACGCCAGAGATAGACTTAGAGAAAATATTTTCGATGATGCGTGAGAAGCAATTTCCCAGATTGGGTATAAATAGGCAAACCTTAGAAGAATTCGAGAATAGGTATAAGGTATCGATCAAAAATTATTGGTCTGCTTGCAGCGAGGTAATACATAATCAATCCCCGCTTCCATTCTTCTCATTATTAGAAGTCAAATCATTTAAGCACTTCTTGAGACAATATTCTGCGCGATTTATTTCTGCGATCAAAATTTTGAAAAATTGGCAAGCGAGGAAACAGTAGATAAATTCACTCTAACAAAGCAAAAGCTCAGTAAGAAAGCAAAGAAAGTACTCCGTCAACTTATTTTCCAAGAGGAAATAAAACCTATTTTAAGGTCATAATAGAAGACAAGAGAAGAGAGATCCTCTTTAATCCTTTAACTCTAGTATCCCTATTTCACCTTTTTTCTCTTGGATTAACCCGTATCGCTTCCGAAGAATTTAGCTTTGAAG
>Ga0272449_1004792_pt1 | contig 10861 bp, 10 predicted proteins | sample YNPCB0241_FD_198679 | JGI IMG/M metagenome (GOLD analysis project Ga0272449, IMG submission 198679) | Hot spring sediment microbial communities from Yellowstone National Park, WY, United States - YNP-CB-024-1 | ecosystem: Environmental > Aquatic > Thermal springs > Hot (42-90C) > Sediment...
CCGACGAAAACTATTAGGTCTACTTTTGCCTCGCATAAAAACTTGACAGCTACCTTTGTGTCTTCAGCCGTGGTTTCATCTTTAACTTTCATAGGCAGAACTTGAAAAGACACGCTCGCCTCCTTAGCTTCTTCTTCACCCATGACTCCTGGACACGTTAAGATTTCAACCGAGTTTTCTTTCATAACCCCTTTAAGCTCTTGGAGAAATTCCACTGCTCTTTTGGGCGCCACTGGTGTGGCTCCTCGTGCAATCGCCTCTTTTAAGACTCCATCCGTTCCTTTAAGGCCTACTCTTCCACCCATACCCGCAATGGGATTAACGATAAAGCCTATTCGCATTTTAATCTCTAGAGAAAGTTGCTGCGCAAGCTATAAACCGTTTTGATGCATAAACATAAGTTAAATGGTGAAGAGTGGAACCTTCTCGATTCTGGCGCTTTCTAAAAAGCATAAAATCATGGGAGTTGCCGTAGCATCGGGCTTCACAGCTGTAGGTTCCAGAGCCCCTCATGCAATGCCAGGGGTCGGTGTCATCGCAACCCAAGCCTACACGAATTTAGTCTATGGGATTGAAGGCCTAAAACTGTTGGCTAAGGGCTTATCGCCAAAACAAGTCTTGGAAAAGCTTATTGCAAAAGACCCTCAAAGGGAAATGAGACAAGTAGCCATCATGAATTTTGCCGGGGGAAAAGCTGTTTTCACCGGCACACGAGCCCCAGGGTGGCGCGGGGAGATTATTGGCGAAGACTATGCGGTTATTGGTAATCTTCTAAAAAGTGGGAAAGTCCTCGAAAGCATGGTTGAATGTTTCGAAAAATCGAGCGGAGACTTGGCTTTAAGACTTTTGGAGGCGTTAAAGGCGGGAAGTGAAAGCGGTGGGACAAGCGAGGCGAAAAATCAGCAGCCATAATAATTGTGAACGCTAATGAAATGCTGTTGAGCTTAAAGGTTGATGACCACCGAAACCCGATAGAAGAACTTCTGAGGATGGTTGAGAAAACACTAAAGCAACAATAAGGCTGAGTTTTCCTTTTGAAAGTACTTATATACCACAAAAATTTGAAAACGAACTCCACAAGACGAGGCTTAATTAATGTATAGGAAAACTATGAAGAAAATTCTCGTGACAGGCGCCACTGGCCAAATAGGCTCAGAACTAACATTGGAACTGAGGAACAAGTTTGGCGGGGAAAACGTTGTAGCTGCTGGGCATAGAAGAAAACCAAATGAAATGCTTCTCGCTACCGGTCCCTTCATTTATTTAGACGCCACGGATAAGAGCTCTTTAGAAAAGGTTGTGGAGGAATACGACGTTGACACTATTTACCATTTGGCTGCCGTATTATCCGCCGCTGGGGAGGAGAACCCGCAAAACGCTTGGAGAATTAACATGGAAAGCCTCTATAATGTCCTTGAAGTTGCAAGGGAAAAGGGCTTGACAAGGGTTTTTTGGCCAAGCTCAATAGCGGTTTTCGGACCGGAAGCCCCCCGTGTTAAAACACCTCAAAACACGGTTCTGATACCGAGGACTATTTACGGCGTAAGCAAGGTTGCAGGTGAGCTTCTATGCAACTACTACTTCCTACGCTACAATGTCGACGTGCGCAGCGTCCGCTATCCTGGAATAATCAGCAGCGAAACGCTACCGGGCGGCGGCACAACAGACTATGCTGTTGAAATCTTTTATGAGGCTATTAGGCGTCAGAGGTACACTTGCTTTTTGAGGGCTGACACGGTTCTGCCTATGATGTATATGCCCGACTGTATAAACGCAGCCTTAACCCTAATGGAGGCCGACCCCTCTAAAATCCGGTGTCGCACAAGCTATAATGTGGCGGCGGTGAGTTTCTCGCCAGCTGAACTTGCGGCGGAGATTAAAAAGTATATTCCCGATTTTGTCTGTGAATATAAACCTGACTTTAGACAGCAGATTGCAGATTCCTGGCCCGTGTCCATAGACGACACTGCAGCCCGGGAGGATTGGGGTTGGAGTCCCAAATATGATTTGGCTTCTATAGTTAAGGATATGATTGAAAAGCTTACGAGGCGGCTGGCTGAAGGCCTTCTTTAAGGTTTTTCCAAACGTTTTCTATAGGAAATGTTAAAAGAGCCTCAAAATTAGACTCTAGTAGAGGTGGAGAAAGATGGTTGAAAGGCATCCTACTCGTTATTTGGCTGAAGAGTATGAGCGCCTAGTTCGGGAAAACCTCAACTGGGAGCTTAAGGTTTTGGAGTCCGCCAGTGAACCCATATGCATTGTTAACGGCAAAGAGGTTTTGATGCTCTGCGCCAACAACTACCTAAATCTTGCAACCCACCCTAAAGTTGTAAACGCCATGATAAAGGCAACCCGCAAATACGGCGCCGGAGCTGGAAGCGACAGGTCAATTTCAGGCAACATGATACTGCACGAAGAGCTGGACAGACGTCTTGCAAAGTTTAAGAGGGCTCCAGCTTCGTTGACTTTCCAAACCGGATTTATGGTTAATGAGGGACTTATTCCACAGCTTGCAGATAAAGGCGACCTACTTGTTTCAGACGAGTTGAACCACGGCTCAATAATTGATGGTTGCCGACTCAGCAGGGCTGACAGAGCCATATACAAACATAAAGACGTGGAAGACTTGGCAAGGGTTATGGACGAAGCTGAAAAACACGACCCACCCTACAACCACATTTGGATAATAACAGACGGGGTTTTCAGCATGGACGGGGATACAGCGCCTCTTAGAGAAATAGCCAAAATCGCAAAAGAGCATGGCGCCGGCGTCTATGTGGACGACGCCCACGGTGAAGGTGTGCTGGGCGAGGGAGGCCGCGGAATTGTAAGCCATTATGGGCTTAGGCGGGATGAAGTTCACGTGGAAATGGGCACTTTTTCGAAGGCTTTTGGTGTTATAGGCGGGCACATAACTGGAAGCGAGGAACTCCGCAACTTCGCCTACAATAAGGCTAGAAGTTGGCTTTTAAGTGGCGCCGTCCCACCGGGAGTGGCTGCCGCATGCATAGCGGCAATAGACGTCCTTGAAACGGAACCCGAACATGTTAGGCGTGTATGGGAAAACCGAAACCACCTTCTTGACGCTTTGCAAGATGCTGGTTTTGACACGGGTAACACTGAAACGCCCATAATCCCAGTCATGTGCGGAAAAAGCAAGGCTGCGAGGGATTTGGCCGACTACCTGTGGACAAAGGGCATATTTGTCCTGCCCATTTTCTATCCAATGGTGGCAAGAGACAAGGCCAGAATCCGCGTCCAAGTTTGCGCAAAACACACCACAGAACAGTTGGATAGGGCGGCTGAAGCCTTCAAAGAAGGCGGCAAAAAGCTGGGAATAATCTAAACAAATAAACCAAACCACCACAGTTTTCTACTTTGATGTCCAAGAAAATAGCGGAAGAGAAGCAGAAGCTCCGCGAGAAAATTTGGCTGGAGCTTGAATGCTCCGGAGTAGCCACTTTCCCGCTTCCATGCTGGGGTAGAATCCCAAACTTTGTCGGAGCGGAGGCAGCAGCTGAAAAACTGCGGCAGCTTGATGAGTGGAAAAGGGCAAAAGTTGTTTTTGTAAATCCAGACTCACCTCAACGGAAAGTTAGGGAGAATGCCCTAAAAGATGGAAAAATTCTGGTAATGGCTTCTCCAAGACTTCAAAGGGGCTTCATCCTAATAGAGCCGGAAAAGGTGAAGGGAAGGGAACACACCACCTCCACTATAAAAGGAGCCATCAAGCTGGGAAAAGAAGTGCAAGATTTCCCAAAGCCAGATCTCATAGTTGAAGGCTCAGTGGCCGTTGATCTGCAAGGGCATAGGCTTGGAAAGGGTCACGGCTACGGCGACTTGGAAATAGAGATTTTGAAAAGAAGGTTTGGAGAAATCCCAACGGCAACAACAGTCCATGACATGCAGGTGGTGGAGAAAGTGCCTTTTGAAGCAAAAGACGAAAAAGTCTCCATAATAGTAACGCCCACGAGGATTATTCGCACAACCGTCTAACATGATTGCAGTGGTAAAAACTAGAGGGGGCTAGCGTTTTTGCGTTGCCGAAACGCCAAAAAATGTTGGAGTTAGCGAAGCCTTTCTAGGGCTTTGTCCACGTCGCCTAACCCGAGCTGCCTAAGGATTTCGGATTTTGGTACACCCCTTTCATCCCAGCCCACAAGCTCATAGTATCCGCGCTTTTCCTCGTCCACACGGGCTTTTTCAACGGTTTTGCCCTTATATGGGCCGGACGGCAGAGGCTCGTAAAAGCGCGGTGGGTTGTCATCATGAATTTCCGGATTCCATTTTAGGTCTGGTCCGCCAAAGAGAAGCATGGCTCGTTGCAGTTGTATTATTTTCATGGCCTTTGTGTTAACCCAATCTTCCTTTGTCAATTCTATGCCAGTTACAGCCTTGTAAAAGTCGAAAACCAAGGTGCGGGGCAAACCGAAAACATTGAAGTAGCAGTAGACGCCAGAATCGTGGAAAGCCATCATAAGCTCGCTTCTAAAATCGTCCAGCGGCATGCACGCCACAGAAGTGTGGTCTCCACACTGGACGGAACAAGCGTATGAATATATTTCTGGATAATCCTTTTCACTTCGGATTCCGTGGGCTCCAACCCCCACGCCTTTTACTTGAACGGCGTATGGCATAACATCCACGCCTTTCATCTCCCCGATTTTCAAAGCCGCCCTGTAAGTTCCTTCTGCTAGAATGTTGCCTATGCCCTCTCTGTAGGCAATTTTTTTAGCTAAAGTGGCGAAGGCTTCAGCATCGCCCCATTTGGGTTCTATGCCTCCTAAATCTTCCTTGGTTAGTATCCCCCTCTGGAAAAGTTCAGCGGCGAATCCAAGCACATTGCCAGTTTGTATGCCGCAAAGCCCCAAGTCGTCTATAACCGAAGCCATGTAAACGTTTCCTTCCGGAGTGAATATGCCGAGGTTTGTGCCCACATAAGCCTGCAGTTCATAGTCTGGATTGTCTGTTATGGCGCCCTTAAATTTGCCAGACCTTACAACGGCCAATTTAAGGCAAGTGGTTGGACAGCCAAAATCGCCCCAGTACTGTTTTATCCAAACTCTGTTCTCAAACTGGTCAACGCCGAAACTTTTCTCGTCATGCCACTCCTCCTGCCAGTTCCGCACTGGTTCAGAGCTTGTTTTTGCACCCACATCGTAGCCAGCGGCGCCGGTTCCCCAGCGCCTCCAAAGCTCACTTTCATAGGCATTATTACAAACCTCTTGCATAAGCCGCTTAACAGAGTCCATGTCAGCAACTTCCGGAAGCGGCCCAGTGCCCTTAACAGCTATCGCCTTAAGCTTTTTGGCACCCATAACGGCGCCATAACCACCATACCCGGCTGCATGCGTCCACTTAGCCGCAACCACAGCCGTCCGCACCTTGTTCTCTCCAGCCGGGCCAATGTAAAGGATGGCAGGCTCCTTCCACTCACCCTTCTGCGGATAACGAGTTTTCAAAAGCTCCCTGCACTCTTTAGTGAGGGCTGCAACAGTTTGTTTGGCATCCATACCCCAAATGTGGGAGGCATCCCTAGCCTCAACATCCCCATCCTTTATGAAAAGGTAGACGGGCTTCTCAGCCTCCCCCGCTACTATAATGCCATCATAACCAGCGCATTTCAACTCAACTCCAAACTCGCCGGCAACCGTCGACCCAATCACCCCGTTGCTTTGCGGAGACTTACCGGAAACACAAATTCTGCCGCCTGGGAAAAAGCCGGTAAGCGGTCCAGTTAAAAGCAACAGCAAGTTTTCTGGTCCAAGCGGGTCAACGGTTTCCCATTTGCCACCCAACCTGTCCCAGAGAATTTTTGCAGCTAGTCCCCTCCCGCCGACATAATCTTTTAGGATTTCGTCGCTGAATTTTACCTCTTTGAAACTTGCCGATGAAAGGTCAACCTCAAGGAATTTTCCGGCATAACCGCGAATCATAGTAGACGTTTTCCCTCCTCACCATAAATCTTAATCGCTAAATCGCGGGCGATTTCCTCTGGACGGCGCGCATAAAGCCTGTAAGAATGTGTTCCTCGCGGCGCTATTCTCAAAACATTCCACAACCCTTCTTGACAAACCTTGACGCACTGCGGATTGCCGCCGCACAAGTCGCAGATTAAAACCCTATTTTCCGTAGGATGCATGTGGGGAACCTTACCCGGACACGCCTCTATGCAGTTTCCACACCCAATGCAAGTATTTGCATCCACAAGCACCGCGCCAGTTTCCTTGCTCACAGACAGGGCTTTGGTTGGACATGCCTCCACACATGGGTAGTCTTCACACTGAGTGCAGAAATGGGGAAACTCCACACCCGGGATAATCATAAAAACCCTAATTCTGGAAGCTTCAGGCCATATGCGCCCTTCATGAAACAGGGAACAAGCTATTTCGCATTTTCTGCAACCGCTGCATCTTGAAAGGTCTCGGGCTATCCATATCGCTTCACGCTTTTCAGCCAAACCGCAAAACCTCCAACAATGACTTAGAATCTTGTGATAAACAAACTTCGATTTAAAATTTGGCTCTGGGCCGCATCATTCTATGGTAAGCTCTTTAAGACTGAAACGCTTAAGGAAAAGAGAGGCTACACTTTGGCGGAAAATGCACTCCAACAGTTCGCTGAGTGGATGCAAGAGTTTTCCATGCAATATGGCTATTTTGGCATCTTTCTAATAAGCTTCTTTGGGTCAGCGTCCATTTTCTTTCCAATACCATACACGGTGGCATTGTTCGCTTTAGGCTCCGTTGAAACCTTTAACCCAATTTTAATCGCCCTAGCCTCCGGATTAGGCTCGGCGGTTGGAGAGTTCACGGGTTATTTGCTGGGACTTGGCGGCAGAAAAATAATAAGCGAAAGAGGTAAACGCAACATAGAATTCCTCTTAAAAATTTTCGGAAAATTCGGCACCCTAGCAATATTCATTTTCGCTTTAACGCCTCTACCAGACGACTTGCTTTTTATCCCCCTCGGTGTGATGCGCTACAGCTTTCTGAAGGCGTTCATACCAGCCTTTTTAGGCAAAATCTGCATGAGCCTAATCATAGTTTATAGCGCTCGCTTTACTGTTGGAATTATCCGCGAAATTTTCGGAATAGAAAGCGACTGGCTTTCCGCAATAATAGGCACAGTAATCGCATTCATACTCCTTATAATAATTTTCATCCTCATGTTCAAATTGGACTGGGAGAAAACCTTTGAAAAATACGCTCAAAGAGGTAAAACAGCGAAATGAGGGTTATAGCAGACCTTCACATTCACGGACGCTACAGCCGCGCCACAAGCCAAAACATGCGCATTGAGGAAATCGCCCGCTTTGCAAGGATTAAGGGCTTAAACCTTGTAGGGACAGGGGACTTCACGCACCCAAAATGGTTAAAGGAACTTCAAGAAACCCTAGTCAAAGATGCGAACACAGAACTCTACAAAGTTGCACGATACCCTGAACCCCCCGTATTTTTCATGATAACAACAGAGGTTAGCACAATATTCACGTCTGAAAACGATGTAAAGAAAATTCACCATGTAATATTAACACCCGATATAGAAACAGCTAGCCAAATTAATGAAAGGCTAGCCAAATATGGGGACTTAACGGTTGATGGAAGACCAACTTTGGATATGAGTGCTCCTCAGCTAGTTGAAGAGGTTATGGAAGTCTCAAAGGATAACATGGTTTTCCCCGCTCACGCTTGGACACCATGGTTCAGCATTTTCGGAGCCTTCAGCGGCTTCGACAGTGTGGAAGACTGCTACCAAGACATGACAAAGCATATTTACGCCATTGAAACGGGGCTTTCCTCGGATCCACCAATGAACTGGCGGTTAAGCAAACTGGACAAATTCACGTTGGTTTCAAACAGCGATAGCCACAGCTTTTGGCCTTGGCGTATGGGAAGAGAAGCCAACGTTTTCGAATTGAAAAGGCTTAGCTACAGAGAAATCGTGGACGCCATCCAAACCAAAGACAAGGGAAGGTTCAAGTTCACCATTGAAACAGATCCGGCTTATGGTAAATACCACTGGACTGGACACAGAAACTGCCACGTTTCCCTTTCGCCAAAAGAGGCCATAAAGCTTGGAAACATCTGCCCAGTCTGCCGTAAAAAGCTAACAAAAGGCGTTGAGCAGCGGGTTGAAGAACTCGCAGATCGCCCAGCAGGCTTTATTCCTGAAAACGTGATAGGTTATATGCATTTGCTTCCCCTTTCCGAAATCATCGCAACAGCCCTAGGAGTAGACTCCCCGTCAAAACAACAAGTCTGGAACATTTACAACAAGCTTGTCGAAAAATTCGGAGACGAATACACTGTACTAATCGACACGCCACAACAAACATTGATGGAGGCAGCGGACCAAAGAACCGCCGAAGCAATAGTAAGGGTTAGAGAGGGAAAAATAAAGGTTATACCCGGCTACGACGGAGTTTACGGGCAACCCATAATTTTCGAGGAAGAAAAAACTCCAACTGCAAAAAAGCCTCTAGAAAAAGTTCAACAGTTGAACCTTACGGATTTCATGTAAAAAGTGATTTCACGTTTTTGATTTGTATATGTGTTGTGCGTATACACGACAAAGTTTATTAAGTCGCAATATGTACGATATGCTTGATGTCTATGCCAACCATAAGCCAGCGATCCTACAAAGAAAACGAGAAAATCGCGAAAGTAATCGACCGAGTTTTAATGCAGATATTTGGAGAAGAGGCAACACGCCTAATCTACCGTTATTTAGAGAACCGTTATGCAGTGAAACGCGACGAAATAGCCGAAAAAATCGACCTTTTCGCCAAAGGATTAGAGGAATTTTTGAGGACAGGGGCTTATGTTATTGAACGCAAAATTCTGGAGGATATATATTCAAGTTACGGGTTGCTTCGCAGATTAGAGCTGGAAAGAATGCAGGAAAGCGATTTTGCAAGTCAGATAAAAATGCTTATGCGAAGGGCGTAAACGCTCATTCACATTGACAGAGCTTGAAATTGCTTTTAAGTAATTCTTATTAGCCTCTTTTTGCGATTTAATCCCTTCAAAGTTAGTGCTTTAGGAAGGGGGATGTTGAAGGACACTCTAAATAAGATTTTGGACGTGGCTGTTCAGAAGTTCGGCGCTGAATATGCAGAAGTACGCGCTCAGAAACTTTTCAAAACAATGCTCACCATTAAGGAGGAAAAAGTTGAGGCTGCAAAAGAAGGCATTGAAAACGGTGCAACCTTGCGGATCCTTGTCAACGGAGCTTGGGGTTTCGCTTCTGTGGGCTCATTTGACAGTGAAGCTTTAGTGAACGCTGTTTCTAGTGCGTGTAAAATGGCAAAAGCCGCTAGTTTAAAGCTTAAGAGTCCAATAAGGCTCGTGGAAAGCAAGGCCATTGAAGATCGTGTGCTAGCTAAGCCCAGAAAAGACCCCTCAAAAACGCCAATTGAAGACAAGATTGGAACAACTTTGGCTATTGCAAAAACTATTTTGAGGCATGACAGCCGCATTAAAAGCTGTACAATAGACTATTTAGACCTTGCTGGAAACAGCTACTTCATGAACAGCGAAGGCACCTATATTGAACAGGAAAAGCTTTATGTTTGGTCGAGGGTTTTTGCCACGGCAAAAGAAAAAGATGTTTTCACCTTCAGCCGAGAGGAGATAGGCTCAACGGCAGGCTATGAAGTATTTGATGTTGAAACGCCGGAAACGGTAGGCGAAAGGGTTGCAAAAAGAGCGGTGAATCAGCTAAAGGCTAAAACTCCGAAGGGTGGTACTTTCCCTGTGGTTTTAGGGCCAAATGTGGTTGGTGTTTTTGTTCATGAAGCCTTTGGACATTTAGCCGAGGCAGATTTAACATTATCCGGTTCTGTTCTTATGGATAAACTTGGCAGAAAAGTGGCTTCGGAGGTTGTAACCATATATGATGATGGAACAATTGAGGGCGCTTTCGGCTCTTTCAAATATGATGATGAAGGGGTTCCAGCGCAGAAAACGCTTCTAATTAAGGATGGTGTAGTTGTCGGGCTTATGCACAATAGAGAAACAGCTCAAAAGTTTAATGCACAGCCCACTGGCAACGCCAGAGCCGAAGATTTCCGTGTGGAGCCCATAATACGCATGCGAAACACCTTCATGGCTCCGAAAGACCATTCTTTTGAAGAACTCACCGAAGGCATAAAGTTTGGATATTACTTCAAAAGTTTTAGGGGAGGGCAAGCAAACCTTGACGGCACATTTCAAGTAGGCGTCCAAGAAGGATATGAAATAGTTAAGGGTGAAATAGGCAAGCCGTTGCGTAACGCTTCAATAAGCGGAAACACCCTTGAAACACTCCATAAAGTGGACGCTGTCGGAAGGGACTTTGAGCTTTGGCCGGGAAGATGTGGCAAGGGACAAACAGCCTTTGTCTGCGACGGTGGGCCACATATAAGGGTGACGGAGGTGCTGGTTGGTGGCGGCGCTTAAAGAAGAAGAAATAATAAGCCTAGCTGAGGCTGCCGTTAAATCCGCGTTAAAGAAGGGAGCAGATGAAGCAGAAGCCTTCGCCTATGAAGGTCTTACAACAAACGTCGCCATCGAAAGGGGACAGATTGCCAAAAGTTCCCGAATTATTGACCGAGGATTGGGCATAAGAACAGTGTTTAAGAAAGCTGTGGGTTTCTCTTACACAAACATTCTAACGAACAAAGCGTCGGTTGAAGAGGCTGTTTTGAAGTCGCTGAAGTCTGCAAAAGCAAGCAAACCAGACAAGGATTGGCAAGGTTTTCCATCAAAAAAGCCCTTTGCAGAGGTTAAAAACGTTTTTGATAAAATGATATGCGAGTTATCTCCCGAAGAACTGGTGAAAAATGCTTCAGTAATGTTGGAGGCAGCTGAAAAAACTG
>Ga0272449_1004793_pt1 | contig 10859 bp, 6 predicted proteins | sample YNPCB0241_FD_198679 | JGI IMG/M metagenome (GOLD analysis project Ga0272449, IMG submission 198679) | Hot spring sediment microbial communities from Yellowstone National Park, WY, United States - YNP-CB-024-1 | ecosystem: Environmental > Aquatic > Thermal springs > Hot (42-90C) > Sediment...
TCGCTTCATTTACCTTTTTCATTGCTTCCTCTGAATTTGCATTTGCCTGTTTACTTGTATTCAATGACTCAATTGCTAATTTTTCTGCATTTTTACTTATTTCAAGTGATGTTTCTGCTATTGAAATCGCCTGATTTAACTTCATATTAATAATTTCTTCAAAAGATTTTTGAGGTTCTTTTTTTACCTGTAAAGTTGAACATCCTGATAAAAGTAAAATTAAAATAAAAAATATCTTTCCATTTTTCATATCTCCTCCATTTTTAAAAAATATAACATCATTTTTCAAAAATGTCAATCTTTATCCTGTTTTCCCTCAATAGTTTTTCTTCAACTATATTAGGTGCATCTGTTAAAAGACATATTCCTTTTTGTGTTTTTGGAAAAGCAATTGTTTCCCTTATACTTTCTTCACCAAGCAAAAGCATCAATAACCTATCAACCCCTATCGCAATCCCTCCATGTGGAGGAGCTCCAAATTCAAGTGCTTCAAGTAAAAATCCAAATCTTTCTTTATAAATATCTTCTTCCAACCCAATAATTTTGAAAATTTTTTCCTGTAATTCTCTTTTATGTATTCTTATACTCCCACCTCCTACTTCTATACCATTTAAAACAATATCATATGCTCTTGACTTCACTCTTAATGGTTCTTTTTCCAAAAATTCAATATCTTCAATCCTTGGAGATGTAAAAGGATGATGAACTGACTGAATTCTTTTTTCTTCCTCATTATATTCAAATAAAGGGAAATTATAAACCCATACAAATGAGAGTCCTTTTTTATTTTCAATTATTTTTTCTTTTATATTATCAATTAAACTTTTCAATGTTTGATTTACCCAATTTTTATCACCACCAATAAAAAATAAAATTTCATTAGATTTATGGGAGGAAAATTCCCTTATTTTTTTTATTATTTCTTCCGTAAGATATTTTTTAAATGGACTTTGAATCTCATTATTTTTAAATCTTATCCATCCAATTCCATTTCCACCTGAATTTTTAACAAATTCATTATAATTTTCAATATCTTTTAAACTTATTTTCTCACCATCATTTATAAAAAAACCTTTAATAAAACCACCTTTTTCAATTATTTCCTTTAATATCTTTATTTCACTATTTCTAAAAATATCTGTTAAATCAAAAAATTCTGCTTTTATTCTCATATCAGGAGCATCTGTCCCATATTTTTCAATTGCATACTCATATTCAATCCTTTTAAAAGGAATTTCAATTTCTATACCAAATGTTTTTTCTATTGAATATTTTAAGAGTTTTTCCACCAGTTCAATTATATCGTTTTCCTCAATAAAAGACATTTCTATATCTATTTGAGTAAATTCTGGTTGTCTATCGGCTCTTAAATCCTCATCCCTAAAGCATTTTGCAATCTGAAAATATCTATCAAAACCACCTATCATTAAAATCTGTTTAAATAACTGTGGTGATTGGGGTAGTGCATAAAATTTTCCAGGATTTAATCTTGAAGGAACTATAAAATCCCTTGCTCCTTCTGGAGTGCTTTTTGTTAAAATTGGTGTTTCAATCTCTACAAAATTTTGATTTTTTAAAAATTCTCTTATATGAAATATAAATTCTGACCTTTTAATTAAATTTCTCTGTAAATTCTCCCTTCTTAAATCAATATATCTATATTTCAATCTCAAACTTTCATTAATTTCGCTTTTATCTATTTCAAATGGTAAATTTTTGCATTCATTTAATATTTTAAAAGATACAAGTTTAACTTCAATTTCTCCTGTGCTTATTTTCTTATTTACTGTTTCTTTAGGCCTCTCAACAACAATTCCTTCTACTAAAATGACATATTCATTCTTTATTCCTTTTATTTCTTCCCATAAAATCTCTCCTACTTCTTCAAGAGAACAAACAATCTGAGTAATACCATACCTGTCTCTTAAATCAATAAATTTTAGATTTCCATGGTCCCTTATTGAATGAACCCAACCACACAAAATTACTTTTTCACCAACATTTTTTATATTTAACTCTCCACAAGTATGTGTTCTTAACATTTTAATTTCTCCTTTATCTTTTCTATTATTTCCTCTTCTTTTATTTCCTCCTGAATTCCTCTTTCCATATCTTTTAAAATAATAACTCCTTTATCTATTTCATTTTCTCCTAAAATTATACACCATTTCCTTCTTTTTTTTGAAGCAATTCTAAGATAATCGCTTAATTTTCTATCCTCATAATCTGTTTCAAAATTTATTTTCTTATTTATAAATTTTTTTATAATCTCTATCCCTTTTATTTTTGCTTTTTCTCCAAGCAAAATTAAATATATTACTTTTTCATTTTTCTCATCATCCTTAACAAGAGGAATTATTCTATCAATTCCAACAGCAAATCCCACAGCAGGAATATCAGGACCTCCCATATCATTAACAAGATTATCATATCTTCCTCCACCTGCAATTGCAATATCTTCTTTTTCACTAATTACTTCAAAGACTGTTTTTGTATAATAATCAAGACCTCTTACAAGAGAACCAGTGATTCTGTAGTTTATATTATTTCTATTTAAAAAATCAACAAGAACTTTAAAATGAAATCTGCACTCTTCACAAAGATAATCAATTATGAGAGGAAGATTTTTTAAAGATAATCTACAATTTTCATTTTTACAATCAAAAACTCTTAAAGGATTTTTTTCTATTCTTATTTTACAATCACTGCATAAAGAATCTGAAATTTTCATAAGTTGATTTTTTAATTCAGAAATATATGAAACTTTACAATTTTTACAACCGAGTGAGTTGATTAAAAAAGTGGTGCCAGAAATTTCAAGTTTTTTAAGTGTTTCATTCAATAATAAAATAACTTCTCCGTCAAAATATGAATTTTTTCCACCAAAAACTTCAACACCGAACTGATAGAACTCTCTGTATCTCCCTTTTTGTGGTCTATCATATCTAAACATTGGTCCATAATAGTAAAACCTTGAAATCTTTTCCCTATTATAAATCTGATTTTCTATATATGCTCTGACAACTGATGCAGTTCCTTCTGGTCTTAAGGCAACTTCCCTCCCCTTTTTATCTTTAAATTCATACATCTCTTTCATTACTATATCTGTTGAAGAACCAATCCCCCTTACAAACAAATTTTTATACTCAAGTATAGGAACCCTTATTTCTCTATAACCAAATAATTCACACATTTCAATAAAAATTTTTTCAACTTTCTGCCATTTCCAAACCTCTTCAGGTAAAATATCTCTCATTCCTCTTAATTTAATAAAAATTTCCATCTTGAATTCCTTTTTATTCTTTATAAATTTACCATTAAATTTAAAAATTGACAAAGATATTTTTTCTTTGTATAATTATTAAAACCTAAAAGGAGGAGAAAGAAATGCTTGAAAGTGAAGTTAAGAAAGAAATAATTGCAAAATTTAGTAGACATCAAAAAGATACTGGTTCGCCAGAGGTTCAGATTGCTTTACTTACAAAAAGAATAGAAGCATTAACAGAACATTTTAAAAAACATAAAAAAGATTTTAATTCAAGAAGAGGTTTTTTAAAATTAATAGGAAGAAGAAAAAAACTTTTAAGGTATTTACAGGAAACTGATCCTGAAAAATATCAAAAAGTAATAAATGAGTTAAATCTCAGAAAATGAAAAAAGTTGTAATCAATTCTGGAGAAAAAAACATAGAAATTGAAATTAATTCTATTGCCAAACAGAGTAATGGGTCTTCTCTTGTTAAATGTGGTGATACAATTGTTCTTGTTACTGCTGTTTGTAGTGAAGAAGAAAAAGAAGGAATTGATTTCTTTCCATTAACTTGTGATTATAGAGAACAAACTTCTGCTGCTGGAAAAATTCCAGGGGGTTTTTTTAAGAGAGAAGGGAAACCATCAGAAAGAGAAGTCCTTGTAAGTAGATTAATAGATAGGTCAATAAGACCAATTTTCCCAAATTTTTTTAAAAAAGAGGTTCAAATAATTTCTCTTGTTCTTTCTGCTGACCAAGAAAATGAACCTGATATACTTTCTGTAATTGGTGCTTCTACTGCTTTGCTCTCTTCTCCCATCCCTTTTTCTATTCCAGTTGGATGTGTAAGAATAATTAAGAAAAATGATAAATTTTTGATTAATCCGCCCCTTTCTGAATTTAATGAAAACGATATGAATCTGGTAATTTCTGCGACTGAAAATTCAATTTTAATGCTTGAAGGGATGGCAAAGGAAATTTCTGAAAATGATTTTCTTAATGCAATTGAAATTGGATGGAATGAAATTAAAAAAATGATAAACATTTTAAAAGATATTACAAATCCTGATAAAGAAAAGATTGAACTGGTGATGAAAGAAGAATATTTTAAACTTGTATCTGCTTATATAGAAGAAAACTTAAAAGATGTCTGGGAATATCCGGAAAAAAAGAAAAGAAAAGAATTTTACAAAAATTTAAAAGAAAAATTTTTATCCCAGTTTGAGGAAGAAAAGAAGAAAGAAATTGAGAGTGTTTATGAATATGTTTTTGAAAATAAGATAAGAAATTTAATTTTGAATTCACAAAAACGACTTGATGGAAGGGATTATAAAGAAATAAGACCAGTTGAATGTAAAATTGGTTTACTTCCAAGAACACATGGTTCTGCCTTATTCACAAGAGGACAAACACAATGCCTTGCCTCTGTAACACTTGGAACTACAATGGACCAACAAATTATAGATGGACTTTATGAAGAAACAACAAAAAGATTTATGGTTCATTATAATTTTCCACCTTTTTCTGTTGGAGAAGTATCACCTTTGAAAGCACCTACAAGAAGAGAAATAGGTCATGGAAATCTTGCTGAAAGGTCATTATTACCACTTATACCCCCTGAAAATCAATTTCCTTACACCATAAGAATTGTAGCAAATATACTTGAATCAAATGGTTCTTCTTCAATGGCAACTGTTTGTGCTGGAAGTTTATCTTTAATGGATGCAGGTGTCCCAATTCAAAAGCATGTTGGTGGGGTTTCTGTTGGATTAATTAAGGAGGGTGAAAAATATGTTCTTCTGACAGATATAGCTGGGGAAGAAGACCATTATGGAGATATGGATTTAAAAATTGCTGGAACAAAAAATGGGATTACTGGTTTTCAAATGGATGTTAAAATAACAGACCTTACATTTGAAATATTAAGTAAGGCAGTCCACCAATCAAAGGAAGCAAGAGAAATAATACTTGATAAAATGTATCAGACAATTTCATCGCCAAAACCTGATATTTCACCTTATGCCCCAAAAATTTTAACAATAAATATAAATCCTGATAAAGTTGGTCTTGTTATAGGAACTGGTGGAAAAACAATAAAGAAAATTATAGATGAGACAGGTGTGAAAATTGATATCCTTGAAGAAGGAGAAATAAGAATATATTCAGATAATATTGAGGCATGTAAAAAGGCAGCGGCGGAAATAAAGAAAATTGCTGAAGAACCAGAAGTTGGACAGATTTATGAAGGTGTTGTGACGAAAATTTTTCCTTTTGGTGCTGTTGTTAGATTTTTACCATCTCAGGAAGGTCTTGTTCATATTTCTGAACTTGCTCCTTTCAGAGTAAAAAGAGTTGAAGATATAGTAAAGGTAGGCTCTCCTATAAAAGTTAAAGTTATTGGTATAGATAACCAAGGGAAAGTTCTTTTAAGCAGAAAACAGGCAATAGAAAGTGAGAAAAAAGGAGATGAAAAATGGGAAAAGCGATAAAAATAAATAAAGAGATAAGTTCATATAATAGAAATCCTGTGATAGGGGTATTTGCACCATGTGACCCAAGAATAGATGAGCAATCAAGACAGAGAGTTAGAAATATAATTGAAATGACGGCAAATATAATAGCAGAAAATGTTAAATTACCTGATAGTTCATACTGCAAAGTTGTTTATAGTGATGTATTAATTGATGGAGAGAAACAAGCAGATATAGTTGCAAGACAGTTTGAAGAGGAAAAGGTAAATATTCTTGTTGGTGTTCCAGATACATGGGCATTCCCTCAATTAACTTTAATTTCATTTCTACAGCAGTTTCCGTCTGACACTCCAATAAATTTAACATGTGGAAATAGTGGACCAAAACCAGGAGTTGTTTATACCCATGCATGCAGTGGAGCAATTTCTCAATACGGTAAATTAATTCATATAATTGTAGGAAACTGGCCTGATACAGGTTTAAATCCTGTTATGAGCGAGAATACAGCAAAACAATTAATTGACTGGTGTTATTCAGCGATAACTTATGTGGGATTGAAAGGAAGGAGAGTTGTGGTTTTAGGTCATGATTCAATGGGAATGGAAACAGCCCTTGCACATATAATCCCAACAAGGAAAATTTTTGGTATAGAAATTACACGCCTTGATATGAAACTTGTCGCAGATATGTTGAATAAAGAAGCATATGATAAAAATGAATTGAAAGAATTGAGAGCATTTCTTGAAAAATATTCTGGTGGAATTGAAATAAGGAATGATGAAGATAGTGAAAGGTTTAACAAAGAACTCGCAATGTATTTAATAGTAAGGGATATAATAAATGAATTAAATGGAGTTGGTGGTGGATTTATGAGTCAACTTGAATGGGGTTCTGATAAAAGAGGAATACCTTTACCTGTTGCTGATGTTATGGAATCCCTATTTAATTCTACATTTGACCATAACGGAAAAAAACCACCTTTACCTTTTGCAACAGAAGCAGATGTTCAGGGACTTTTAACAATGTTATTTTTTACATATCTTTCAGGAGGTGCTCCACCATTATTTATGGATTTCAGAAAAGTATGGGAAGCATGGGAAATAAAAGACCTTGCTGAAAAAATTGGAGTGAAAATAAAAGGTGATGAGGTATGGGCAATTAAAGGATTTGTTGATGGAGATAATTCAGGAAGTGCTTCTTTTGACTGGGCTGGTTATCCAGGAGAGGAGATAGAAAAAGTTATGAAAAGAATAAAATTCCCTCTTGCTGATGAATTTTATTTCCCCGGGCTTGGTAATTCAGTTACATTTGTATCACCTGGTGGGATAAAAGGAATTGCAGGTCGTCTTGCATATAGTTGGCTAAATAATATATTTTCACTTGTCTGGGATGAGGCGGAAACCGTTGAATTACCTGAAAAACTTACAGAGGCAGTATGCAAAACATCAACATATACCTGGCCACACACATTTGTTGTTCCAAAATATGCATCCATGCTTGAATATAAACAATATGCTCCAGCAAACCATTTTCATATGGTCTGGGATTTACCTGTTGCACGACTTGAATACTGGATGGATATGGCAAATGTTTTATCAGTTACTCCATGGCAGAATAGGCCTGAATTTATTGAGGGAGTAGATAGACCTTTGCCCTTGCTCTATCTTATAAATGGTGGAGAAAAAGAAACAAAACTTAAAATTGCATCAAAGTTTTAAATTGTTTTTCCAATTTTTTTAAGAAAGGCATCTCTTCTTTTAATCTCTTCCTCATCCATTTTTGTAATTTTTGAAAATATAAAAAGAGATATAAACATAAAAGGTAAAGAAAAAGAAACATATAAAACCATCCATTCATTATGTTCAAGTCCATGCGGTCCCCATTTCAAAGTCAAAGTGATAATCCCTACAATTAAAGTAGTGATAATACTTGCAATTACTCCTTTTCTATTTGCCCATGGAAAATAAAATGCAGCAATTGCAGGAGCAAAAGAAACTGTTAAAAGTACATCTGCAATAAAAAGCATAGCAAGTATATATTTCATAAGATAAATTGAACCCAGAATTGTAAATAAGGCAAGAATAAGTGTTATAATTTTTGAAAAAATCATCTTTTCTTTATCAGTTGCATTCTTCTTAAAAATACCTGCATAAATATCCTGTGTTATCATTGAAACATTTGTATTCCATATTGAACTTAATGTTGTCTGGCAAACCGCAAATATCATTGCAAGCATAAGTCCTCTCAAACCAGCAGGAACCCAGAAAGATATTACATATGCAAGTCCCAGTGACATTTCTTCATGTTTTAAATCAGGCCAGCCAACTTTTGAAAAAGCACAGACAACCATTATTAAAAAATATAATAAAAATGTAAGAAATGTTGTCCATGCCATTGAAAGATATGCTGATTTTTCATCTTTTGCTGCAAACATTCTTTGTGCATACCATGGTGCAGTATAATAAAGCATTGTAAGTAAAATACAGTAAGAGATAATAAATTTTGTTGAAAGAACTGGGTCATTCCAGTTTTCTATTACTTTCCAGCCAAGATAATTCTCGGGATAAACAGTTCTCAATCCTTCCATACCACCTGCCTTATTCATTGCAATAAAAAATAAAATTGGAATTGTTATAATTGTTACATAAAAAGAAACAAGGTCTGTCCATATAACTGAAATTAATCCTCCAAGGAGAGTAAATACAAGAACAACAAGACATATTATAACAATTGTTGCATTCAGAGAAAGACCAAAAGCAGTATTATAAATTAAAGATATTGCTTTTAAATATGCACTGCAAAGAATTAAAAGTAAAAAAATATTTATTATACTTACTATCATTCTTACATCTTTTCCATATCTTTCCTCAAACATTTCCGCGACAGATATACAATTAACCCTTTTCCAGTTTTTTGATGCGAAAAGTGTATAAAAACCATAGCCAACAATAAAAACAATTGGAACCATACTTCCAAATAAACCCGCACTATAACCGATTTTCGCCCATCCCATTAAAGTAGCAGTATTAAATTCAGTCATAACAAGTGTTCCAATAAGGGGTAAAATTGTTGCTCTTCTTCCTGCAACAAGATAATCCTCAATATCTTTTACCTCTTTTGCCTTAAAAATACCATAAACAAGAATTCCTATTATATAAATAACAATTACAAAAATATCTATCATAATACCTCCTATTTTTCAAAACATATCACTTCATATTCATAAAATTCAGGTAAAATAAGTGTAATAAAATTTCTGTGCTTTTCACTCTTAATTTTTTTGTTTGAAAAAATTGCTTTTGCAGATTTAAATTTGAAAAAGACATCAATTCTTAAATTCTCAATTTTTTTAATATATGTTATTGGTCTTTTTAGCCCTGTTGTTAAATTTATAAGATGGAGATAAATTTCATTATCTTTTTCCCTTAGAATCGCTTCAACCCATTCTTCTTCAATTCCAATTAATTTTTTTGAAAATTTCTCACATATATTTTTGATTAGTAATCTGTATTCAGGAAATCTGTATTTATAATATGTGCCTCCAAAATTTCCTGCTATATATATTGAATTGCCTTTTCCATATTTATTTAAAATAAGAAATGGTAAATTTGAAACTTCTGGAATTCCATCATAACATCCCTTCAATTTTTCATAAAAATATATAAAAGAACTTCCTTCCTTGATTTTTGTTTCAATTCCATATTCAGTTGATGGTAAAAATTTCTTTGTAATTCCTTTCAATAAATTTTTTTGTTTTGCAGGATATATATAATTCCAAATATCAAGAACAAATATTCTTCCATTAAAATTAATTCCAAATACATCTGAAAGTTGAAATTCATCTAATTTTTTACCCTCTCCATCATATAAAGATGTTTCAAAAGAACTTATTAAATTTCCTCCATTTTTAACAAAATTTTTTATATTTTCAATCTTTTCTTCTGGTAAACATGAAACATTTGGAAGTATTAAAATCTCATATTTTGATAAATCATTTAAATTCTCTTCATCAATAACATCAAATTGTATTTTATTCCTTACAAGAATTTCATAAAAACCACAAAATTCTTCATATATATCTCCAATTTTCTGTGCCTTTATTTCTTTTGTAAAATCAGTCAATGGAACAGTTGAACCTCTATAAAAATTTGAAGAAATTGATGGATATAAAAGTGCGACATTTGATAATGATTCTGTTTTTACAAAAATACCCTCTCTCTTTTTAATTTTTTCATTAATTTCTCTTATTCCACCAATTACACTTTTTTCTTTTACATCTTCTGGAAATATAGCCATCCAGACATTTGCACCATTTGAAATTGTCTCATACATCAATATTTTAACTTCTTTATCCGGAAGAAGATATAAACTCCATGGTTTATGACCTGCACAATCAAAGACAACAATCGGTTTTCCATTGCTCTGAGAATTTAATAATTTTGCAGTAATACCAGGTTTATAAATTGTTGTTAAATTTAAATCACCATAAATAAATCCACCCTCAGCACCAAGAATATCTGTATATTTTATTATTTCCCTATTATTTCTTCCTGTTGGCCAGTATGGCCAGTTTGCATTTCCGTTCATATAAAATAAAATTTCTGGACTTTTACTTTTAATTATCTCATCTGTTTCTTTTAAAAATCTTCCAAGTGATTCAACCTGAAAGTCAATAAGTTTTTTCCATAAAGGGTTTTCAAAATCACTCTTTTTAGGTAATTCTTCTCCTATCTTTTCTTTAAATAATTTTTTACAACTTTCACAATAACATGTATTTGAAAAGAATATAGGTCCATCATAAAAAATTCCATCTATTTCATATTTACATAAGTCCTCAACAATCTCAAAGACCCAGTTTCTGTATCCACTATTTATACATAATGAACTACCTGTAGAATAAACATCATCAATTAAACTTCCATCCTCTCTTATTTGACCCCAGTTTGTCCTTTTTGCAAATTCTTTTTTATACCAGTGAACATTAAAATAAACAATCACCCTTATATTATTTTTATGTGCAATCTTAACAAATTCCTTTAAAATATCCGGGTTTTTCTTTTTTGAATGCCTTGTCTCAAAATAGAATCCATAATCATCAAGTCCACTATCATCCTCTGCTCTTTTCAATTCCATACAGTG
>Ga0272449_1004794_pt1 | contig 10858 bp, 4 predicted proteins | sample YNPCB0241_FD_198679 | JGI IMG/M metagenome (GOLD analysis project Ga0272449, IMG submission 198679) | Hot spring sediment microbial communities from Yellowstone National Park, WY, United States - YNP-CB-024-1 | ecosystem: Environmental > Aquatic > Thermal springs > Hot (42-90C) > Sediment...
ACATCGATATGGGCCCGAATTACAACGACCTCAGAAAACTGCTCAGGCTCGACTCAAAATCCCCGCACAGGGAGAACCCGATGATTGGTGAAAAATACGCGGGCTACATCGTGGGAAAGAAACTCCTCGACCCGTTTGCGGGCTTCGGCTCGATACCGCTCGAAGGACTGCGCCTGGGTTTGGATGTGACAGCATGCGAGCTGTTGCCAACTGCCTACGTGTTCCTCAAGGCCGTGCTCGAATACCCGAAGTGGGCTGTGGAAAAGGGATTCGGAAACCTGCTCCTGAAAGAAGTGGAAAGATGGGGCGGGGAGATAGTAAAGCAACTGAAAGCGGACAAGGATATAAGAGAACTCTACGATGACGCTGTAGCAGCCTACATAGGCAGCTGGGAAATAGTGTGCCCAAACTGCGGGAGGAGGACGCCTTTAGTAGGAAACTGGTGGCTTGCAAGAGTTAAAGGCAAAGAAGGCTACGAGAGGCTCGCATTCTTCAGGCCTTTCAAGGGTGAGGGAGAAGTGAAAATTGAAGTCGTGGATCTCGGGAAGGATGTGAGGGCAGAGGTGGATGCAAGAGCCGGAATAATAAGGACTGCGAACAGAGAATACAGGGTTCCGGTACCGAATGTTGTCGCGAGAAGCCAGACTGCACGATGCCTGATGTGCGAGATGCCCATAAAGGCTGATGGAAAGTGGTACGTCAAGGAAGCGATAAAGGAGTGGAATGCGAACCTCGAACGGTATTTCAGCGGTGAAATAAGTTTAGAACAGCTCCTGAACAGCAGGGCGAGACCGGTAATCCTCATCAAAGTCAGAGCTGACGGTGACCTTGTCTTCGAGCCCGCCGGAAAGGAGGAGACTGAGAAGCTCTGGAAGGCTGCTGAAAAGCTGAGACAGATGTGGGGAGACCCGGACATACCGATAGAGCCTCTACCGCCCTACGGTTCCCGTATGAGAGGTAATTTGAAGACCATCATATGGGGGCTCGACCGATGGTACAAGCACTTCAACCATCGCCAGCTTTTAACCCTGGTTAAGCTTGTGAAGCTGATCCGCGAGGTGGGCAAGCGAGTAGAGCAGGAGAGGCTCGCTGAAGGCTGGAGCAAGGAGGACGCGTTCAGATTTGCTGAGGCCGTGACAGTGTATCTGGCTGTTGCACTATGCAAATTCGATAACTATAATTCTGTAACTACTAGATGGCATCCAGTATGGTTAATAATTGGAGAGAGTTTATCTGTTAGAGGTATAGCAATGATGTGGAGTTGGTGTGACGTCTCTCCATTTGCTTTGTTTACGGGCACGTTATCTAGATCGCTGGAGAATATTGGTGAAGGAGTCTCCTACCTCACTTCAGCTCTCTCAAACACTTCAGGCAGGGTTAGAGTTCTTCTTGAAGATGCTACCACTCTCGTTTCTCTTGGAGATGAGAAGTTTGACGTTATTGTTACTGATCCACCCTACAGGGATGACGTGGCCTACGCCGAGCTGAGCGACTTCTACTACGTCTGGCTCAAAAGGGCTTTAAGCGACGCTGACGAAAAGCTGAAGCCAAGATTCCTGCCAGAAGCCTTCTTCAGAAAGATAGGGGCGAAATACGTTGAGATCGAAACCCAGTGGCAGGAGTTCTCGAGGAGAGAGGTATCGTACAAGGAGGGCGCTTTTTCCGGAAGCGGGGAGAATGCACTGGAGAACTACAGGAACTTAATGGCTGAAGCGCTAAAGAGGATGAAGGAGCACCTTGCCGAGGACGGGATCATCACGCTCTACTTTGCCCACACGAGCTTCGAAGCATGGGCCGAGCTCCTCGAAGCCTTGAACAGGGCTGGACTGAAGCTTGTGTGGGCATCGAGGTTCACGACCGAGAGCGCCCAGAGGTTTACGGCCAAAGGGAAGATGACTCTCGACACTTCACTACTCATAGCCTGCAGGCCCAGAGAGGGCGATGCCGAGATCCCGATTGAAAAGCTCAAAGAAGACGCTCGCAGAGAAGCTGAAAAGGTGGCCAGACACCTCATATCAAAATACAGGGACAGAAAGGAACATGGAAGGGACATCCTGCTCGGAACGATGATTGCTGCGATCTCGGCTGCGACAGAATATTCCAGAGTTCGGACTCCTGTAGGACCAATAGGGATGGAAGAGCTCCTTGAAAAGCACATCTACCCGTTAGTGGGAAAAGTTCTCTCGGAAGTGTATGCCAGAGAGTTCCAGGCTGAAGAGTTAAGAGATCCCTACGCCCTCTTCTACCTGTTAGCCAAAGTTGCCTTCTCGGCAGAGGGGAAAACAGCCGCTTTCACGAGGGATGATGTTGTGACCCTCTGCAGGGCTTCAGCGCTGCCCCTGAAGGATGCAAAGGAACTGCTCGTAGATGCCAGGAAAGCTGAAGGTGAGGAGGAAGAGGAACTCGAGTCTGAAGGGAGCAAAGTTGCCCAGCCAAAGAACGTGAAGCTCATCGAGATTACGAGTGACAAGCCTGAAGAGATCAGGAAGATTCTGGCTAAGAAGAAGCTGTCTTTGGATGTCCCAATGCCGAGAAATGCTGTCGATGCCTATCATTACCTGCTCTACTTTGCCTCGCTTTATCCCGCTGATAGGGTCAGGCTGGAATACGAGAAAATGAACGAAAAGTACGATTTCGTAAAGCAGGCTTTCAGTCTTGCAAAGATAATTGCAAACATTAAGGATGGTGTTGAGAAAACGCTCGCTGTTAGGGCTGTTAACGCTCTTGAAATTTCAAAATAGTGGGGAGGTGGTTTGAATGAGTGTTAGGCAGATTCCGGTTAGGGAAGAAATACTGGCTGCCGAGTACGACCCGGCGCCAAAGCTGGGCGAAATTCTGAGTGCTGTCGAAGGTAAGCCCGTGAGCAAGAATGCGGAGATAATGGCAAACCCTGAGGAATTCTTCGAGAGAACGGTGGTTACGGATACAATGCTCGACATCTTCGAAAAGATCCTGGACGGCTATGAGGGTAAGAACAGGGTGTTCCTGCTGCAGAGCTTCTTTGGTGGGGGTAAAACGCATACGCTGCTTGCAATATTCCACGCTTTCAGGAAGCCCGAGGCCATATTCAAATCGAAGGATCTCGTGGGTGCCAAGAGGGAGAGAGCTGAGAGGATCGTGAACAGGATAAAAGCACTGCGAATAGCGGATGTAATCTGCTTCTCGGGTGACTCTGCAACATATTCCGGCTCTCCTCTCAGTCCCACAAATGTCGGGGACTACGCTTACAGGACGGTATGGGGTTACATAGCTCACAGGCTGGTAAAGTATTCAATAATCAGAAGGTACGATGAAGCGCTTACCGCACCGCAGCAGGATGTCTGTGCAAAACTGCTCGAAGGGGAGAGGGTGCTCTTCCTCTTCGATGAGGTTGCCGAGTATCTGACATCATTTGTGGGGGGAGAGTACGCGAATTACGCACAGGCGGCGGTAACCTTCTTCGAATTCTTCGCCAAAGCCGTGCAGAATTCAAAGTGTGTGGCAGTATTCACAATCCCGATCGAGGGAAAAACCGTTGACTGGAGGTTCAAGAGTCCTGTAGTCTCATCGCTGTTTGATGCAGTTTCAAAGGTTGCCGAGAGCTTCGAGCCCCTGACCAGCGGGGATGTTGTTGAGGTTCTGAAACGCAGGATATTCAAGGAAATACCGAAAAAGCTGGTGGATCTCACTGTCCAGAAGTACAGTGAGATGGCTGTGAATTATCCGAACTATTTCAGGGAGGACTATGTAGCAGAGCTCAGGAAGAGCTATCCTTTCTCTCCAGAGTACGTCAAATACCTATGGCGGCTTGTTACGGATGGCAAGTTGCAGAAGACAAGGGACACGCTTAACATTACCATTGAGATTGTGAGGAGAATACACGGCAGTGGGGAGGATTATGACGTAATACCATTCTGGCTGGTGGAACCGGGGCCCAGGATGTTCCAGGAGTATCCCGAATACCGGGACATTTACATCAGGGAAGTTGAGAGTGTAAAGGATGAACTGCAGAAGCTCATCCTGAAGACGATATTCCTGGCAACATACTACTACGATGGAAGCCCGCAGAAGAGAAACCTGTACCCCAGCAACCTGGATATTGTGAGGGCTGTTTACGAGCCGAGGACTTTCGTCAGGCTGAGGGCCAAGCCGAATGACGTCGAGTCCGAGCTTTCAAGGGTTATGCAGAGCGAGGAGGTCGTGCACCTATACTACAGGGATGACAGGTACTGGTTCTGGAAGGTTCCCTCGATCAAGGATCTCATAGAGAAGAGGGCAAGAAAGCTGAGGGATGTGATGGATGGGAGGATATATGATGTAATCAAGAATTACGTTGAAAAAAGCTATAGGGGCGAAGGGTTTGAGGTGAGAAAGAAGAAGAGGGAAAAGAAAGTTTCCGAGCAGGAGTTAAAACATGGTTTTGAGGATCTGTTCTTTATCGAGACTTCCAAAGACTATCCGCCCGATGACGGAAAGCTCAGGCTTGCGGTTATCCTCGACAAGGACTTCATTGATCTGGCACCGCGCATGCTCCAGTACAGGGATGATGGGGCTGAGAGGGTTTACAAGAATGCTCTCGTGATCGTCGCCCCGGGCAGGGGCAGGGATCTACTATCGTCAGACGAAAGGAGGGATTACGAAGATCTGATACACAATGCTGCAAGGCTCATCGCCTGCAGGGAAATTGGAGAAGAGATAGAAAGGGGCCCTACATTCGAAGAAAACCGCGATGTTCACCGTAGCATGCTTGAAAAGGAGAAAAACGATACAGAGAGAAGAATGTACAAGCTCGTCGTGGACGTTTACTCTTGGATATTCTGTCCAGGCAAAGAGCCGCTCAAGGTTATCGAAAAACAGATGAGTCTTGCAGATTCCGTATGGTTCACACTTGTTCAGGAAGGAAAAGTCGTTGATGATAAGATGGATTTCGGTTACTTTGCAAATCAGCTCAAAACAGAACACGGGATTGATATTGACAGGGATGACAAAACTAGCTGGCCTGTAAAACAGATAAAAGAATGGTTCAGACAGAATCCGAAATGGCCGATAGTTAGCGAGGAAGTCATTGAGAAAATGCTGAAGGATGGAGTCAGGAGCTGGCGCATAGGAATACTCAGGGGGAATGAGGTGTTCTTCAAGAAGGTTCACCAGAGCCTTCCTGCAACATTTGACTCAGAGGGAGTGGTTCCATCCAGTCTGGAGGATGAAGATGTTGTCCTGCCGCGGAGAAGGGCTATAAGGATGCAGCTTGATCTTCTCAAAGAGGAGATCCGCAACGAGTATTTGGATCACACGGAGATAATCAGGCACGTTATCTATCCGGAGCTCGGTGGAGAGAGTATCCCGCTTTCAGAGCTCGAATCGTATCCGGACTGGGAGGAGATATTCCTACAGGGTGTAATCGTGAGGGAAGTCCTGAAAATTGCTGGACCCGACCTTATACTCAGAGTTTACCCTGGTGAGACTGTTACAGTTTCTGAAGGAGAGTCTGCAAAGTTTACCATTGTTGCAGAGCCAGAGAGATTTACACCGAAAAAGGTGGAGCTGATTCTTGAAAAGGGTGGAAAGATTATCCTGAGCGAACTGATGGAAAAGAAGGATAATAAATTCGAGAAACCCCTTGAAATAACTCCTGCAGAAACTACGGAGAAGTTTGTCCTGAAGGTTATTGCTGATGATACTCTGAAGAGGGAGAGGATAATCACAGTAAAAGTCAAGCCGAAAATCAGGATCATAGAAACGAGCACAGTTGCAAAGGAACATCTGGGTTTCAGGCTATTGGAGATTAGGAAGATCTCGACTAGGGAGGTTCTGGAAACGATCAGAAGGGAAACTCTGCTTTTCAACCTCAAAGGAAAGATCTCGGGAAAGATTTACTGCAAAGTCGATGAGGGGAGGCTGACACTTGATGTCGACGACACTCCTGTGAGCGTTGGAGTTCAGGCAGCCTTGGAATTAACGGAGTACGGGCTGGAGAGAAAGATTCCTGAAGAATTCAAAATCTCCCTTGAAGATCAGAGGATCACTGAAGCCCTGCTGACCTCGCTGAGCAAGCTTAACGGTAAGGTAACCTTTGTATTGGAGGGCGAGGCATGATAGAAGTGACTAGGCACGTGATAAACGAGGCTGAACTTCCGCCAGTGTTCTGGAGGGCGAGGCATTTTGCAGTTATAGCGAGGGTGAAGGGCAGGGATGTTCTGCAGTTCAGGTACAGGGTGAATGGAGACCCGATCATGAGTTTTACGCTAAACCCTCATCTTTTAGAAATGCTCGAAAAACTTGCTGCCGCAAAGCACTTGAACGTCTATGCCCTGAGCGAGAGGGCCTGGAAGCGATTGATGCTTTTCGCTGTATCATTAAGGTTTCTGAGGGATAGAAAAAAGATAGAGAAGCTCAAGGAAATCGTTACTGAGATAAGCGAGATTGACGTCCTCTACTGGTACTCCTGGCTCATGGACAGTCTCGACAGGGTTCTCGCCAGGAATGCTGTGGCGAGAGCATTTCTTACGTTTTTTGGACTTCTATGACGTCCAATGATTTCCTTTCCAGAATTCGGAACTGCGATCCAACGTACTATATGGCTAAAAAGAACTACATCCCCTACGTTCACCAGCAGCTCCTTCTGTGGAAGTGGAGGCTCAGAAAGGAGGTAAAAGTGCTTGTCGGAGATGAAATAGGTCTCGGTAAGACTATTGAAGCAGCACTGCTTCTCAAAGCACTGATAGTGGATAGAGACGTCAAGAGAATTCTTGTCCTGGTACCGAAAATCCTCAGGGATCAGTGGCGTCGGGAGCTTTCCAATTTCTTTGGCAGCTACTACGTGAAAGTTATCGATAGTGGGGATGACATGGGACAGCTCCAAGTAGATCAGTCTCGCACTAAGATGCGGAATCCCTGTGGAGGAAATAATAAACCAGAGTCCGGGGATTTCGTGATATTCATAATCTCCATAGATCTGGCAAAGAGGGAAGTTTACAGGAGGTATTTTGAGAATCGCTGGGACGTGCTTGTTGTGGATGAGGCTCACTATCTGGGTGGTGATTCGCTGAGGGATTATTTTGTCAGAGGCCTCAATGCCGAGCATAGAATCTACCTCTCCGCCACACCGCACAGGGGAAAGGCGGACAAATATCTGAGGTTGGTAGGGCACCTGGGTAATGTTAGAAGCATACAGGATACGAAAAAATTCGTTGAAAGGAGAACTAAAAGGCTCGTCAACAAACTGAGAGAGGAACTGCACAAGGGTGGGAATGTAAAGCCAGTCTTCAGCAACTGCAGGGTTGTAGCAATTGTTGCCAGGGCTACGGATGAGGAAAAACAGTTTTCCGAAGAGATAACGAGTTTTCTGGAGTATATCATCAGAAGCAGAAACATGAACGAGCCTGAGCTTCTCCTCACAACGCTGATAAGGAAGAGAGTGTCATCAAGCCCCCGTGCTGCGGTTGAAACACTTAAAAGAATGCTCGGGAAGAGGTTTTCGGTGGCTCAAAAAATAGACCAGAAGCTCCTGAAGTCCCTTGCAAGCGGGGCTGTGGAAGACCTGAGCGAGGCTCTTGAGGGTTTCAAAGCCTCAGAAGTTGATGAAGTTTATGAGAAAGTAACGGAAGCCTTTGCAGCGGGGTTAAACGATGGAGAACGGGAAAGACTTAGAGGTCTGCGGGATCTTGCTGAGAGTATAAAAAAGGATGACAGCAAGCTGAAGATTCTGAAGGAAATTCTCAGACTCCACACTAGCAGGGGAGAGAAGGTCATCGTATTCACAGAGTACAAAGACACGCTGGACTACCTCAACGAGAACCTGGGAGAGTTCAATCCTGTAACCATCTACGGGGGGATGGGCGAGAGGGAGATCAAGGGAAGGATTGAGGAGTTCAGGGATCGTGGGACAGTTCTGCTAGCTACAGATGTTGCCTCGGAGGGTCTGAACCTTCAGATTGCAAACATTGTCGTGAACTATGAGCCGCCTTGGACGCCTGTGAAGCTGGAGCAGAGGATGGGCAGAGTCTGGAGGCTGGGACAGGATAAGGACGTAATCGTTTACAACCTGTTTCTGGGCACGAGAGCTGATATTGATGTTGTCGAGAAACTCTATAAGAAAGTTCTAAACGTGGCTGAAGCTCTCGAGGATGTCAAGAACGTTCTGGGGGAGAGTGTCGAGAGTGTCGAGATGTTTCTGAGCAGGACAATAGAGGAAGAGATGCCACTCATTGATGTTACTGAAAACGAGCTCATCAGCGCTCAACTTCGGGGGAATTTTGATAAAGAAATAAACGAGATTGAGGAGAGGATAAGGGAAGTGAGGGCAAATTTATCCTCAGCATACCCGGTAGAGAACGAGAAAAACCTGAAATCCCTCATAGACAGGCTCGGATTGCCGTCGGAGCTGGACATTGCAAAAGTTCTCAGAGACGGATTCAGGCAAGCTCTTGAAAGAATAGAGGGAAAAGTAGCCCTAATCTTCAGCAATGAGCCCGGTTACTGTTACGGTGGCATCGCTAGAGTCGACCTCGGGGGCTTTTCTGTTGAATTCCCCCTCTACATTGAGGAGGCATACGAGGGGGATGTTCTGAAGGTTAGAAGTGGTAAGATCGGACTCGGAGCGTTCCTCGAACTCTACCGCGTTGCAGAGAGGGCCATAATCCCTGATGAGGCCTACGTTTCGAAAGGCTCCGAAATGCTCGAAGCGAGAAGGCTGGAGCCGAGTAGTGTCGGTGTTAGAGGGCTGGTCAGAGACCTGCTCAAGAGCATCAACCCGGAAGCCGGAATCACGTCTGTAACTTTTGAAAAGTTCTTCACAGTAGTCAAGCTCCCCCAGGAAGCGCTTGCAACCTCGAGGAGGTACTCTAAGGAGACGGGTCAGATGGGGGAGGATCTTGTTAAGAGGCTTGAGGAGTTCAGAGGGGCTAGTGTTGTGGAGAGGAAGACTTTGGGCAGTTATGATTTCTACACTTACGATCCTTCCGAAAGTAGTCAGCCAGAGGGGAAGAGGGAGAGTGAGAGGTATATTGAGGTGAAAACGCACGGTCGCGGAGGAGAGTGGCTCAGGTTTGAGGAGGGAGAGGCTGAGTTTGCCAGGAACTGTGGTCAAAAATACTGGCTGTATACTGTGTGGATGCTCTACGGCCCCGGAGAGCCTTTGATCCTGTGCTTCAGGGATCCGCTGAACAATCCCAACTTCAGGGTTATAGAGAGAGAGGAAGAGATGATTGTGAGAAAAAAGACGCTTCGTCTGGGGTTCAATGTTCCAGGTTCTTGATCTTTTCAGTCTGGCTGAAAAGATCGAATTCGAATTTAGCAAGATATTCAGATTATGTTATCTCTTTTCCAAACTATGTCTCTACATCCCAATAGCTTACATACTCTCCTACCTCTTCACCTTACTAGCCAACTTTCTTGCTATAGTTATTCCCGAATCTGAACTGAAAGTGTTAGCATTGCTGGTAGCTCTTATTTCATTTCTTACTTCCGTGTCGCTCGAGTACTATTTCCTGAGGCGGGTGATCTTGTCGGGGATAAAAGAAAAATATAAACAGCAGGGCCTTAAAGAAATCCGAAGTTTTTGTCGTAGGCATAAAATTAATAGTGAAATCGATTTTTATAAAATTCTATTCAAAGCTTTCAATAAATTTTTAACGTCTGACTTGTCCAAAGACGTGAAACACAAGTTTTGGCTAGTCTTTTTGTCCGAGACTATTTTTATAATGCCTCTGGCTGTTCTAGCAGTTTTTAAATTCTTCGGAGTGGATATTACGCTACTTGTAGCTATTATAAGTTCTGTAGCTTTTATTCCTCTTTTCATTTTGTTTTATAGTGAATCAGAAAAAGAGGGTGGCAAAGTTTCATTCAAAGAAGGATTGTCACGTATTCTGATTCTAATCTTCGGATTGTTTTTGGGAGATACCATAAAATTACCCTCTATATCAGTTAATTTAAAACATGCGCTTTTTACAATAATTATTTTCCTATTATTAGTGCCACTTTGGTTTCCCTTTTTACGGGTAAAAAATGCTCTTCCAGCACTAAGAATGTACATTTTCACAATAACACCAAGAGATCTTAGGATGAGTTACTATACTAAACTGGTGGGATGGTTCTATCTCCCTGGAGATAAACAAACTATCCAGAAGTACCTACAAGAAGAGGATGAGAGGGATTCAAAAATAGATAAGATAGGCTGTGTTCTAGGAAGGCTAGGCTGTATAGCTTATGAGCATCTCAACAAGGAATTCCAAGACGCTTTTGGTGTAGTTCTGGAGGATAAAAAGGGAGGGCTAATCTATCTCAGAAACAAACACAGAAACAATCTTACTCCTAGAGATGAAAATAGGATTTTCTATCATTACTTTAACTGGGTTCGAAATAATCTTAACACTTTTAAAAGTATGCAAAAAGATCAAAAACTCACTATAAAGAGTTTTAGCGAGTTTGATCCGAATGTATTACCCACTCTGTTTAAAAATGCCGTTCCAGAGTATCATGAGCTTCCTGATTATGAAGCGCTGTTCGATGAAGAAGTTATAGAGGCTCTGGGGGATCTTGGTAGAAGAACCCTTGTTACACTAGCTACATTTAAGGTAGAAAACATGGAGTTCGATTTTCTATCCAAAGGTCAGAATAGGCTTGGAGTACGTAATCTAATAGAAAGAGTTGACGCATTTTTCGTTCTCCCTGTATTTTTCGTGATTGCCTATGATGAAAACGGCTTTGAAGATTCCGGAAATACTTCTACCACTCCAGCCTAGAATACCGGACTTCCAACTCGATTAAGCGAGCGAAAGAGCGTTCGAAGGAGCGAGAGGCGTCAGCTTTAAATCCCCAGCCCCCAACTAACCCGATGGACGAGGTTGAGAGGATTATTGAAGAAATAAAGCGGGTCGCC
>Ga0272449_1004795_pt1 | contig 10858 bp, 9 predicted proteins | sample YNPCB0241_FD_198679 | JGI IMG/M metagenome (GOLD analysis project Ga0272449, IMG submission 198679) | Hot spring sediment microbial communities from Yellowstone National Park, WY, United States - YNP-CB-024-1 | ecosystem: Environmental > Aquatic > Thermal springs > Hot (42-90C) > Sediment...
TCCTGGCTGGCGGGCGAGAGATCCGCGGGCTTTCGCGCACATTTGCAGACGTGGCGCAGGGAGAACTGCTGGCTTACATTGGCAGCAGTGGCCTGATCGAGATCGGCCAGCGCGAGGGGAACGCCGCCGAAACCTTGGGGCTGGGCCCGGGGAGCATCGTGCGCATTTGCGGCTCGAAAGGCCCATGTTGAGCACGGAGGCAACTCATGGCTGAGTTCATCATAGAAGGAGGGTTCCCGCTCCGCGGGGAAGTATGGCCAAGCGGCAACAAGAATGCGGCGCAGCCCATCCTTGCCGCCACACTCCTCACGGACGAGCCCGTTACGATTCGCAACCTGCCAGATATTCTGGACGTGCGGACAATGCTTGCACTGCTTGCCGACCTCGGTGCGAGCATCACGCAACACGACCGGCACACCGTCACCGTGTGTGCAGCAGGCGTGCGCAAGGCGGCGCTGGATCCTGAGCTCGCCAAGCGGATCCGCGGTTCGCTGCTTCTCGTCGGACCGCTGCTTGCGCGCCTTGGAGAGGCAAGGCTCTGCGCGCCAGGCGGTTGCGTGATTGGCCGACGGGGCATTGGCACGCACCTGCGCGCCTTTGAGGCCTTGGGCGCGCAGACCCAATTCAACGGCAGCTATTTTGTCCGCGCCCCCAAGCTGCGTGCAGGCGAGGTCTTCCTCGAGGAAGCAAGCGTTACGGGCACAGAAAACGCCATTATGGCCGCCTGCCTCGCCAAAGGGCACACGACGATCCTCAATGCGGCTTGTGAGCCGCACGTGCAGGATCTCTGCCATTTCCTGAACTCCCTTGGCGCTCACATAGAGGGCATCGGCAGCAACGTGCTGCACATAGAGGGGGTTGAGAGGCTCCGTGGGGGCGAGTGTGAGATCCAGCCCGATCACACCGAGGTGGGCAGTTTCATCGGCCTGGCAGCGGTGACACGCGGCGAGATCCGCATCCACAACGCCGTGCCCCAGCACCTGCGCATGATACGGCTGGTGTTTGAGCGCCTAGGGGTGCGCACACTTGTGCAGGGGCAGGACCTTTTTGTCCCTGCCGATCAGGAGCTCAAGGTACAGCCAACCCCAGACGGCTCTATCCCTAAGGTCGATGACGGTGTCTGGCCGGCTTTTCCCACCGACATGATGAGCATTGCCTTGCTTGTGGCAACACAGTGCGAGGGCACAGTTCTCTTTTGGGAGAAAATGTACGAAGGACGGCTGTTCTTTGTCGACAGGCTGATCGCCATGGGAGCACGCATCATCCTCTGCGATCCGCACCGCGCCGTGGTCGTGGGGCCATCCCGCCTTACTGGGGAAGAGCTCCAGAGCCCGGATATACGTGCAGGAGTGGCGCTCCTTGGCGCAGCGCTGTGCGCTGAGGGGCGCAGTATCATCCGCAACATTCGGCAGATAGATAGAGGGTACGAGCGCATTGACGAGAAGCTGCGCTTGCTTGGGGCACACATCGAACGGGTAGGAGAATATGAGCGAGAAGCTGAATGAGCAAGCAGGACGAGCCTCGCAGGAGCAGCCTGCTGGGCCTTGTGCGCAGGAGGCAAGCCACGGCTGGCCAGTTCTCAACGCCAAGCGCCGGAAGCTCCTGCCGGATGGCCGCTACATCATCTACTATGAGTTCTCAGATGCAAGGAGCCGCTGCCAATGAGAATCTTGGTCACTGGTGGGGCTGGCTACATCGGCAGCGTCGTCTCCAAGCTGCTCCTTGAGCGAGGGCACGAGGTCGTTATCCTGGACAACCTCTCCACAGGCCATGCGGCTGCTGTCCCACCGGGAGCCAAGCTGGTGCGGGTTGACCTGAGGGAAAGAGCAGCGGTGAAGGCTTTGCTGCGCGCGCTGGAGCCAGAGGCCGTCATGCACTTTGCGGCAAACATACAGGTCGGGGAATCCGTGCGCAGGCCGCTCAAGTATCTTGGCGATAATGTCCGCAATACGCTGCACGTTCTGGAAGCGATGCTTGGCGCGGGCGTGAGGCGCTTCGTTTTCTCCTCCACCGCTGCCATCTTTGCCCCTTCTCAGCAACCACTGCGCGAGGACGCGCCAATTGGCCCAGAGAGCCCGTACGGGGAATCCAAGTATCTCGTGGAGAGAATCCTTTGCTGGTTAGGCGAGCTCGCCGGCCTTCGCTACGCCTCGCTGCGCTATTTCAACGCTGCCGGAGCCTGGCAAGGCCTTGGCGAGGATCACCATCCGGAGACGCACCTCATCCCAAGAGTGTTGCGCGTTGCGCTCGGCCAAGCCCCGAAGGTGCAGATCTACGGCCAGAACTATCCAACTCCAGACGGAACTTGCGTGCGCGACTACGTGCATGTCTACGACCTTGCGGAAGCACATCTCTTGGCCCTGACCGCCTTGGATGGTGGGAGCCGGGCTTACAACGTCGGCAGTGGGCGCGGCTTTTCCGTACGAGAGGTCATCGAGGTGGCCCGCCGCGTCACCGGGCACCCGCTGCCGGTGGAGATATGTCCGCCCCGGCCAGGTGATGCGCCCTGGCTCGTCGCCGACCCAGAGCGCATTCGCCGGGAACTGGGCTGGAGCCCCCGCTACTCGGAGCTTGAGCAGATAGTGAGTTCGGCATGGGAATGGCACCGGGCCCATCCGCATGGCTACAGCGAGGAAAAGGACCAAGGCGAATGAGCGAGCTGCGCTGGCATCCCCTGCTTGAGGAATGGGTGATCACAGCCACTCACCGTCAGGAACGCACCTTCTTCCCCCCAGCCGATTATTGCCCGCTGTGCGCAACTAAGCCAGGTGGCTTCCCGACCGAAGTGGCTGAGCCCAGCTACGATGTCGTGATCTTGCAGAACAAGTTCCCCTCGTTGCAACCGGAGCCCCCTGAACCGGCCGTGCAGGGGCACCCGCTGACCCCTGTGATGCCCGCCAGGGGAATTTGCGAGGTACTGCTCTACTCGCCGCAGCACGATGCTACCTTGGTCTCCCTTGGACCGCAGACAGTCTACAAGATCGTTCAGGTCTGGCGAGATAGATACGAGGAACTGGGCGCGCTGCCGGAGATTGAGTACGTCTTCATCTTCGAGAACCGCGGGCCAGAGGTGGGGGTAACGCTTTCTCACCCGCACGGCCAAATCTACGCCTTCCCCTACGTCCCGCCAGTGGTGCAGAGGGAGCTTGCCAGCACGCACCGGTACTGGTACCGAGAGCGCCGTTGCCTTCTCTGCGATCTTTTGCATCGAGAGCTGGCAGAGGGCGTGAGGCTTTTTTCCTCCTTCGGGACATGGCAGGCGTTCGTCCCGTTCTACGCCCGTTACCCTCAGGAAGTGCATATAGTGCCAGAAAGGCATATCACGAGCCTGCTTGAGCTCACAGCAGCCGAAGAGCAGGACCTGGCCCGGGCAGTCTACGATGTGGTGGCTCGGTATGACCTCCTTTTCGACGCGCCAATGCCGTACATGATGGTCCTGCACCAGAAGCCGACCGACGGCGGCAGCTATACCTACTACCACTTTCACGTGGAGTTCTACCCATTGCGCAGGGCTCCCGGCAAACTCAAGTACCGAGCTGGCTGCGAGAGCGGGGCCGGCACTTTTATCACCGATGCCCTGCCCGAGCAGTGGGCCGCGCAGCTGCGAGCGCTGGTGCCGCGCGGGCCTGCATGAAGATCGCCCTCAACGGCTATTTCCTTCGACATCCCTTCACGGGGACAGGGGCCTACCTGCAGAACTTGGTGCAAGCCCTGCGGGCTCAGTCTGGGCTCGATATCGCGCTTTACGTGCCAGCCGACCGCACTACTGTGCCCCGAGAGCTCTGCGCATGCCTGCGGCCGGTGCCGTGCAGCCCAAGGCTGCCCGAGGAAGCGCGCAAATGCCTCTTTGAGTTCCTGCTCTTTCCCCTCGCTGCCCTAGCCGATGGCTGCCAGATCCTGCACACGCCTTACTTTGCCCCGCCTGCAATTGGCCTTGCACAGGCCGTCGTCACAGTGCACGACGTAATCCCTTTGCTCCTGCCGCAGTACCGCGTCAGCCCGCTCGTTGCTGCTTACGGGCTTGTGGTGAGTGCGCTGGCGCCCCGCGCGGCGCTGCTGCTTGCAGATTCAGCCTGGACAAAGAGGGAAGCCGTGCAGCTGCTCGGCATCCCGCCCAGCCGCGTGCAGGTGGTGCCGCTTGCAGCAGCGGCCGAGTGCACCGGGCCGAACGCGGTTCAGTGCCAGCAGCTAGAGGAACTGGCCCCCTACATCCTGTACCTCGGCGGGTACGACCGGCGCAAGAGGGTGGACGTGCTACTGCAGGCTTATGCGCAGCTGGCTGAGGGTTCTGCGCAGCCGCCAAAACTCGTGTTGGCAGGGGAGCTTCCCAGGCGCCAATCCCCCATCTTCGTCGACCCGCAGCAGCTCGCAGCCCGCCTCGGGATCAGCAAGAAGGTCGCCTTTCTCGGGCCCGTCCCACCCAGCCAGAAAGCCGCGCTCTACAGAAACGCGCTCCTATTCGTTCACCCCTCCGAGTACGAGGGTTTTGGCCTCACGTTGCTTGAGGCAATGGCTTGCGGCGTGCCCGTCATTGCCGCACGCGCTCCGGCGGCCGCCGAGCTGTGCGTGGATGCAGCGCTTCTCGTGCGCCCCGGCGACTCGAACGCCATGGCTCAAGCGCTGCGGCAAGCCCTTTCCGACGCGGCGCTGCGCCAGGAACTTGCGAGGCGAGGGCTCAGCCGAGCAGCAGCGTTCTCCTGGGAGAGGGTCGCTGCCGAAACAATTGCCGCCTACAGGGCAGTCTGGGCGGGGAGCAGGAAAAAAGAGGGAAGGGCCGAGAGCGCCCACTCGGCCCTTCCAGGGTCTTAGGAGGAGAAGAGAGGTGTCTGCCGTCGAACAGACGTCCTTCGCGCCGACCAGGCTTATAATAGCATGAGCGCATCGGAGCATCTGAACGGAAAGCCTACACTTGCCCTACGCCTTTTGGGCGCTTGTGTGGAGCTTTCTGCGAACAAGTAGCGAGGATTCAGGGAGGCAGTGATGATCGACCCAGTGCTCATCCGCATCGGGCCTCTTGCCATTCGGTGGTATGGCGTGCTCATCGTGAGCGGCGCGATACTGGCAGCGTACATTTGCAGCCAGGAAGCCCGTCGCAAGGGGCTGAACCCTGATGTTGTGTGGGATATGCTGCTTTGGGTGCTTGTGGCCGGGATTCTCGGCGCACGCCTCTACCACGTTTTATCCAGCCCAGCAGGAGGGCAAGCTGGGTGGCAGTACTACCGGGCTCACCCCTTGGAAGCGCTGAAAATCTGGCAAGGGGGGCTCGCTATATATGGGGCTCTGGCGGGAGGCGTTGTTGGCGCCGCTCTTTACTGCTGGCGCCACAAGCAAGATCTTGTTGCTTGGCTGGACATCATCTTCCCAACCGTGCTCCTCGCGCAAGCCATAGGAAGGTGGGGCAATTACTTCAACCAGGAGGTCTACGGTTATCCCACTGACCTACCTTGGGGCATCTACATACCCCCTGAAAAGAGGCTGCCAGGCCTTGAGGCATACGAACGGTTTCACCCCGTCTTCCTGTACGAATCCATCTGGTGCATCATCGGGTTTTTCGTGCTCATGTGGGTGGCGCGCCGCTACGAAGGCAAGCTCCTCAAAGGGGATATGATAGCCCTGTACTTCCTCTGGTACCCGCTTGGCCGCATCTTCACTGAATCCCTGCGGCCCGATGCGTGGACCGTGGGCGGGATCGCCACCGCTCAGATCATCAGCGCAGCGGCGGTGGCTTGCTCGGCCGCCTTCCTTGCCTACAGGCACCTTGCCCAAAGGGCCACCTCCTAGGACACGGTGTGGCGCTCTGGCTTTGCTTGGGGTTCCTCGCCGGGTGTGCGCTGGGCGTGCGGTCCGCCGCAACTGTCGCCCCGCTCGTGTGGCCCGCTGCGGTCGCTCTGGGCGCTGGCCTTTGGCTTGTTGGTGGCGCGCGCGGGCTCAAGCTCGGCCTTCTCGCTGCTGCGGCCACCGTCGGTTTCTGGCGAGGCGGCCACTTTGCCCCTCGGCCAGATTGTCGCAGCCTTGCAACTCTTGTGGATGGCAGCGAGCGGACGTACGAGTGCCGCATCGCCGAAGATCCCCAAGCAACAGGGCTTTACACCCGCATCCTCTGCAGCCTGGTGCGCGCGGGCCGAGCAGAAGCTCGCGGGGAGCCGATCCTTCTTGTGACGCAGCTCAACGGGGCGCAGCTTGGGGATCGGTTGCGGTTTGAGGCCAAGCTTCAAGCCCCTGGCCCACAAAGGGGCCGCTTCTGCGGCATCGCCTTTCCGAGCGCGCCAGAGCTTGAGCCTGCAACTGGCTTCTTGCTGCCCAGAGCGCTGCTTGCGGTGCGCCGCTCCTGTGTCCGCAACCTGAAACGAGTCGTGCCCCAGCCGGAGGCGGCGTTTATCTCAAGCGTGCTTCTTGGCCAGGACGAGGAGCTGCCCCGGCCAGTGCGCGAGGAACTGCGTCAGGCTGGCCTCCTGCACGTGCTTGTCGTCTCAGGGTTCAACCTCTCGCTTATCGCAGCCGCTGTAGCGGGAACCCTGCGTCCCTGGGTTGGCTGGCGGGGCGTCCTCATCCTGATTGTGCCACTCAGCGCGCTCTACGTGCTGATGACCGGTTCAGAGCCTCCTGTGGTGCGCGCTGCCTTAATGGCTGCGCTCGCGGCTGCAGCTCAGGCTGTGGGCCGGCCCGCACACGGCCCGACCATCCTGGCGCTGGCAGCTGCGTCCATGGTAGCGGCAGATCCACCTCTCGTGCGCAACCTGAGCTTCCAGCTTTCGGCCTGCACGACTGCCGGCTTGCTGGCCACTGCACCCTGGCTGGAGCGTTGCCGGCGCTTGCCGCGGCCCCTGGGAGCGCTGTTTTCCCCCATGCTGGGTAGTCTGGGGGCGCAGGCCGCAGCTTTGCCCGTGCTGACCAACAACTTCGGGCTCTTCCCACTGGCTGGGATCCCTGCGAGCGCGTTCGTCTTGCCAGCGCAAGGCCTGCAGATGCTTGCCGCAGCACTGTCTGCTGCGACGAGCGCCTTTCTGCCCGAGGCGCTTGCCAGGCCGCTCTCGTACCCGGCTTGGGCCGTGGCCCGCTACACGCTGCTTGTGGGGCACGTCGCCGCCTCACTGCCTGCAGCGCAGCTGCCCGTGCCGAAGCTATCCACTGCCACCACGGCAGCGTATATTGGCCTCCTGGCAATCGTGATGGCGCCGCAGCGCTCGCGGCAGCTGCTTCGCGGCCTCGGCAACCTCTTGCGGCGCCTTGCGGGAAGGAACTGGGAACTCTTGCTCGCCTCCATCGGCGCTTGCCTCACCTGGTCCATCGCGCTCCAGCTTCCGGATGGGCTCCTACATGTGGCCTTTCTCGATGTTGGGCAGGGGGATGCTATCCTGATCACAAGCCCGAGTGGCAGGAGATTCCTCATTGATGGCGGCCGCGACCCAGCGCTCCTGGCCGCTCACGTGGGCCGGGCCCTGCCGTACTGGCAGGACACACTGGACGCAGTGATCCTGACTCACTACGACCTTGACCACATGGGGGGATTGCTTGGCCTGGCGACCCGGTACCATGTGGGAACCCTCATCGCGCCGGCAGGCGCACCCCCCACGCCATGGCAGGCCGAGTGGGCCGCCTTCTCCCGGCGTGCAGGGAAAAGCCACCTTGCGGTCGTTGGCGGGCTACTTCACTGCAGCGATGGCGTTTGGGTTGAGTTTCTGCGGCCTTACGATCCCCTGCCGGCCGCTACCAGCTCTTCGGACAATGACCTGAGCATCGTGGCGAGGCTCACATACGGCAAGGCCACCTTCCTTTTCAGCGGCGATGCGCAAGCAGCAGCCGAGGCAGAGCTCCTGAACGCGGGGATGCTTTCACACACGTGGGTGCTAAAGGTCTCGCATCACGGCTCTGCGTCCAGTACGGGAGAGCAGTTCCTGGCTGCCGTCAGGCCTCAACTTGCCATCATCTCAGTGGGGCCAAACAAGTACGGCCACCCAGCAAGCGACGTGCTGGAGCGCCTGGCCAGTGTTGGGGCAACCTGCCTGCGGACAGATTTGCTCGGCACCATTGAGGTTATCACCGATGGCAAGCTCTATGCCCTCAACACTGGCCTTTGAGCGCGGCTACTTCAGCACGTCTTGCGAGACAAAACCTTTCTGGCAGCAGCGGCAATGTGATCCGCTGTCAGCCCGTATCGCTCGAGCAGCGCGTCCGGCGTGCCACTGCAGGCATAGGTATCGTTAAGGCCCACAAACTCCATGGGCACGGGCCGCCGCTGTGCCACCGCTCTGGCCACCTCGCTGCCGAGGCCACCACTCAGCAAGTGCTCCTCCGCGCACACGATCGCGCCCGTCTCCACAGCCGCCTCCTCGAGAGCTGCAACGTCGAGCGGCTTGACGGTGTGCATATCCAGAACGCGAGCCTCAACTCCCTCCTGCTGCAGCAGGTAGGCTGCCTCGAGAGCTGCAGCCACCATCAGCCCACAGGCGACGATGGTGAGGTCCTTGCCCTCACGAAGCTTGTTGGCCTTGCCGATCGCAAACGCTGCACCCGGCTCGTAGACGATCGGCACTCCCGGGCGGCCAGTGCGCATGTACATCGGCCCCGGTTCCGAAAGCATGAGCCTCGTGAGCGCCCTGGCAGCATGCTCATCTGCAGGCACAATCACCTTGAAGTTCGGGAGGGCACAGGCCAGAGCAATATCCTCAATGCCCATCTGCGAAGGCCCATCCTCGCCGATGCTGATGCCAGCGTGGCTGCCGACCACCTTCACATTCTGGTTGGGGAAAGCCACACACATCCTCAGCTGGTCGAAGGCATTGCACAGCAGGAAACAGGCAAAGCTTGCCACAAGAGCCGTCTTGCCAGAAGCCGCAAGCCCCGCCGCCACGCCGACCATATTGGATTCCGCAATGCCAAGGTTGAAGAACCTGTCCGGGAACTCGCGCGCGAAGTACTCCGTGCGCGTCGAATTGTGGACATCGCCGTCAACCACGACAATGTTTGGATCTTGCCGCCCAACCTCAAGAAGAGCCTCTCCGAAGGCATCTCGCGTTGCTTTGCCGATCTTGAGCCCGATGCGTCTGCCGATGTTCATTGCAGCTCCTCCAGAGCAACCCTTGCTTCCTCTGGGGTCAGTGGCACGCCGTGATAGCGGCTGCGCTTCTCATCCTGCTCGATCACCCGCACCCCTTTGCCCTTGACCGTGTGCGCTACAATGATCGAAGGCTTGCCCTTTGTGGTTTTGGCCTCCTCGTACGCTGCAAAGACTTGGCGAAGATCGTGGCCATCGATCTCGATAACGTGCCAGCCAAAGGCAGACCAGCGCTCGCGCACCGGCTCAATCGGCATCACCCTGGCGACCGGCCCCGTTTGCTGGTACTTGTTGTAGTCAAGGATGGCCGTCAGGTTGTCCAGGGCGTACTTGCTTGCCGCCATGGCTGCTTCCCACACCTGCCCTTCCTCAGATTCTCCATCCCCAATCATCACGTAAGTGCGGTAATCCCGCCCATCGAGCCGAGCGGCCAGGGCATGGCCAATGCCCTGCGAGAGTCCCTGGCCCAAGGACCCAGTGGAAGCCTCCACGCCCGGCACTCGCAGCATGTTCGGGTGCCCCTCCAACGGGCTATCTATATGCCGCAAGGTGTAGAGCAGCTCTTCCGGGAAGTACCCTGCCAGGGCGAGAATGGTGTACAGAGCAGGCGCACCATGTCCCTTGCTCAGGATGAAGCGATCCCTGTCGGGCCAGCGAGGGTTCTTGGGGTCGTGGCGCATGACCCCACCCAGGTAAAGCGGGATGACCAGCTCCACCATGCTCAGCGAAGTGCTGGGGTGGCCGGAACCGGCCTTGGTGGTTATCTCGATGATGATTCGGCGCATCCGCTTGGCGACCTGCTCCAGCGCGGCAATGTCCGTTATTGCTTCCATAGAGCCTCCGTCAAGTGTATGGCTAACCCAGCCCAACGCGCTCCTTAGCGCGCCTGAGCGTCTGCTGCGCAATGGCGTTTGCTTTCTCAGCTCCCCGAGCAAGAATATCCTCAATGTATTGTGGGTCCTTCATGATCTCCCGGTACTTCTCTCTGATGGGGCGCAGGCTCTCGGCCACAAGCTCGGCCAACTCCCTCTTGAGCTCAGCGTATCCTCTACCCGCGAAGTGGCTCTCGATCTCCTCGCGGCTCTGCCCCGAGAGTAGCTCGTAAATCGTGAGCAGATTGTAGAGCCCCTTGCGGCTCTCATCGAACCGGATCTCGCGCAGCGAGTCGGTCACGGCGCGCATGATCTTCTGGCGGATGGCATCTGGCTCGTCCAGAAGATCGATCGTCCCCATGGGGGATTCGCTGCTTTTGCTCATCTTCTTCTCGGGGTTGTCAAGGGACATGATACGCGCACCGGCCCGCTGCACAATGGCCTGCGGCAACTTGAAGGTCTCCCCAAAAAGGTAGTTGAAGCGCTGAGCGATATCCCTTGTGAGCTCGATGTGCTGGATCTGATCCTCGCCAACAGGAACGTAATCCGTATCGTACAAGAGGATGTCTGAAGCCATGAGCACAGGGTAATCGTAAAGGCCCGCACTCACCTGCTCGCGCTGCTCGCCAGCTTTCTCCTTGAACTGCGTCATGCGGTTGAGCCAGCCAAGTGGTGTGATGCAGTTGAAAATCCACGTCATTTCAAAATGGGCTGGCACATGAGATTGCACGAAGATCACCGTGCGCTCTGGGTCCACCCCGCATGCGATGTAAAGGGCAGCGATTTCGCGGGTGAGCGCCCGGAGCCGCTTGGGATCTTGCGGCACGGTGATGGCATGGGCATCCACGACGCAGAAAAAGCACTCATTGCCATCCTGCATGCGCACCCAGTTCCGGATGGCCCCAAGGTAGTTGCCGATGTGCAGGGCGCC
>Ga0272449_1004796_pt1 | contig 10857 bp, 7 predicted proteins | sample YNPCB0241_FD_198679 | JGI IMG/M metagenome (GOLD analysis project Ga0272449, IMG submission 198679) | Hot spring sediment microbial communities from Yellowstone National Park, WY, United States - YNP-CB-024-1 | ecosystem: Environmental > Aquatic > Thermal springs > Hot (42-90C) > Sediment...
GAACGGAAGAAACTGGAAGGTGCGGGGGTAGCCAAGCCAGGTCAAAGGCGCCAGATTCAGGGTCTGGTCCCGAAGGGGTTCGGGGGTTCAAATCCCCTCCCCCGCACCATTAAAACCAAAAACTGGTGGCTTGAGTACACGAGCTAGAATTTGGGGGTTAACTAAATGCATAGCAAGCTCCTAAATAAAGGTAGGAATGGCTCTAACACAAGCAACACTTCTAACATCAAAAACGCAAGGTAAAGTAGCTTGAAATCGAAGGAGTATTGTGTGTCTTTAATCAGTGGTTCTATCTCTTGGACAACGTTTTCTCCGGTTTCTACTGCTACATCTTCTGGACTTGGGATGATGAGAACTGGTAGAGTGATAATAAGCAATATCATTATGCCGCTTAGAATTTGAATTTCTCTCACAATATTTTTTTTCGCCGGCACATTTTAAGGTTTCTCTAGAGAAGATTTGTCAAATAATTCCAAAATGAGGATCTCCCTCCCAGGCCTGCAGGCGCAGGAGGGTGCGGAGTTGTGGACCACGAGCATGAGCATGAGGCTCACGACCTCGGTCCTGACCCTACTGGATTTCGTGCGGGAGCCGTACCGGTTGGCCAGCCCCCCGAAGAGGGCCTCCGCTATGCCCCTCCTCCGGTAGAGCCTCCGGTTCCTCCAGAACTCCTTCATCCTCATCCGGCCATCCTATTAACAAGAATTATTCGAAATCCGAGCTTAGCATTAAACTCTAAAGGAGGGTAGATAAAGAAAAGAGGAGAGATTGAGGTTGGAAAAAGTTGAAGGTGCAATCGTTGAGTCCCCCCTATGGCCAGAACCCGTGGAAGTGAAGAAAATAGAAAAGTTAGGGGACTATGTCCGGATAGTAGGTGCAACGATTTATTCGGGCATGCATATAGATCAACTGATATCTAAAGAGGAAATAGAAAAAATCAAAATTAAGGAGTTCATTTTGGATTTTTCAGCTCCAGGGGATGAGGTTTTCCTAGCCATCGAGGCGGAGCGCTACAGGCTGGCATCTCTCTTTGATCCACTCCTGGCGGTCAACGTTTCCAAGATAGACCCGCTACCCTTCCAGATAGAGGCCGTTTACGGGTACATCCTGAAACTACCCCACATCAGGTTCCTGCTAGCCGACGATCCTGGAGCAGGCAAAACCATAATGGCGGGGTTAATAATGAAAGAACTCAAGCTCCGCGGACTTGTCAAGAGGACGTTGATACTGGTTCCAGGGCACCTCAAAGACCAGTGGAGGAGGGAGATGAAGGAAAGGTTTCAGGAGCCCTTCACGGTGATTGACCGCGGCACTTTTGACACCCACTATGGCGTCAATCCCTGGCAGAAGGAGAACCAGGTTATAGCCTCAATGGACTTTGCGAAGAGGGACGACATTCTGCCTTCGCTAGAGAGTGCGGAGTGGGACCTAGTAATAGTCGACGAGGCCCACAAGATGGCGGCTTACCAGTACGGAAACAAGGTGAAGAAAACCGAGAGGTACAGACTTGGCGAGGTAATTTCTAGAACCGCGAATCACTTGCTCTTCCTAACCGCCACGCCGCATAAGGGTGATCCGGAGAACTTCAGGTTGTTTTTGGATCTCTTGGCCCCGGGCTTTTTTGCGACGGTGAAGGACATCGAGGACTCTCTGAAAAGCAGGGACAACCCGCTCTTCCTGCGCAGGATGAAGGAGGATCTCAGGGACTTTGAAGGAAGGCCCATCTTCACCAATCGCTATTCCGTGACGATAAAGTTCAGACTCTCCGAGCAGGAGAAAGAGCTGTACAACGCCGTCTCCCGGTACGTGGTGACCCAGTACAACAAAGCGTTAGCTAGGACTAAGAAGAGGAGCGTCGCTTTTGCTTTGTTGATCCTTCAGAGGAGACTGGCGTCGAGCACTTATGCACTTTTGAAGTCATTGCAGCGCAGGGAGGAAAGGCTCACTGAATTGCTGAAAAGGCCTAGCTACGAGCTCCCCGAGATTCAGCTGGAGGACTTTGAAGAGATTGAGGACTACGAGGAGGAGCAGCGCTGGAGAGAGGAGGAGAAATGGGAGGCGCTGAGCGTTGCCGAAAACAGGGAGGAGCTGGAAAAAGAGATTCAGACGATCAGGGGGCTCAAAGAGATGGCGTTGAGAATCATCGAGTCCGAGTCGGAGGTGAAGCTACGAGAACTCAAGGCCGCGATCGAGAGGGGTTTCCAGAAAATAAGGGAGATAGGGGGCAACGAGAAGATACTGATCTTCACGGAGTCCAGGGATACCATGGAGTACTTGGTGAAAAAGATCAGGTCCTGGGGTTACTCCGTCAATTTCATCCACGGTGGAATGAAGATGGAGGAAAGGATAGAAGCCGAGAAGGTTTTTCAGCACAAGACCCAGGTGATGGTTGCTACGGAGGCTGCCGGTGAAGGTATAAACCTCCAGTTCTGCCACCTTGCCATCAACTATGACATCCCTTGGAACCCGAATCGTCTGGAACAGCGCATGGGCAGGATTCACCGGTACGGCCAGCGAAAAGATGTTTATATCTTCAACATGGTGGCCGAGGACACCCGGGAGGGCAGAGTCCTGTCCAAGATCTTGGACAAGCTGAACGAGATAAAGAGTGCCCTCGGCAAGGACAGGGTGTTCGATGTTATCGGCGAGGTATTTTACGGCAGGAACTTATACCAGCTCATTTTAGAGGCCGTGGCCAGCGCTAGAAGCCTGGAGGACATCATACAGGAACTGGAAATCAAGGTAGACGAGGAGTACATCGGAAAGATTAGGGAGATTTTGGGAGAGAGTCTAGCCACTCGGTACATCGATTACACTAGGATAAGGGAGATGTTCGAGAAGGCGAAGGAGTACCGCCTCATCCCGGAGTATGTGGAGGAGTTCTTCAAGAAGGCCTTCGTGAGGGCTGGAGGGAAGTTCAGGACCAGACCGGATGGGTTCCTCTCCATCGATTTCGTGCCGTTAGAGGTAAGGAGAATAGCTGAGGAGCCCAAGTTCAAAAACGAGTTCGGCTTAGTCCTCAAATCCTATCCCAAAGCGACGTTTGATAAAGATGTGGCGTTCAAAAACCCAGATGCGGAGTTCATTTCCTTCGGTCACCCGCTCTTCGAGGCCGTGCTTGAGTGGGTGCTAGAAAATTATCTTACAGGGTTGCAGAGGGGGGCCGTTTTCAAGGATCCTTCGGGCATCTACAACGGCATCATCTGGTTTTTCGAAGGAGAGGTAAAAGACGGGAAGGGGGAGGTGGCTAAGAAGTGCTTAATAGCCATCCACGACAACGGGAAGGAGCTGAAGGAGGTCAACCCGGCTTTGCTCTGGGACCTCATCCCGCTCAGTCCTTCTAAACCTTCGGTGGTTGAGGTAGAAAGGGAAAGAGCCGTAAGCTTCGCCATCCAAGCTTTGGAAAAACAGAAGCAGACCGTGTTTGAGGAGAGGAGGAGGCAGGCGGAAGTGAAGAAGAAGTACGGGATAGGCTCCCTTGAGTACTTCATTGCCAAACTCGATGCCGAGCTCATTGAGCTTTACGAGCGGCGGTCAAAAGGGGAAAAGGTGGATCTGCCGATCAGAAACAAGGAGGAGAGCAAAAAGCGGTACGAGGAAGCTCTGGAACGGTTGAGGAAAGAGATAGAGCAGGAGGTCAGCCTGAGCCTTTCCATGCCCAGGCTCAGGGGTGTGATTCTGGTTCAGCCCGAGATTTCCGAGATGACCAGCGATCCCGAGGTGGAGAGGATAGGCATGGAGGTGGCGATGCGTTACGAGAGGGAAAACGGGAGGATGCCGGAGGATGTTTCGGGGGAAAACCTGGGATTCGATATAAGGTCGAAGGGGGAGGGAGAGGTGAGGTACATCGAGGTCAAGGCTAGGAAAGACGAGGGACAAGTGGTCCTGACACCCAACGAGTGGTTCAAGGCAAGGCGCTTCAGGGAGCAGTACTGGCTTTATGTGGTCACCAATGCTGTTGCCAACCCCACCCTCTGGGTAATCAACAACCCCGCGGAGAACCTGGAAGCCCAGGAGAAGGTGGAGGTGGTGAGGTTCATCATCCCAGCTGAGGAGTGGAAGAGAAAGGCGGTGAAGGCATGAGCGAGGAACTCAGCGAGAAGGCCTTGGTTCGGCGTTTGAAGGAGAGGTTTGAGGGGGAGAGACCGGCTTTTTTGAGAAAGATGTATATCCACGTGAACTTGTCTACTAAGAGATTCAGAGAGGTGTGGTCCCAGTGGTGGCAGAGCGAAGCACCACCGAGGCTTGAGGTGGATATGATCCCGGTTTTTGAGCGACATGGAGAGGTTCTCCTCTGCGGGGTGGAGGTGGAGTTTTTTAAGGGTAGATCAAGAGATTTCACGGCTGGGTTACAGCAGGCTCTATCCTTTGGGCTTTTCGGTTTCGATAGTTTGGTACTGTGGCACATTTTCTCAGAAAACCTGAAAAACTCAGAGATAGAAAAATACACAAGACCCATGAAGGAGATTGCGGAAGGCCTCGATTTACCGATTGTGTATTTTGCCACCAAATTGTCGGGGGAAAGCGGGTTCGAGTTCTTCGCTCCTTCGAGATATTATTCTTCGACTGTAGTAGGACCGAACTCCTTTTTGGAACGCATGAAGGACGAATGCGAAGGGAGAGGGAATCCCCTCCTAAGAAACCAGGAGGTTTTAAAAGCCAGAAAGACGTTGAAGGTCATCCTGAAAATTCCGGTGTGAGGTATGACGGACAGAAGGCTGATCGAGGTTAGCTTTCCCATCCGGGAGGTAAGCAAAGAGTCCGTGAGGGAAAAGAACATCCGTCACGGACACATTTCGACCCTCCACATCTGGTGGGCTAGGCGACCGCTGGCGGCTTCTAGGGCCACCGCTTACGCAGCGCTAGTACCAGCTCCACAGAATGGGGAGGAGCTGGAGAAAAAATTGAAGTTTATACATGAGCTCTCCAAATGGGAAAACTCCCTTAAGGAAGAACTCATCGAGAAGGCTAGAAAAGAAATTTTGGATGCGAACGGTGGGCGGCCACCAAGGGTCCTAGATCCTTTCGCCGGAGGTGGGTCCATTCCCTTGGAGGCCATGAGGCTTGGCTGCGAAACTTACGCTGGAGAGTACAATCCGGTTGCAGTTCTGATTTTGAAGTGTACCCTTGAGTACCCCCAGAAGTTCGGAAAACTGGAGAGAGCGAGCTGGGGACGTTTGGAGAGCGAGACGAAGAATCCTCTCCTCAAAGATGTTGAAAAGTGGGGAAAATGGGTTTTGGAGGAGGCGAAAAGGGAGATAGGGAAGTTTTACCCCCCCGACAAGGACGGCTCCATTCCGGTGGGATACATCTGGGCCAGAACCATTCCCTGCCAAAACCCCTCCTGTAGGGCTGAGATTCCGTTAATGCGTCAGTTCTGGCTTGCGAAAAAAGAGAATAGAAAGATAGCACTTAAGCCTCACGTGAGAGAAGGGAGAGTTGAATTTGAAATAGTCGGGCAAGACAAGGTCTTTCCAAAAGATTTTGACCCTTCCAAAGGGACAGTGCGGGGTGCAGTTGCCACCTGCTTGGTCTGCGGCTCGACTGTAGGCGATGATAGAGTAAGAAAGCTGTTTCAGGAAGGGAAGTCTGGACAGAGGATGGTCGCAGTCGTTTTGTATCATCCAAAAAAGACGGGGAAACGCTACAGGATTGCCGAAGATAGGGATTTAGAAGCTTTCAGAAAAGCTGAGAAATATCTGGAGGAGAAAAGAAAGGAGCTGATGAGGGAATGGGGAATTGACCCTGTGCCAGATGAACCTTTACCACCGAAAGGAACGCTAGGCTTTCGTGTTCAACGGTATGGGATGCTAAAATGGGGAGACCTCTTTAACTCCCGCCAGAAGCTGGCACTGATTACTTTTGTAGAGAAGGTAAGACAGGCATACGAAAAGATGATTAAAGAAGGATATGATAAAGAGTATGCGAAGGCAGTGGCGAGTTATTTGGGACTAGGAGTAGATATGATAGCATCATTTTCTAATACCCTTGCAAGGTGGGAAAATACCTCCGAAGCAATTAAACAGCTATACTCGAGACAGGCTTTACCCATGCTCTGGGATTATGCCGAAGTTAATCCTTTTAGTGGTTCGTCAGGTAGTTGGGAAGAAGGTTGGGAATACTATCTTAAAGTTCTTAACCACTGTTCTCAAATTCCCTCAACCCCTAACCTTGGACCGTTGATTTCTAAAATCACTTACTCCTCTGCTACTTCCCTTCCCTATCCCGACAACTACTTCGATGCAGTTTTCACGGATCCACCTTACTATAACAACGTACCCTATTCTTACCTTTCCGATTTCTTCCACGTTTGGCTCAAAAGAACAGTTGGCGATTTGTATCCAGACCTGTTTTCAACGCCTTTAACTCCAAAATCTAAGGAAATCGTTGCATACACGCACGACAAATCATGGGAAGAAGCAAAGGAATTCTTCGAAAGCAATTTGAAGAAGGCCTTTCAGGAAATCCAAAGGGTGTTAAAACCGGGAGGGATAGCTACAATCGTTTATACACACAAATCGACTGCGGGCTGGGAGGCCCTTATAAATTCTCTTTTGGACTCAGGCCTCGTTGTGACAGCATCCTGGCCTATTCACACGGAAATGGCCGAAAGACTCAGGGCGCAGGAATCCGCAGCCTTGGCCTCTTCCATCTACTTCGTGGCTAGGAAGATAGAAAAAGAGAAAATAGGCTGGTACAGCGAGGTGAGGGAGGAAATAAAGAGGTACCTTCACCAAAAGCTAGAAGACCTCTGGCGGGAGGGGGTTTCAGGAGCCGATTTTTTCGTCTCCGCCATAGGCTCAGCAATAGAAGTCTTTGGCAGGTACCAGAAAGTCGTAGACCAAGAGGGTAACGTGATAAGGGCCGACAAACTGCTCGACTTTGTAAGGGATGTTGTGGTCGACTACGCGGTGAGGCAGATCCTCCACAACGGTATAGCTGAGGAACTCTCACCCCTAACCAAATTCTACCTCCTTTACCGCTGGACGTATCAAGAAAAGAAAGTTCACTTTGATGAGGCCAGAAAACTAGCCCAGAGTACAGGGATAGATCTCGCGCAGGAATGGAACAAGGGCTTCATCAGAAAGGAGAAAGAATCCATCAAGATTTTGGGTCCGCAAGAGAGAGAAATAAAAGAGATAGGCGACTCCAAAGAACTCATCGATGTACTTCATAAGGCTGCTATCCTCTGGAAGAGTGGAAGGAACGAGGAGATGAAGGAAGTTCTTTTTGAATCGGGCTGGGGTACCAAGGATGCCTTTTACCGCGTTGCCCAAGCCATTGCCGAAACCCTAGACCAAAAGAGCGTGGAAAGGGGTTGGATTGAGGGGTTCCTTCGTGGAGAAAAGGAAAAGTTAATAACTGAGATGAGAAAAAGGATTAAACAAATGAGGCTGGATCTATGAAGCCGTTCTCGGCCGTTGCCATTCCCCATCGAGACATCCTCAAAGGCCGGCTCACGATGGACATTTTTGCGGCTGAACTTTGGGATGTTTTCAAAGGAAGGGCTGTTGAGGAATATAGGGATCCCACCGTTTTCTTCAAGAAAACTGTGATGACCCAAGGGCTGAAGAATCTGCTAGCAGTGGTTGAAAAGAGGCTCAGGGGGGAGGGTGGAGATTCCGTTATCCAGCTTCAAACCCCCTTCGGCGGTGGGAAGACCCACGCTCTGATTGCCCTCTATCACAAGGCTAGGGATTGGAACGTCAACGTTGTGGTCATAGACGGTAGGGCACTAGACCCGAAGGAGACCACAATCTGGGAGGAGATCGAGCGGCAACTTACCCAGAAGGTCAAAATTTTGAAGGGAAGCACCGCTCCCGGGACCGAAAAGTTGAGGGAAGTCCTAGAGGCGCATCAGCCCTTGTTGATCCTGATGGACGAAATCCTAGAATACACCACTAGGGCGGCGGGGATAAAGGTCGGTGCGTCGAATCTGGCGGCCCAAGTATTGGCGTTTTTGCAGGAACTCACCACGACTGTGAGAACTCTAGAGAAATGTGCCCTGATTTTCTCCCTTCCCTCCAGCCTCTTGGAGCACTACGATGAAAACGCCGAGACGTTGTACCAACAGTTACAGAAAATCGTGGGCAGGATGGAAAAAGTTTATGCCCCCATTGAAGAAGAAGAGGTACCGCTTGTAGTAAGGCGGAGGCTTTTCAGTGACATCGATGAGAAAGAGGCGAGAGAGATAGTTGATAGGTTCGTTGACTTTGCTGAGAAGGAGAAGATACTGCCAGAAGGAATCGAAAAATCCGTTTATAGGGAGAGGTTCTTGAAGAGCTATCCTTTTCTGCCGGAGGTTATAGACACTCTATATGGGCGGTGGGGTAGTCTTCCAACCTTTCAAAAGACGAGGGGAATGCTCAGGCTTCTCTCCCTCGTTATATATTCGCTCAAGAACGCGAAAAATCCGTACATCAGCTTAGCAGATTTCGATTTAGAAAACCAAGAGTTGAGAAGAGAACTGTTGAAACACATCGGGTCACAGTTTGATAGCGTTATCCATCAGGACATAACCTCACGTGAAAGCGGGGCAAAAAAAGTCGACAGGGAACTAGGCGACGCCTACTCCGCTTATTCTTTCGGTACCAAAGTGGCCACCTCGATTTTCATGTATTCTTTTTCTGGAGGGGAAGAAAAAGGGGCAACGCTCAGCGAAATCAAGCGCTCTAGTGCGGATCCAAGTGTTCCGAGTAGCATCATAGCGGATGCTGTGGATAAGCTAAACGAGCGAGCTTTCTATTTGTGGAGAGAACACGGCAAATACTTCTTCACAGCTCGGCCCAACCTAAACCGAGTCCTTTTGACAAAGATGGAAGCCATTAAGGATGCGGAATTGATTGCCGAAGAAAGGAAGCTTCTCGCCGAGCATCTGAAGAAGGAACACTTTAACCTCTATCTTTGGCCTTCCCTTTCCAAAGAGGTACCAGACACGATTGAGCTGAAACTGGTAATCTTACAGGATCGACAAAAGGCGAAGGAGTTCCTCGAAAGCTATGGTGAGAGACCTAGGATTCACCGCAACACCCTCATTTTCCTTTGTCCACTGGAGTCGGAAAGGGCTGGTTTTGAGAACGCCTTGAGAAAAAAGCTAGCATGGCAAAAGATTGAGGAAGACAGGACCTTGAAATTAACGCCGGAGCAGGAAAAAGAGGTGGAGGAAAAGAGCAAGGATGCCAAGATGGAAGTGGTCGAGCGTGTCGGGCAGCTTTATCAGATGGTGTTGGTTCCATCTAGAACCGGGTTCAAGGAAATTTTGCTAGGGCACCCCACTTACGGAGCAGGAATCAACTTCGATAGAGAAGTTTACGATAGGCTAAGGGGGGAGGAAGAGATAGCTACGAAGCTGTCTCCTTTGAAGATAAGGGAAAAATACCTGAAGGGCACCGATTATGTTGAAACCAAAAATCTCCTTGACTCTTTTCTAAACACTCCGGGCGAAACAAGAATAGCTTCCGTGGAGGTGCTGAGGGAGTGCATAAGGGAAGGGGTAAAAGAGGGGCTCTTCGGACTCGGGTATTTGGAAAACGGGAAGCCCAAGGTTCAACGCTTCAAAGAAGAGGTATCGCCAGAGCTTGTTGAGGGTGAGGTAATCATAAGTGCCAAGCTTTGTAGGCCGGAGGGGGTACCAAAGCAGGAATTTCAGGAGATCATGAAAAGAGTTGAGAGAATTGCAACGCCTCAGGAGCTTATCAGTATAAGGGAAGAAGTGGAACACAGGCTTTCTCCCGAGCAAATGGAAAGGTTCCGAGAAGAAATCGAAAAGGTAAGAGGGAGACTGGCGGTTTCGGCGGAGGCTGGCAAGTGTAAATATGTCGAACTCCAGCTGGAGGTGCCCCCTGGAAGGCTGTCTGATGTTGCCAGAATGGTTGCCTATCTCAAAAGCAAATTCAGTACCGTGGATCTGAAGCTGGAACTAGTTGCGAAGGAGGGCGAAATACCGGAAAAAGAATATGAAGAGAAAATCCGGGAAGCACTTCAGCAGGCAGGCGTTAGAATAAAGAAGGAAATTAAAAACTAAGAACCTAGCGCTCTCGGCAGCTTTTTAGAAGCCGGCGGACAACATCCTGAGGGCATGAGCGACCGCGTGGACGTGGGCATCCCGGGCGTGAACGAGATACTGCAGGGAGGGATACCCCGGAGGAACATCGTCCTGCTCTCCGGGGGTCCGGGCACCGGCAAGTCCATCTTCGGCCAGCAGTTTCTTTACGCAGGCTTCAGGCTGAAGGAGCCAGGAATCCTGGTGACCCTGGAAGAGCACCCGGTCCAGGTCAGGATCAACATGGACCACTTCGGCTGGGAGCCCAGGGAGCACGAGCAGAGGGGGCTGTTCGCCATAGTGGACGCCTTCACCGCCGGGGTGGGGGAGTCCGCCAGGAGGGAGCGCTACGTGGTGAAGGACCCCGAGGACGTCCAGAGCCTGATGGAGGTGGTGAAGCAGGCGATCACCGACCTGGGGGCCCAGAGGGTGGTCATGGACTCCGTCTCCACCCTCTACATGACCAGGCCCATGGTGGCCAGGGCCACGCTCATGCTGGTGAAGAAGGTCCTGGCGGGCCTGGGCTGCACCGGCCTCCTGATCTCCCAGGTCAGCGTGACGGACCGGGGCTTCGGGGGACCCGGGGTGGAGCATCTGGCCGACGGGATCATAAGGCTCGACCTGGACGAGGTCCAGGGGGAGCTGAAGCGCTCCATAATCGTCTGGAAGATGCGCGGGACGGGACACTCCATGAGGAGGCATCCCTTCGAGATAACGGCGAAGGGAATAGTGGTGCACCCGGACAAGGCCGTCAGGATAACCCCCAGGGGATGGGCCGAGGCCTGAGATGGGACGGTTCCCGCCCGAGGTCACGG
>Ga0272449_1004801_pt1 | contig 10852 bp, 9 predicted proteins | sample YNPCB0241_FD_198679 | JGI IMG/M metagenome (GOLD analysis project Ga0272449, IMG submission 198679) | Hot spring sediment microbial communities from Yellowstone National Park, WY, United States - YNP-CB-024-1 | ecosystem: Environmental > Aquatic > Thermal springs > Hot (42-90C) > Sediment...
TGTGAAGGGTGGTTTGATGCCGCGTCGTTATTATGAGGATGTGGCTTCGCTGCGTGCGGCGGTGGTTGCAGGCTTGAAGCAGTTGGGCGGGAAGGAATTGAAAATATAATGCAAAGGCACTTATTAGTGCCGTGCCAGTTCGTTGAGGCGTGTGGAGTGCTTCTTCCACAGCGGGTATATTATCGGCGGTGAGCGTATGCCAGCAAGCACTGTCGCTAACAAACGCCAGCGTCCCCGACGCACGCCGCCTGCACCCCAAGCAGGCGTGCAACGCTACCGCTTCACGCCCGACCAGTTCGAACACCTCGCACGGCTGGGGCTGTTCGACCACCTGCGCGTAGAACTCATCGGAGGGGAGATTATCCAGATGCCGCCCATCGGACCCGAACACGGAAGCACTGTCGACCAGACGATGCAGAGCCTTGGGCGACGCCTGCCTGCCAAGCCTTACTACCTCCGCGTGCAGAATCCCCTCCGCTTGGGCGACAGCGAGCCTGTGCCCGATGTGGTAATCGTGCCTGGCAAGCCCAGCGACTACCGCGCCCAACACCCCACCACCGCCTTGCTGGTGATTGAAATCGCCGACACCTCCCTTGAGTACGACCGCACCGAAAAGATGAGCCTTTACGCGGCGGCAGGCATCCCCGAATACTGGATTGTGAACTTGGTGGAGCGGTGCGTGGAGGTCTATCGGGAGCCTGCCTCGCCTGCGGCGGGCACGGCGTTCAACGCGCGGTATCGTTCGTTGCGGTATTATGGGTTGGATGAGGTGGTCTCGCCGTTGTTTGAGCCGACGCTGGAGATACCTGTGCGGGCACTGTTTGAGGGCGAGGAGTAGGCGGTGCGACGAGGCAGCGATGCGTTGCTGAGCGTCCTTGCGATTTTCAGCTTAGCTCTTGCCGTTTACTCTATCCGCCTAACGGGGCGCTTTGTGGCGGATGACCATTTTATCTTCTACCGTCTCCAGCAGGGGGGCGCGTTCGGATTTGCGACCTATCCGCCGACCAGCTTTTTCCGCCCGCTCATCTCGCTGCATTACTATCTGGACTACATGCTGTGGGGGATGAGTCCGCTGGCGTCGCATGCGGTGAATCTGCTCTGGCACATCGTATGCGGGCTGTTAGTGTGGTTGTTGGCGCAGCGATTGCTGGTGCACTGGGGCTGGCTTCACACGCCTGCACGGGGGGCGGCGTTGGTGGCTGCCCTACTTTTCGTGGCGCTGCCTGCGAATGTGGAGGCGGTCGCGTGGTTCGCGGCGCGGGCGGACATGGTCGCGACGGCGGGCGCGCTGGGCGCGCTGCTGTTGCTGACGCGCTTCCACGAGCAGGGGTGTTGGCGTGCGTATGCGGGCGCGCTGGTATGCTTTGCAGCGGGGCTGTTTTGCAAGGAGTCGCTGCTGACCTTCCCGTTAATCGCGTGGCTATGGCTGCGGCATTTGGGGGCGGCGGATGCAGGGCGTCTGACGCTGCCGTTCTGGGGCGTGTTGCTGGTCTACTGGGCGATGCGCACGGCGGCGGTGCAGGGGCTGGGCGCGTATCCCGACGCTTGGGCGACGCTGCAACGCCCGTGGCTGCTTGGGGTGAACCTGCTGGCGTACCTGTTCCAGATGGGGATGCCCGCGATTCTGTACGGGTTAGGGCGCGACCCGTGGGACACGCTATTGTGGGGCGTGTGGCTGTTGGGCGTGAGCTTGGCGGGATGGCATGTGCAGCGCACGCCCCGCCTTCGTACCCGACCTGTGGGTTGGTCGTTGCTGGCGGGCTTGATGTTGCTCGCGCTGCTGCCTGTGCTGATTTTCAAGCCGTCGCCGCTCTATTTTCTCAACAGCCGCTACAGTTATCTGGCGTCGGCGTTCGGTATGATTGGCGTCGCGGCGATACTAATGCAGTTTGCACGCCCGCGGAGGCCATCGCCCGTTCTGATTATTGCTGCCGTGCTCTTGCTGCTGGCGTATACATTCGGCGGCATGCGCCAAGCAGATGCATGGCGCGAGGCGGGCGCGATCGCACGAAGTAGTGTACTCTCGCTTCGCAACGCGCCTGCCGACAAGCCGCTGGTGATTCTCAGCCTGCCCGACCACTTTCACGGCGCGTACATCTGGCGCGCGGGCTTCCATGAGGGGGTTGCGCTGCTGCTCCCTGAGCGTGCCAGCCAGCCGATGTACGCGCTCAGTCGCTTCACGATGTGCCTGCGCACGGACGGGCGCGTGCAATACGCGCACGGCGTCGCGACCCTCTCCAGCCCCGACGACATCTTCCTGTCGCCCGAAGGCGTGCGTACCCCGATAGGCGACGAGCCGATGGTGCTGCCCGACAAGGTGGTCGTTCCGCTGTCCGTGCTGCAGCAGGGGGTAGTTTTGAGGTATGACGGGGGCGAGTTCCGTCGTGTGGAGCCGTAGGGCTACTTCCCCCGTCGGCGGGCGTTTTTGGCGGAGATGCGGCTGCTGGCGGGGCGCGTGCGCAGTTGCGCCCAGGTGCGCAGCTCCTCTATCTCCTCGCGCATCATCACGGCGAGCGGCACGGTGTGGCGCGCCTCCTCCAGCATGTCCTCCGTCGTCAACTCGCGCCCTGCGTCGAACGCCGTGAACAGCCCCGCCACGACGACCTGCTCGATTTCTGCGCCCGAAAAACCCTCGGTTGCCGCTGCCAGTCGCTTGAGGTCGTACTGTTGTGGGTCGCGTCCGCGCTTGCGCAGGTGAATCGCGAAAATCTGCTCGCGCTCCTCAGCAGTGGGCAGGTCGATGAAGAAGATTTCGTCGAAGCGTCCCTTGCGCAGCAGTTCGGGGGGCAGTTGCGACACATCGTTGGCAGTGGCGACCACGAACACGGGCGCGCGCTTGTCCTGCATCCAGGTCAGGAAGGTGGCGAACACGCGCGCGGTCGTGCCTGAATCGGAGACGCCCGACCCCTGCACGCCTGCGAAGCCCTTCTCCAGCTCGTCGATCCACAGGATGCACGGCGCGACGGCTTCGGCGGTGCGGATGGCGGCGCGCATGTTGGCTTCCGACGCGCCGACGAGGCTGCCGAAGATGCGTCCGACATCGAGGCGCAGCATCGGCAGGTTCCACAGGTTGGCGATGGCTTTCGCGCTGAGGCTCTTGCCCGTGCCCTGCACGCCGAGCAGTAGCACACCTTTGGGCGCGGGCAGCCCGAACGCGCGCGCCTCTTGGCTCAGCGCGGCGCGCCGCTTGCGCAGCCACTCCTTCAGCAAGTCCAAGCCGCCAATATCCTGCATCGTTTCGCGGGCGTCATAATACTCCAGCACGCCCGACTTGCGCACAATCTGCTTCTTTTCGCTCAGAATCGCGTCCACGCGCAACGCCTTATGCTCCACAATCGAGCGGGCGCAAACATTCTCGATCTCGTCCATCGTCAGCCCCTGCGCCGCGCTGACCAGTTCGTCGAGTTCCTGCGGGGTGAGGTCTGTGCGCACTTCGGGCTGGCTTGCTTTCAGCACCAGCAGGATTTCCTGAATCTTGTGGGCGATTTCGTCGCGGCTGGGCAGGGGCATCTCCAGCACGGTGATTTGTTTTTCCAGTTCGGGGGGCAGTTTGAGGATGGGCGCAAGGAAGACGACCGTGCGTCGGGCGCGCTGCAGGCGCGGGTAGAGGTCGCGCAATAGGCGGATGACCCGCGTGTCCGAGAGGTAGGGGTGGAAGTCTTTGAGTACGACTAGCGCATCCTCCTGCAGGCGCAGCAGTTGGGCAATCGCCTCCAGTTCGGGCGCGAGGGGTCGGCTGGCGGCGGCTTCGGTGGGCGCGGGAATCGGCGGCTCGTACCCGCGCGTGAGCGTCCATACATAGAGCCGCTTGCCCCGCTCCTGCGCCAGCCGCTTGAGAAGCTCCTCCGCGCGCGACTCCTCCGCCGTCTGCAGGTAAATGAGGGGGTAGCACGCGCGGATCAGCACGCCCAACTCTCGTTCGAAGTCGGTCATCTCCTCTTACTATACCCGTCGGGCAAAATTGCGCCCGCGTCGCGTGCTACGCCAGGCTCAGTTGCCCGTCCCGCACAACGACTTCGTAGCGTTGGGGCGCGCTGTCTGTTGCGTGAATCATCGCGGGCACATGGGGCGCAAGCAGCAACAGCAGGCTCCGCTCCACGACCCGTTCCAGTTCGCGTGCGCCGTAATGCTCGCTGAAGCCCTGCTCCACCAGCCACTCGACCGCTTCGTCGCGGATGTCCAGTTCGATGTTGCGCTTGCGGTACACTTCGATGATTTGCTTGAGCAGGCGGTCGCGCACGATTTGGCGCACCGTCTCGCGCTGCAGCGGGCGGAACACGCAGATGGCGTCCACACGGTTGATAAACTCGGGCGCGAATCGCTGCGCGAACGCCTTGCGCCAGTCTTCAAGGCTGGGTTGCTCGCGCAGGAAGCCGACCTCCGTTTCGGGCTGCAGGTTCGAAGTCATCACAATCACGGTGTCAGCGAACGACACGCGCCTGCCTTGCGCATCGATGATGTAGCCGTCGTCGAAGATTTGCAGGAACAGCTTGTGAATCTCGGCGTGCGCTTTCTCCATCTCGTCCAACAGCACGACGCAGAAGGGGTTCTCGGCAACGAAATCGAGCAGGGGCGCGCCGCGCTCGAAGCCGATATAGCCAAACTCCGCGCCCAGCAGCCGCGCAGCAGTGTGCGCCTCGTAAAACTGGTTCATGTCCAGGCGCAGCATCTTGTCGCGCGAGCCGAAAAAGTATTCTGCCAGCGCACGCGCCGTCTCAGTCTTGCCGACGCCTGTGGGTCCCGCGAACAGGAACACCCCGTTGGGACGCTCAGGACGCAGGTCTAAGCGGCGGATTTTGAGGCTGAACACGCGCACCAGCGTCTCGATGGCGTCGTCCTGCCCCATCACGCGCGACTTGAGGAACGATTCCAGCCCTTGCAGCGATTCGAGCATCGCCGCCTCGCCCTTGCCAATCGGCAGCCCCGTGACGACGCCTGCGGTCTCCCACACCATACGCGGCTCGATGTACCCGATGCCCTGCGCCCGCGCCCTGCCCGCAATGTGGTCCATCAGCAGAATCGCCTTGTCGGGGAATGGGCGGTGCTGGATATGTTCGTCGGCGACTTGCACAATCAGGCGCAGCGTCTCGTTGGGAAACGCCAGCCCGTGCTGCTGCTGGAACAGGCTCGCCAGCTGCACAAGCACTTGCAGCGTCTCATCGGCGGTCATCGGGCGCACTTCAATCGGCTGGAAGCGTTTCAGCAGGTCGGGCGCACGATGCACATAGCGGCGGAACATCTCCAGGCTGCTCACCGCGCCGATGATGGGCACGCGCCGCGCAATCAGCGCGGAGAGGAACTCCATGCGCAGCATCTCAATCGGCGGCGCGGGCGCGCTCAAAAAGCTCTCGAACGCTTCGATGTACAAAATCGCGTTTAGTTGCGTCGCCTCCTCGATCAGCTTGCCCATCAGTTCAGGGTTATCGAACAGCTGCGGCAGCATGACAAGGGGGCGTTTGCGCAGCGGTTCAGGCGCGGTGTCGTCAGCGATGCGTTCAGCGACGCCTTGCACGACGGCGCGTCGCCCAACCCCCTCCAGCCCGACCAGCACGGCGTAGGGGTTCACAGGGCGGCAGAGCGTCTCCACCAGCAGCGCAACCTCCTGCTCGCGCCCGACCACGCGCGGCAGCGCGCCCTGACGCGCCTGCTCCGTGAGGTTCGCGCCGATTTGCAACAGCGCGGGCGGCGTGGGGAATACGCTCTCGCGCGGAATTAGCCCCGACAGCAGCGCGAGCGCCTTCAGCAGGTGCGTCTCGTCCACCTGCGGACGCTGCTCCCGCTCCGCAATCCGAATTGCCAGCTCGATAATCGACTCGTAGGGAACAGCAATCGTCGAGCTGGGGTTCTGCAGTTCCCTCTGAACAGCCTCCGTCAGCGCATCGATATCGATCGTCGGCAGCAGTTGTTGTACCGTTGGGGCGTACTCTTTCAGAATCGCCAGCAGCAGGTGGCGTGCGTCGGGCGCGTGCCCGCCTGCCAGCAGCACCGCCTCCTCCACAAGGTGGTGGACAGCTTCCGTCAGGTGGTCGTCGGGCAACAGTTGTCGTTCCATGGTCTACTCCCAGCGGTGGTAGGCAGGGTGTCCGGGCTTGACGGCGACGAATGTGCCGCGACAGGTCGCGCACACCCCGCCTTGGGCAATCAGTTCGCCTTCCACGACGACCTTGCTGCCCTGCGTCTCTACGGGGCGGGCGCGCAGGTGCACAGGCGCGTCCACTGGCGTCGGGCGCAGCATGCGTATCGTGTATTCCGCCGTGACGGTCGCAGGCGGTCGATCCAGCCCCTGCGTCGTCATCAGGTGGTATGCCGCCGTCCAGTTGCAGTGGCAATCCAGCAGCGTGCCGATGACCCCGCCGTTGAGCGCGCCTTTAAACGCTTGGTGGTGCGGTTGCGGCTGCCACTCGGCGACCAGTTCGCCGTTCTCGCCCACGAAACTGCGGATGTGCAGCCCGTGTGGGTTCGAGGGTCCGCAGCCGTAGCAGATGCTGTTCGGCGCGTAGGTCTCTTGCAGGCTCTTGTCCACATACGCGAGATTCAACTGAAGGCTCACAATTCCTGCTATTATCTCCCGCGCACTGCCCACAGCCGCGCGGTGTGCCGTCCGTTCGTGCGCCAGCCTTCCGAGTACGCCACGACGCGCATCCCGTCGGGCAGTAGGGTGGGCAGTTCGCCTGCATACGCCACACGCCTATCGGAGGCGGGCTTGCCGAAGCGGGCGCGATGCGTCTCGGTGAACGCCTCCACTATCAGCGCGCCGCCACGATTCAACCACGCGCAGGCGCGGGCTATCAACGCGCGTGCGTAGAAGTAAAACAACAAAATGCAGTCAAACTTCCCGTCGGGCTGCCAGTCGCTCTTTTCCAAGTCGGCGCAGACCCACTGGATGGGCGGGCTGTCGGGCGCATAGCGGCGTTGCAGGTCGCGCCCGCGCTCCAGTGCTTCGGGCAGGCGGTCTATCGCCATGACCTGCCACCCCTGCGCCGCCAGATAGACCGCCTCACGCCCGCTGCCACAGCCCAAATCGAGGGCGCGTGAGCTTTGGGAATGCGACCCCCTCCGTATGACCTCCTCCAACCACTCGTTCGGTTCCCACAGCCGATAGCGCACCGTAGGGTCGGCGTTGGGCAGCGGCGCGGACACAAGCCGTGCGCGCCTGCCCCGCGCGTGCAGCCAGCCCAGCGCGTAGTACGCCTCCCACGAGTCGGCGACCACCCACACCTCGCGCTCAGGCGGCGGCAACTCGTGCGTGCGCCGTTCCAGTTCCGCCAGCGGGATATGCACCGCGCCTGCGTATTCGCCCGCCACACTCAAGTAGCGCGTCGGTAGCAGCCCCATCAACAATACAGTACCCCGCAGGTATACTTGCGCCGATGCGAATTGCGCACCTGAGCGATGTGCATCTGGGCTATCGCGCCTACAGCCGCACGAACGAGTACGGCATGAACCAGCGCGAGCACGATGTGCTGCTGGCATTCCGACGCGCACTACGCGCCATCCGCGACGCTGAACCCGACCTCGTGCTCATCACGGGCGACCTGTTCCACGCCGTGCGCCCGCCCAACAGCAGCCTGATTGCCGCCTTTCAGAGCCTGCTGGAGTTTCAGCGGGGGCGCAACGGCGCGCCGCTGGTAATCATTGCAGGCAACCACGAAACGCCCCGAATTGCGGGCAGCGGCTGTATCCTCGCGTTGCTGAAAAACCTCCCCGGCGTGCAGGTCGTCTACGACCAGATTGACGGGCTGGAGATTCCTGCGCTCAACGCGAGTCTGCTGTGCATTCCCGCGCGAGGCGTGCCCGACATCGAGCGGCGCATCCTGCAGCCGAGCCCCAACACGCGCTACAACCTGCTGCTACTGCACGGGCTGCTGGAGGGCGTCACCAAGTTCACTTTGGAGCGACCGATTGACCGCCAGAAAATCGTGCGCGACGAATGGGACTACATCGCGCTGGGCGACTGGCACATGTATACGCAAGTTGCGCCCAACGCGGTCTACCCTGGCGCGACCGAGTTCACCAGCACCAACATCTGGGATGAGGCGGGCAAGCCGAAGGGGTGGGTGCTGTACGACGCCGAGACGCGCACGCACGAGTTTCACCCCATCCGCACGCGGGCGGTGTACGACCTGCTGCCGATAGACGCTGCGGATATGACCGCCGTGGAGTTGAACCAAGCCATCGAGGCGCGCGCCGACGCGCTGGGCGACGCGCTCAACGGGGCAATCGTGCGGCAGCGCGTGTGGAACCTGCATCCCGACCTGCGCCCCCACATCGACGGCGAGCTGCTGCGCGAACTCAAGACGCACGCGTTGCACTACCTGTTAGACCCGCGTGCGCCGCGCCCCAGCACAGGCGGACGCGCCTACGGACAGACCCCCGAAGCCGACGGCGAGAGCCGACTCACCCTCGCCGACGAATGGCGCCTGTTCGCCGCCACCTACGACCTGCCCGCCGACATCGACCGCGCGGCGTTTATTGAACTCGGCGCACGCTACCTACAGGAGGCGGACGCAACAGAGCGCGGCTAACCGAATTTGCCCCCGAACTGGCATATTTACAGCAGGAGTGGGGTACAATTCGGCGTATAATTCTCACGAGGAGGTATAATCATGCAACGACGCGGATTTACTCTGATCGAGCTACTGGTCGTTATCGCGATCATCGCCATTTTGGCGGCGATCTTGTTCCCTGTGTTCGCTCAGGCGCGCGAGAAAGCGCGTCAGACCCAGTGTCTAAGCAACACCAAGCAGATCACGCTTGGCGGACTGCAGTATATTCAGGACTACGACGAGGCGTTTCCTTTTAGCCTGTACATGACCTCGAACGGCGCGGGCGGCTTCTGCGCGTTTACGGTCTACCATGCTATCTTCCCCTACATGAAAAACGCCGACCTATCGGGGTGTCCGTCTGATCGGCAAGCATGGGATGTGCGCACCGCGTTCTCGCCGTTGGAGCTGTGTCCCAACAACCAGCGCTCTGACTTCAAGACGACCGCCTACATCGGCAACTGGTGTCTGTTTGAGCGGGGCAGCATGCCGCTACCGCAGTGGCCGTGGCCTGGCGGTCCGCGCTCGATTCGGCTCGCCGAAATCGACGATGTGGTGCGCACGCCCGTATTGTATGACGGCGTGTTAGGCGACCATCAGGGGCGTCAGGATGGGCTTGGCTCCTACATTCAGGGGCGGCACAATCTGGTGGCGTCTGTGGGCTATGTCGACGGGCATTCGGGGAATGTCAAGACGCGGCAGGTTCAAGGCGGGCAGGTCACCGTGCGCGAGGCTGTGCGCAAGACCAAGCCGCTCTACGCCGTGATCGATACAAGCCTGCCGTTCCATACCCCTGCAGGCTCCAACTACCTCTACTATGGGCTGTCGGGCATTGTCTCCCAGTATCCGTCGGGGCACCCGCGCGGCGGACGCCCGTGCCACACTTGCCCAGGTCAAGCAGGACGCACCGATGAACCGTTCGGCGACGACGGCGCGCCCAACCACTGCCGACGCACCAACTAACCCAACAGGGGGGCGCATTCACTGTGCCCCCCTTGACAAAACGAGATTTCTATTGTATAATTACCGTACCCGACCACGGGAAAGGAGGTATCGATGATGATGCAGATAGTACGACTCTTCGGGCTTTTAGGGATTGTGGCGCTCGCTGGCGCAAGCCACGCGCAATCTCTGGCTGAACGCCTGCGCGATGCAGGCAGCGTCTCGTTCAAAATCAACAACGCCGACTACGCCGTGAACATTAACTTGGGACAAGGGTGCGTCCAGTCCTTTGCCAGCGGCACAACAGGCGCACAAAACGCCTTCGTCATCAACTTTGAACCAGGCACACTGAACTTCACTACGACGCTGAACCAGATTGTTAATTCGATAGAGTCCAACGAACCTGTGCGCTTCGTCGCCACTGTAAGCGGTAACCGCGTAACTTGGACGGCGGAGGACATCCCCCAGCCCGTCTGCACAATCATCACCATCGGGGGGACAGGCTACCCCTTCCGCATCGATAGCATCTACGGAACCATCGCGGTAGACTTGGAGGAGATTCAATGCACGAGCGACCCGCTGGGGCTGCTGAACCGCGAGGTTGCGATACGGCTGAACAATGTGACGGCGACCTCTGAGGTGGGCTTCTCGGGCTTTGTGACGGACGCGGTATGTACGCCGTTGATTCCCGCCTGTGCGCGTGCGTTCAACCTTCAGTTGGCGTCTTATGGCGGCGCGCGGCTGGAGGGCGATGTGGACTGCAATGGCTGCGTCGATGACGCCGACTTATTGGCAGTGCTGTTCGCCTTCGGCGGTTCGGGCGGCGCGGAAGACCTCAACGGCGACGGCACTGTAGATGACGCCGATTTGCTAACGGTGCTGTTTGCCTTCGGCAGCGGGTGCTAAACCCTCACTCTCAGCCCCTCTTCCAAGCGACGGGAGAGGGGCGTCGCGCTTTTTGCCCTCATCCCCAGCCCCTCTCCCCTAAAGGGGTAGTTTTTTTGCGGGCGTGCCTGCTCGCGGCGTTGCCGAACAGGGCATTTTTACCGCCATGCGAGCGAGACGCTCGCACTCCTAGCACGCGCGACGCTGGGAACGCGGGCGTCCCGCCCGCAATGCCAACCGCGCGAGAAAAAACCTACCCCCTTTAGGGCGGCGGGAGAGGGGTGTCCCGCGCTGAAACCTTTGGAGTGCTGAAGCGAAGCTTCAGCGTTGGGCGGAAGCTGTGCTTCCGCACTCCGTAATAAGTGCCTTTGCGGTATAATTTCAACATGGCTGCACCGATATTCATTCAACTGACACCAGACGAAGACGCGCAGCTCCAGCAGCTGCTCAACAACCCAAACACACACCCAAAAGTCCGACGA
>Ga0272449_1004802_pt1 | contig 10851 bp, 12 predicted proteins | sample YNPCB0241_FD_198679 | JGI IMG/M metagenome (GOLD analysis project Ga0272449, IMG submission 198679) | Hot spring sediment microbial communities from Yellowstone National Park, WY, United States - YNP-CB-024-1 | ecosystem: Environmental > Aquatic > Thermal springs > Hot (42-90C) > Sediment...
TTATGCCTTTTTCTATGTCAATAATGGCAAAGTATATCAACCTCCCTGAGTACGCTATGTTACCATCAAACAAAAGGTCTACCGGATTGTAATTTTCAAAATCAATTTTCCAGAGTAACTCTCCGTTGTCAGGGTTTAATGCTATTATAGCCCTCGAAAGTGTTACTATTATTTTATTGTTGTGATAATAAACACGGTTTATTTCCCGCTGACGCCATTCCGGCTCCTTGTTCGCAAATATCTTTCTCTCCCTATACGGCCCAAATTGAGTAATGTCAAAGTGCCAAAGAGTTGAAAATGAATAACTGAGAAGCTTGATAATTTCTTTATTATAATTTACACACAATAACTTATCATCAATAATTAATTTCAATAAAAGATTATTTTCATATTCATAAATTTTTTTTTCAATAATATCATAATAACATATTCCTTTTTTTGTAGTTCCTGCTATTATTCTTGGTGAAATTGTTAACTCATTGAATGAGAAAAATATAGGTATTTTCCTCAAAACCTCTTTATTATGAATACTTAAAACAACTGTTTCCTTCTTTCCATCTGTAAAAACAATAAAGTTTTCATTAGTAGTAAAAAGCAACGTTTCTTCTTCTAACATCCATTTAACTTGAAAATTTTTTTTATCTACTTCTAATAGCCTGTAATTCTCTTTCTCGGAACGAATTAACAATGAATTATTTAATATTTTAAGCCCTCTGCAACCTTCAATTTTTTTGTATAACATCCATTTATTCATATACAATAAAAATTTTATTAAATGTGTTTTTATTTTTTATTATTTCAATTACATCATCAGCATTCGAAACATTTTCTCCAAAAAGTTTCTGAAAATGCGACATATTGTTTTTTATCGCTTGTTCTAAAGCCTCCCTACCAGTCGTACTTTCTAACGCCCCAATTACCTTATCTTTCAACACTTCTTCTGTAATACCAGAAGTCTTTTTGAAAACCCATTTTAAATCTTCTAATTCACGAAGGGTAGGGTTCTTCAAGTCGTTCACAAACTGGTTAATGATTACATTATCGGACCACCCCTGCCACTCCCTCCAACATTTCATTTCGTGCTTTACCCCGTTAATTATAACATCGTAGCGACGTGATATCAGTTTTTCACCTTGCTCATTGGTGGTTTCAATCAGTTCTTTCACTTCAAATTTAACTGCACTTGAAGTACTCTCCATTTTTCAACCACAGATTATACAAATATAAGTTTTTTTCTTTTTCATTATGAAGAAGATGAAATTTTTTCTTTTCTGCCTACTTTTTTCTTTTGTTAACATCTCTAATTAGTCTTCCCTTAAAAAGTCAGTTTGAATTTTTTTCTTGAAAAGGAATAGAAAAGAAAATGAAAAAATAGTATTTGAAAATGGAAAAATAGCGTTTGAAAAAAGTGAAAAAATTTTTTCTTCCACAGCTACCATTTTAAAAAATTTGCAAGGTTTCTGTCTTAAAATAACAAAATTTTGCAAAATTTTTACTAAAAAAATCAATTTATTAACAATCAATTAAATGTTTTTTTTTAAGGGTCGACTATATACGCTGCGTCATTTCGAGTCTTCCAGCCTGAATGACATAGCTGGGTGATAAATGTACAAGAATGGCGAGGCAAATTGTAAAAATGTACATCAGCTGAAGCTAAATGTGCGAAAGAGTGGGTATTAACTACCTATAAAGATTACTATTTTTTTTAACGAAAAAATAATTCAATCTAATAGTTTTAGTTCAACGCCCTCTGGTAATACCCGTCCCCTATATTCTTTTGGTATCTTTGAATAAATAGGAATGCCTTTCATTTTTTCGTATGTAATTAGCATTTCCTTATCTTTTCCTTCAAAATCAAGCTCTTTTTCAATGTCTTTTCCTTCTTTGCGGAGAACTTCCATTAGAATACGTTCGGGGATTTCTATTTCACTTCTTAACGTAGAATATTCGAGATGAAATATTCTTTTATATTCAATATCATACAATGATTTTTTTTCATAAAATTTTACTGCAATCCATCTATATCCTCTATATTCTTTAAAATCAGGAAAAAAATCATCTTTTTCAGGATTATAATCATAACCAAACAATTTTCCAGCCTAATCCCTTATATTTTGGTCTCCTTGCTAACAAAAAAGGCCCGTACAGTAATTCAGAGTTTGTTATATCTTCTAATTTACCATACGGAGTTTTGGTAAAATAATCATAAACCTTAAAAATATGCGAATCATATGTACTTCCTGTAATATGTGATAAATGAACATATTTCCCATATCCATAACAACTTAATCTTTCCACCGGTATTGCAAAAACTGTTCCTGTTTCTACTTTTTTCATTTTATTATTATTTTAAAGATGTGATTTAAACCATGGAATTAAAATAATATTTTTTTCTTTATATTTTATTGATTATGTAGGTTTCATTATGTTTTATTTTATAAACTTAAAATCACTTCTCCATGTGGGTATATTTTTATTAAGCCAGTTTATTCCAGCTTTCTTATATAATGGATTTATTGTTGAATTAATTTTATTAGAGAATGTTTTAACAGCTCCTCGTCTTAAACTGGATCTGCAACCCATCCATTTAATTCCATTATTGCCTGTTCAACTCCAATTGCAGTTCCATTGTTGGGAATTTTACTTAACTCTGTAATCATTTCTGCTTTAATCTTTTTAATTTGAGAATAGCTGTATCTATTAAACAAATCATCCCCAAAAGATTTGCCAATATATAAAAGCTTACCACCACCTTCCACCTCTTTATATCCGTAGTAAATAAAATAGTCTCCTTTCTTTAAAGCTGTTTTGCTCCATCCTTCAAAGCCTTCTTCAATGGTTTCAGAAAGAACTTCTCTTGCAAATTTTTCTGCACCTTCTTCTATTACTTCTTCCGTAACTTCCTTGGTTAAATATCTTAAAGCAGTTACTGTCCCAAATGAATAAGCAAATTCGACTATATCATATAATATTCCAACTCTATCAATACGTCCGGAATAATTACATATGTCTTTCTCTTCTTGGCATACTTTTAAATAATATAAATCTATAATATCAAATATATCCTCTGAAATCTCTCTGTCTAAACAAAAATATCCAATTGCTGTGTTAGCATACTCTATATCTCTTGAAAAAGTACAATTTATACCACCGGTTATTATTGCATAATCAATAATTAAAGGTTTTATTATTTTAAAATATTCTTTCTCTTCATACCATCCGGTAAGATATTCCTTATCGTATAAGTAAGCATCATTTTCTTTATTAATATGCCAATAATATGATTTTTCGCAATTAATTATCATAACATCAGGCCCCATTGGCATCACTTTCTGTCCTTTAATAGTTATTTTATGACCTTCTGCATTCCCTTTTATCGTAGGCTTATCTGTAAGACAAGGGTATAATCCCATCTCCCCCTCTTCCTCCTCTTCCGCCCACGCAAATAGTATGGTTTGCGGATCATGGATATAGTCCCATTGGTATTTCTTTAATTCAATAGCAATATGAGCTTTGTCAGTACTTACATAATCCATCAAATTGTTTGTCGTACCTTGGGACTGTTGGTAAATGTTATCGTCACTAAATAGGTGCCTTAAATTAAATATATTAGCCTTTTGCCTCTCTTTACATTAATTTCAAAGAACATTTTTTTATATGCCTATCTAAAATATAAAATTTTCTCTTTTCTTTCAAAATTTATACCAAATTTTTTTGGTTTAGCAATTTTTTTTTAAACAACCTCTCTAAAATAAAAATCTTAAACAACATGTCCTAATTTGCATGCTGCTAAGAAAGTTATATCTACAAGTTCTAAAAAATAAATACTCTCGATAATAAATTTGAAATGATAAAAAGATAAAAGGCATTTTATTAGCAGTTGGTAGATATTTTAATTTTATTCATATTTCCTACAACCGAGCGTTTTATCTTCATGAAAAGGACAATGTATATGATGGTTACGATTGACAGGGATGTTATAATAAGCTAAAATTTTTTTTATTGATAGTTTGGTTTTTATTTCTGATAATTCCATTGTTGATAACTTTTTAAGTTACATATATGAAACAAATATATTCTTTAATGAAACTTTATAAAAATTTTTTGGTTAAAAGTTATCAACAATATGATACCAAAATGTTTTATAATAGTTTCAATTTAAGTATTTTTTCTGTTGAAAAGTTTCTTAAAAGGAAAAATTAATATGAATGATTTAGGTAAAAGAATAAAAGAATTAAGAAAACAAAATAAACTTTCTCAGATTGAACTTGCTAAAAAAATTAATATATCTAAGTCACAAATAATACGTTATGAATCAAAAAATGTACAACCTCCAGCAAATACACTTAATAAATTAGCTGAAGTTTTAAATACAACGGTTGATTTTTTGTTAAATGGAAATTCTGATGAAAAAGCAATAGCTACTCTTAAAAATGCTGAACTTTTACAACGTTTTAAAGAAATTGAGAACCTCCCTGAAAGAGAAAAATCTATAATTATTGAGGTAATAAATGCTTATTTAAGGGATTTCAAAACAAAACAATCTTATTCATTCTAACCTATTACGCACAATATTGACTTTTTTAATTGAAAATCTATCTGTTTTTTTGAATTTTATTTTTAAAATAGTTTTAAATAAATGAAGTGAAAGAATGAAAAAATAATTGATATAAGTTAAATTAGTCTTTATGTGGCATGATTTTAATGATTTTGCGTGGCATACTTTTAGTGATATTTTACAATAAAACTACGAAAATTTTTCTAACTACTAAAGACGCAAATGGACAAACAGGTATTATGTTTCAATAATCAATTAAATTTCTATTATTTTTATATTTATTTCTCTGATATAAATGCCCAATGAATATCTGGTACTATTTTTTTATCCTTTATTAATAATATTGGTTTACCTAATTTCTCGTTGTTAATTATAGGTGCTTTATATATTTCATCATTAACTCTATAGTACACTATATCTTGTTGAACCAATAAAATTTCACTATCTCCTTGACCTGTTTCCCATTCGATGTATTTATGGGTATTTACATCTAAAAGATATAATATTCCTGGAAAATAATAATCATAAAAATCAGCTCGCATGTCAAAAAATGTTCCATAATTTGTACCCTCTTGTCTACGTTTTTCTTTTCCTGGACTAATACGATTAAATTTAATTTTTTCTTTTAATTGACCTTTTTCATTAAAAATTAATTTTACATTGTTGGAAACTACTGTACCTGCTATCCAGTTTTTATATCCTCGCATACTATCATTGTCCCCCTTAACTTTAAAACGAAACCACTTGTTTTGTATTTTATTATATATGTATAAAATAGATGCTCCCAATTCTTTATTTGATGAAACTATCCTATCAACAACTATAACTGCACAAATATTATTATTTACCAGTAGTGCCAATAATTTATTCTCTTTTAATTGCAATGAATCGGGTAAAATATATGGAAATACAGGTCGTTTCGTAGTATCAGGTGTTACAGGAATAAATAACCTTCCATCATGTGGATTACTTAATAAATTTAAATAATCCCACCCTTCTATTGCTGATGCCGGTGAACCTATTATGATTGTATTTTTATAATCTTCTGGTGTTAATTCATGTTTGCTCAAATCTCTTAAATCCCAACAATACTCTTTTACTATCCTTTCTTTCATCGGTTTTTTATAATTATTTTCATCAAAACATTCAAAACAGTAAAATATTTTGTTCTTGTAGTTAATAAGATTAGTAGATCCACAATCCATATTAATCGGCCTTTCAATGACTTTTTTATATACACTATCTGGTTTATTTGTATAAATAACGGAAAGTACCTCCCTATTTTCTTTTGTTTTGTACTCACTAGTTAAAGCTATTACTAAATTTAATTCATTATAAACTTTTATAAATTCTAATAATAGATTTTTATTTGATAAATACAATTTAGGTATTAAAGTGTCTTGACTATATTGATATATAATAGCAGGAAATTGGTCTTCAATATTCCTGAACGGATGTCCTGAAATAAAATACAATTGTTGTGCCGTTACACTAAAACATAAAAGTATTTGAACTACCAAAATTTCTGTTATCCTTTTCATTTTCTTAATTTTTTAGTAAACTTATTCTTTTTGTCCACTTACAAAACCTACATAATTTTCATTATTACTATTCGTCCTGTGTAAATCCCAAAATGGCTTGCTTTTTTTATCAAATTGTTTTATTACATAATAAAATCCCGGATAACCATCTGTACCTCCTGAATTTCCATTATAACTTTTTATCCATGATGCTTCCATAAACGACTTCTTATTATCAACAGGATTTCCTCCAAAATTGTAATTAAAATATACACTATTAGCATGTGTGTATGTTATTGAATATGTACTATTCCCTTCTGTTTGATCTTCATGGCCTTTAATACGATCATTAGGGTAATAATCATACCAATTTTCTTGTAAATCAATACTTTTTTGTAAATTATTCTCAACCATTTCTTTCTTCTCCCCTTCCAGAAAAGCAACTCCTACCCGTATATTTTCTTTCCAGTCCCATAAAGCCTGGGCTGATGGTCGCCATTCTCCTAAGGCTTGATGATCGCCTAATTGTTCATTTAAAACATCTAATTGCATTAAGCCCCATCCATGTGGTGATCCATGATTAGGACATCCTACATAATCTTCCCATTCAGGTCCATATTTAGTACCAGAATTAAACTGTTTATAACTTGATTCTTGCCTTATTAACCTTGTTAAAAACCATATTCTGTTATATCCTTGTTGTATTATATAATTCTTTACTTCCTGTTCAGTAGGATTTAAACCTCTAATATAAAATACAAAAGTATGCTCTTTTTCTCCTACTTTGTAAACTAAAGTAGCTTTACCTCCCCGTATCTTATCACCAAAATCAATTTTCCATATTTCCCCTGCTTTAACAAGTTCCCATTCCTTCTCAGGAAAATAATCTTCGTCATTTCTTATATCTCTTTTATATTCTATCTTTAACCTAAAATGTATATTAGAATTACTTGTATTTTTGACCTCAAGCTTGGGCATTTCTGGAACAGATGAAATTAATAAATAACTATTCTCTTTAATAATCGTATCATTGCATTTAACCTCAAATGTTATCCCTGTTCCATACAAATATTCTCCCAAATTTTTTCTCTTATCAGTTTCATCAACCAAAATTTTTAACACTTCTTTTACATTTTCATCGTAATATACAAATCCATATTGCCTGTCACTACCTTCATTGCTTATATATTCCTGGTCATAATATTCATATTTCAATGGATTAAATATGTAATCACTTGTTTTTGGTTTGTAAATTATTCGTATACGTCTATAATCAGTATTTTCAATTTTAACATAATTTGCAGTTAATACCAATTCATCTGTTTTTGTTTGTCCCTTTATTTTAAGATTTTTATTACTTATTCTGGCTTCTCTAATTTTCTCTAATATCTTTAATACATCATCACATTCATCAAACCATCCCATGCATGGCAAACCCATCGCCCCCTCTTCCTCTTCTTCGGTCCAGGCGAACAATATTGTTTGTGGGTTGTGGATATAGTCCCATTGATATTTCTTTAATTCAATAGCAATATGGGCTTTGTCAGTACTTACATAATCCATCAAATTGTTTGTCGTACCTTGGGACTGTTGGTAAATGTTATCGTCACTAAATAGGTGCCTTAAATTAAATATATTAGCCTTTTGCCTCTCTTTACATAAATTTCAAAGAACATTTTTTTATATGCCTATCTAAAATATAAAATTTTCTCTTTTCTTTCAAAATTTATACCAAATTTTTTTGGTTTAGCAATTTTTTTTTAAACAACCTCTCTAAAATAAAAATCTTAAACAACATGTCCTAATTTGCATGCTGCTAAGAAAGTTATATCTACAAGTTCTAAAAAATAAATACTCTCGATAATAAATTTGAAATGATAAAAAGATAAAAGGCATTTTATTAGCAGTTGGTAGATATTTTAATTTTATTCATATTTCCTGCAATAGGGAGTTTTATCATCATGAAAAGGACAATGTATGTGATGATTACGATTGACAGAGATGTTATAATAAGCTAAAACTTTTTTATGGTTAGTTTGGTTTTTATTTCTGATAATTCCATTGTTGATAAATTTTATTTAATCTGATATGAACAAAGTAAATCGTATATGATAATAAATACAAAATTTTATTAAAAAGTTATTAATAATTATGAAAACAAAATACTTCTTTGCGTTATCTTTGTAGATAAATAATGGTTAATAATTTTTCTATTAAGATTAATAAAATGGTTACTTTAGGAAAAAGAATTCAAGGACTTAGAAAAAAAGGTGGTCTTACGCAACAGGAATTAGCAAAAAAATAAATATTTCTCATCCACAAATTGTTCGGTATGAAAACAAGGGCGTACAACCTCCTGCCGATGTATTAGCAAGAATGGCTGATGTATTCGGAGTTTCAATTGATTATATTGTAAATGGTGATACAAACAAAAAAGCAATAAAAACTCTTAAAGACGCTGAACTTATTAAAAATTGAACAATTACCTGACGAAGAAAAGAATATTATTGTTAAAGTTATTTCATCTCTTATCAGAGATTTTAATGCCAGACAAGTGTATATTTAATTTTTCGTTATCGTTAATCAACAATTGTTTCGTCTTAAAATAAGTTTACACAAAGAAAAGAGTAAATTTATTTAAAGATAAAAAATCAGAATTAATTAAAAAGTTGAATACCTAATTTTACTAAGCTGCCATGAACTTTTTCATATGCAAAGTGTAGCGACTCAGCAAGATATAACTGGCATTGGAAAAGTCATTGTTTGATAATAACACTTCTATAAAAGAAAAAATTTTTTTCTTTTGTAAATACAGAAATTTAAATATGCTAATAATAAAACTTATCTAATGCTTATCGTTCTTCTTAATCTTATATTCAATACCCCGCTCCTCTAAACATTTTTCAACATGTTCGGGCAATCTGGGTATTTTTTTATAACGCGTATATACCTGTCCCCCTAAATAGGTCAATATCATTATGGTATCCTTCTTAGTCATTTGATCCAGATGAACCCCACCCATGATTATGCCACAAGGGGAGCCTTTTAAAGAATAATCTTCTTTTCCATAATATCTAGAAGCCTCAGAAAAATAATAATATCCACTATCTTTTAAATCTTCCCATGTGTAAATTTCACATGAATCATTAAAACCATATATTTCTTCTATAATTAGTTTATCTTTACATTTAAATTTTTGATCATCATAAAAAATATATTCTTTGTTCCCAATGAAAAACTTATATACTGGATACTCTACTTCTTCATCAGGTCCAGTCACCCAATATCCTTGTAGATCTTTTCTACTTGTCTTTTCTTGAGCAAATAAATTTGAGGTAAAAAAAATAATTGATATTGTTATTAAAATTATTTTCATTTTAGTACATTTTTTAGTTTATCTAAAATTTCTTTTCTCTTGCTCATAGTTTTATCGTCATTTGAAATTATTATTGTTATTTCTTTAATTTTATCTTCATCAGCTAACTTATTCAAATCTTTATAGCTTTTTTCAACTCCCCAGAACCACATCGCTGATAAAATATATAATTCCTTATCATTATCAATGATAGTGGGATCAGCCACTAAATTCCTATTTTTATATATTTCATTATGATTATCTGTAAGCCACTTATGAAAGGCTTCATAGGTCTTTTTCCAAGTTAATTGTATGGCACCATGCCCTCTGTATTTATATCCATCGCCCGTGGAACTGTTTCCATTGCCTCCTTCACACTGATATACATAACTAAGGAAAAATTTTTCATGTTTTTCTGTGTTTTTTTACAAATAAATGTGTCTGGCACAGCAAAACAATTTGTATCTCCTTCTTTACATTCAAGTGCTGTCCATTTCAACTTCTTTTTATCCTTTTTTATAGGTAAGTTTAATGTACTATCACAATCATTGCAAAATGAGGTTTCTTTCCATGTTAATGTATACCAAATCCCCCAATTGGGATTACTTTTAGAATAACAGCCTCCTTCGCCTTTCTTTCCTTTAAAACTTCCACTCTCATATCCTACTTGTGCAATAAAATGTGCCATCCTATTTATATTTACTATCCCAAATTCTTCAGAATACTTGTTTATCACTCGTGCTACCTCTCCTAATTGAGCCGTGTCTTTATTGTCTGTAAATACATTCATTAAATCTTTTGTGGTTATTTCCAATTTCTTCTTTCTCACTAAAACACTTAAACTATAACTATTTTCTGTTATTACTTCTTTCTTGTTTTTTATCGTTCTTATTTTTAATTTACATTCTAACGTATATTTCCCTACTGGTATGGAATCTAATCTTATCTCTTTGATTTCATTGGTTATTATTGTGTCATAACCACTTTTGGGATATGTAATTTTTGTGCTGGTCGATTCTACATCTGTAATAAGTTTATATGCAACTTTTCTTGTTGTTGTATCTGTTGTTTCAAACTTTATTTTTATAGTTTTTGATGTATCATTATATATAAATAATCGTTCTTTTTTTATTGCAGAATCTCCAAAATATATTATTGGTGTTCCTTGTAATTTTGTTGTTGCCATCGCTCCCTCTTCCTCCTCTTCCGCCCAGGCAAACATCATGGGCTGCGGGTTGTGGATATAGTACCATTGGTATTTCTTTAATGCAATAGCAATATGAGCTTTGTTAGTACTTACATAATCCATCAAATTGTTTGTCGTGCCTTGGGACTGTTGGTAAATGTTATCGTCACTAAATAGGTGCCTTAAATTAAATATATTAGCCTTTTGCCTTTCTTTACATAAATTTCAAAGA
>Ga0272449_1004804_pt1 | contig 10846 bp, 3 predicted proteins | sample YNPCB0241_FD_198679 | JGI IMG/M metagenome (GOLD analysis project Ga0272449, IMG submission 198679) | Hot spring sediment microbial communities from Yellowstone National Park, WY, United States - YNP-CB-024-1 | ecosystem: Environmental > Aquatic > Thermal springs > Hot (42-90C) > Sediment...
AAATGGATACCCCAACATCTATTGCACTTACTCAAAATGGAGATATCATTGTCACAGGTTATTTTTTTACAAATACAATTAATTTTGGAGGTGGTAGTCTGGCAAATTCTGGAGATGGTGATGCCTTTATTTTGAAGATAGATAAAAGTGGGAACTACTTATTTAGCAGAGTTATAGGGGGAAGCTATTCTGATTCCGGTATTGTAGTAAAAGTAGACTCTGCTAACAATTATATTATCTCTGGGAAGTTTGGAAGTGAATCAGTTAGTATAGACAATATTACTCTCAATAATTCTAACGGTACAGGAATGAATGTGTTTGATACATTTTTAATAAAACTTACATACTAAGATTAGGGCTTTTCTTATACAAATTTTTGGTAGAGTCCCATATAGTGCGTATGACACACTATAACCAAGCCTGTTTTGCAACTACCTTAATTGAGGCTTCCCTCATATCATCATACTATTTCCTACTGTTAGGTCGATAGTTAGGTTGAATTTCATAGATTCACCTCTTTAATAGTGGAGAGGGTGAGACTAAGAAGTATTTTTTCATCTTTTGCATACATTTTGGGACGCTTGTAAATTACATCTCAAAGAGCTATTTGATAAATCCGATATGAAGTCAGCCGTAAGCCCGGTGTATTCAGAGAAGGATGTTGTTATCAGGTATAAAGGCGTTGAATTGTACAGGAGGGCTGCAGGTGGGATAGTCAAGAAAGGAATTTGGCTTTTGGATACGAACAACAAGAGGGAGATTATGTCCATCTGAGTATGTAACGGCAATAGCATTATGAAACACCTTTGTTGAATTTCCTGGAGGTAACTGTAAAGAGGTTAACTTAAAGGAATTCCTGATGGATAGGATTGACTATTAGAGATCAGAGGGGACGGGATTAGTTAGTTAGATGCTATTCGGGACTTTAAAGAAATGGATTCATACCTGGAGTAAATATTGTATTAGAAAGATGAGTTGTGGCTGGTTTTTTATTCGATTATATATTTTCTTGGGTTTACATTTACACCGTTTACTATGACTTCATAGTGCAGGTGCGGGCCAGTGGATCTCCCTGAATTGCCCACTGTGGCTATAATCTGACCCCTCTCTACCCTGTCTCCCACCTTTACTTTGAATTCGTTCAGGTGCCCGTATACAGTAGTTATTCCAAGCCCGTGGTCTATTACGAGTTCATTCCCGAGACCTGAGTGAAAGTATGTGGATACCACCACCCCATCAGCGGGGGCTACAACGGGTGTATTCATAGCCGTTGCTATATCCAGCCCCTTATGAAAGGTCTTCTCTCCCGTAAACGGGTCATATCTGAAACCAAACTCCGAGGTCACCCATCCATAGCAGGGCCAGCGGGCAGGTGTGCTCCTCAATATATCCTTCCTCTCCTCAAAGAACCTGTTTACCTCCTCCAGTTCCTTCTGGGCAGACTCAAACTCAGATGAGAGGAGACGAATTTTGCTACTCAAAATTGAGAGCCTCATCATCCTGGTGCTATTATTGAGGTAAGATAGATCCTCTAAGGACTTGATATTTACAATATTATCGTTTCTTCCCATCTCAACAGGGCCAATGGATAGCCCTCTTTCGGTATCATTTATATTGGCAAGGAGTTTTATCTTGTTTTTGAACACCTCTATTTTATTCAATGCATCTGAGAGCCTTCTGGTCTCGGCTGAGATATCTTTGAGAGATTGGGAGAGTATCTGATTCTCCCTTTTCAACTCAAGGTTTTCCAGAGCCATATCCCTGATAAATGCATAGTGAATGACTATTACAAAAAACAGGCTAATCAATATACAGAATGCTACGAGTGCTGTAATTATAGTCCTTCTGGTAATAGTAAATTCATACCTTCTGGGGGAATTGGATGGGATGAGAAAGACTGTAAACTTGATATCCTTCAATCTCTACTCCTTATTAACACAAAAAATCTCATATACAAGATTTCTATTAACAACCTGTAAATGGATTGTCAAGGGAAAATTTCTCAACCAGGTAAAGATTGAGTTACGGGTGGCAATCATAGTTGTTGAAAAAGTTTATAGATTTAAAAAGGTTATAAAGCTAAGCTGTAAGGTTTATCTGTATGGATGATTTCTAACAGTTACCCACCCAGAGCAATAATCATAGACCTGAAACTCCCTCGAATGAATGGTTTTGACCTGATCTCCCACATAAGGGATATTGACAGGTATAAAAGCGTGCCTATAATTGTAATATCCTCATCTCAGCCATCTGATATTTCAAGGGCGTTTGAGGTGAGGGTTGTTGAATATATCAATAAACTCACGGCTATGGCTCATCTCGCAGAAAGGATAAAGGCGTTTATCTGATATGGAGTTCCTTACAAGTACAAATGGTTTGATAATCTTCCTTTTTGGCCTCGTGCATCTGATCTATATGTTCTTCTCGGGGAGCAAATCATTTATGAGGATCGTGGATGTCATAGCCATTATATTTGGTACGGCTTTATGGCAATACCCTGAGAAGGTTCATGCCATTATCAAGATCATCCTTCATACCTCAAATCAATAAAAAATCCGTATAATTATTGATGGCATCAAACAATATCACTTGAAAAGGATTTGAATTTTTTAAAAATAAAAAAGGCGAGGTTTTTAGCCTCGCCTGAATGATAATTAATTCTAAACCTGATTACTGCTGTATACAACTATTGCTATCAGGTACGCAGAGGTTTACACCGTTTACACTCTTACAGGTGAATTTATCAGGGCAGCTCCCCTGCACTGCTGGATCACAACCCACCAGGCAGAACATATTCTGACTATTCTCCGGAACAGCTACACACCTGTTACTCGGATTAGGATTGTCGTAATTGGGGTTACCACTGTTACAGTAGGCATCATCCGGGCAGGGTATGCAGGATATCTCAGACACAGGTACGCAGATACCCTGATAGAGTTCTCCGAGCCCAAGCCAGGCTTCATAACAGGCATAACCCGCTGGACAATCCGCGTTGGTCTTACAGAGACTGGAGCACTTCCCGTTGGTCAAGCAGAGGTCGTTTCCGCAGGGCTTCTCAATACAACCTTCGTGACAGGTTTCGTCTGTAGAACAGGATACACAATCCTCATTGAATCCAGCCCCATTTTCAGTTGGTGCTGCACAGAGGGTAATAACTTTATTCGACTTTGCATCAAATCCAAACATCTTACAGACTTCTCCATTTGAGCAGTCCTTGTCTCCATTGCATGCCTTGCCCGAACCCTTAAAGGGAATGCAGAGATTGGTCTGAATTACCCCTTCAGAGGTCTCGGATAGAGGCTGTGGCATACACTTCCAGGTGTAATTCCCCGCATTTCCATAACCACAATCCGCCCCCACATTATCACAGGTTCCGGAGCAGTAACCCACCCTCAGGCAGAGGTTGGTAGTACAGGAGAAGGAGGCCCTACATTCCTGACCTGGTTTGCTGGCCCCGGAGTATTCCTTTGCACATATTGCCTGAGTATTGTCCTCATCGATGGCATTGTCATCATTTCCAAATATGAGTTTGCAGATCTCACCCTCAACCTTACAATCCGATGGCTTTTCACACTGGGTCGGCTTATCTCCCTGATATACGGTGGGCAAACAGATCCCCATATTCACAATTGTACACCCTGCCTCATCAAGGCTCATACCTACATCACGGCATACGCCCTTGAAGCCATTCCCATAGTTGCAGGAACAGTTCTCATCGGGACAGTTTATATTTGCAACACACTTCCCTTCCTTTTTATCTTCCTCTTTAAAGCACTTAAGGCTGCAGCAATCACCATCCTGCTTGCAGGTCTCATCTATCTTCTTGCAACCGGGATGACAGAAGTTGGCACACTTGCCTTCAAGACAGAAGTAGGAACAACAATCATCATCATCTACACAGTCCTCACCTGCTTTCTTACCTCCCTTCGAGAGTTCACAGGTCTCTCCACACTTTGTGTTGAGTCCCAAAATAGACTGACCTGTCTTATCAAGAGTAAAACTCATCTGGCACTTCTGGTTCTCACCACAACTCAAATCACCATAACAATCGGGTCTGAAACGATTGGGTGAACAGGACGCACAATACTTATTCTCTTTCACAACTTGATTTTTGGCATCATAGGTCTTGAATAGCAGACAGTGCATATCCCCATTGCCACAACTTGAATCATCGGTGCACTCCTTATCCTTTTTTACATAGCAATCCTGGCATACATTCCCCTGGTGGGCAATTGAATATGCGCAATACCCTTCGTGTGGATAGATACAATCTCTGTTGTCATTGCAATAGCTTACACACCTATCAGTCTTTATACACATAGCCGTCCCGTACTGAGCAGAATTGAGACACTCATAGCAATTCATAGGATAGCCACCTATACTGTCAGTAAACTCAGTACAATCAGCGGACTTTGTGCACTTCTTGGTGCAGACGGAACCCGCCTTGTACAGACCATCGTCATCTCTCTCGCCCACACAGTAGGTCTCACCGGGCTTGCAGGCTACATTCCCCAATTTGTCACAGGCTTCTCCCGGGCCCCTATTGAGCTGTGTACAAGCTCCATCGGTATAGACACAAACCTTTCTGGAAGAATCCAGTGAATCATATGTACAGCAGAAGTTCTTATTCGAGGCAAACCCCTGACAATCACTATCGGTCTCACAGGTCTTTGAACAGTATGAGTTCTTTATCTTCTGACTTTTGCCATAGCAAAGACCGGACTTACAGGAGTCATCGGAGGAACAGGGTTTCCCGTTATCCAGAAGTGGCTTCTTGCACTTCTTTGTATTGGGGTCACACTCCAGACCAGAACAACAATCCTCAGTAATATTGCAGGATTGATTGAGTGTTGCACACTGAGGCAAGGTATCTTCCGCTATTACATCACTGGCAATAGCATCTTTTGGACCATTGTCGTTGCCAGATGAGCAGGCAAACGCCCCAAATAATAGGATACCAAACACTACCATAAAGAACCTTTTCATTAGAACCTCCTGAAAATGGTTAAACACAAACAACCAAAATGGTTCGCCTAATAAAATATATATTGATTATTATGTCAATCAGAAAAATCCCTGAATTAAAGAAAACAGGAAATTCTTGTCATAATACTATTCTTCTATTATAAACTCCACCCTTCGGTTAATCTCCCTGTTCTTCTTCGAATTGTTGGGTACCAACGGCTTATCGGGTCCATACCCTTTTGCCTCGAGAAGCTCAGGTCTTATCCCTGCTTTTATGAGATAGTCGCGTACTGCATCTGCCCTGTCCTGAGATAGTTTTATATTCTTCTCCCTCGAGCCAAGGTCGTCGGTATGTCCCTCTATCCTCACCTTTTTTATCTTTGGATTGGAATTTATGACATCAGCGACCATATCCAGAATAATTGTAGAATTCTTATCTATCTTTGCAGAATTCAACGCAAATTGTATCTTCTTCTTGAGGGTTATCCTGTTCTGCTCCACAACTATCAGGGTCTCCTTGGGTTTGTCCTTCAGAATCAGTTCGACAGGCGTATCTGTATTCTCAACCACATCTACAACCTTCCCCACTGAGAGCTTATCGGGCGCCTTTGCCACTACATACCACTTGCCTACATCCAGCTTCGTACTATAAATCCCCTCTGCAGTCCTCTTTATCTCCATCTGCCTGTCACCGCTGATTGCCATTACCTCTGCATTGTCGATATTCTGTCTCTTCTCGCTTATCACCTGCACTATTACGCTCCCCTGAACAATCTTCTTCTTGAGATAGATATTGAGTTTTGTCTCCTTCTGCTTTACAATCTGGGCACTTACGGTCTTATCATAATAGCCCTCTTTGAAAATCTTTAAATTGTATAATCCCTCATCTATCGGTGGCGTGGAGAAACCTCCTGTACTATTGTCGGTTGCAATATTCGGCAGATCGGACTTTTCTATAGTAATTATCACACCACCAATGGGCTGTTTACTATCTTCGTCAAACACGAATCCAATCAGTCTACCTGTCTTGATCTCGGGTTCGACAGGTTTTATGACCGTGGTCTTTTCTACGGGTTTCTCGACTATGATTGGCTTCTCCTTCTCCATTCTATCAGTGGAGAAAATCAAGCCCAGCATAACCCTCACAAGGGGAGAGCCATAGCCCGGGAGTATCCCTCCTCCCACTCCACCTGTAACTCCGATACCGTTTTTGAAGAAGTATCTGCCAGACAAGAGCCACTCAAGTGGGTTCTGCTCCTCATACTGAAAGGGATAGACAGCGCTTGTTGCACCCGACAGATCAAATCCGAGTATCATTTCCCTTCCTTTGAGCATTATCGGGTATGTTACACCTACATTGTAAATAATCTCGTCATCATAAATCTGATAGATCTTCTCACCAAGCCGGGTCCTGTCCCTAAATGTATATCCCAGATTCAACGCCAGCATCATCTTGAAAGGGAAGACTCTCGAGAGGGTAAATCGTGGTGAGAAGGTAACACCCGATTCTCCAAGCAGATTCTTCTCATCTCCAGTTGGGAGGGTAACAAGTGGGATAAAACCAAAAGAGACGGGATATGTCCTCTTATTGAAGACCTTCTCTGTCTGAGAGAGAAATCTCAACTTGGGGACTATCATTATATCTCCGAGTCCGCCCTGAGACAGTTCTCTCCTTTCACCCTGATACAATCCGCTCTTCCCACTCTGAACAAACGACATCGGCAGCACCATTCCTGCCTCGAAATATGGGGTAAATGAATAGCTCGTAAAGATATTCCCGTCGAGCCTGTAATCCACAAGGTCATCTACCTTGTTATGGTTTTCATCTATAAAAATATACGGACTCTTCACATAGAAAAGGTAAAAACCCAGATTCAGGTTGTTGGATTCGGGTATCTCGCCCGACTCAGTAATCAGTACACCCTTTGAATCAATGGCACTCCCGATCCTGTTGGTGTTTATGTTCTGGGCATTCGCAACCACAGATATAAGCACTATCAGTACTAAAAGCCAAAGATACCTCCTGAATCTTACAACTACGACTCCGGCAATCATAAATACAGCAATTAGAAGTTCGAAAGAGTCTGACTCACCCTCATCCATTACAGAGCAGGAGCAACCTCCTCCCATAACCCTTCCCACAAGCTCGGGTCTCTTGCCTGTATCAATAGATATTACATCCTGAGTTGCTCCCTCGTCTGCCACACCCACATCCTGTATTGCATCCTCACCTGTAGTATCCTCCATAGCATCCCCTGTATCCAGTGTAACATCAACTATATCCTCCACATCCGATACCGCATCAATGCCCGCATCTGTCAAGACATCCCCGGCATCTGATATCACATCCTCCTGAGTATCGGTTGTAACATCTAATATAGCATCCACAGAGGTATCTGTCTCCACATCCATTCCGCCGTCGGGAAGGATGTTGCAGTTTTCAAGTCCATCGTCTGTCAATCCATTGCAGTCGTTGTCCTTCCCATCGCAGACCTCAGGAGTCGGGTCTATAGCACCTATGCATTCACCTATCTTCCCTCCCACGCAGGTGGCTATACCCATTCGGCACTCTCCCACATTGGTACCGCAACTGACTGTTATATTCTCGTCATACTCGCCGTTACAGTTATTGTCGAGGCCATCGCACTTCTCGAAGGTGGGTTTGACCTCTCCGAGGCACTCACCCCACACACCATTCTTACACACCCTCACACCACTCTTACACTCACCTATATCAGAGCCACACTTCGAGTACAAATTCTCATCGGTCTCACCATCGCAGTCGTTGTCTTTATTGTCGCATATCTCTGCTGTGGGATTGATTGCACCAGCACAGACTCCCCACTGGCCATTCACGCAGGTCTGAATACCCTTCTTACATTCACCGATGTCAACTCCACACTCCTGAGTCTCACCGTCGTTACAGGCACACCCTTCATCTGTCAGACCATTACAATTATTATCGAGGCCATCACCGCAGACCTCATCCTTTGGACCCACCGCACCGAGGCATTCACTCCATACACCATCCTTGCAGGTCTGAATACCTGTCCTGCAGGCCCCGATATTGCTGCCACACTCTTTGGTCAGATATTCATCTACCAGACCATCGCAGTCGTTGTCCTTCCCATCGCAGACCTCCTCTGTCGGTCCTATCTCGTTCTGGCAGTTTGTGTAGATTCCATTTATACAGATTCTCACACCTGATTTGCACTCGCCAATAGAGCTACCACAGGGGACGGTTAGCCCTTCATCCACCTCTCCATCACAGTCATTGTCCTTCCCATCACAGACCTCGGGGGTCGGCTTCACCTCGCCAAGACAGGGCCCCCACTTTCCGGAGGAGCATACCTGAATACCCTGCTTACACTCACCCACATTAGTTCCACAGAGCTGAGTACTACCATCTATACAATCACAACCCTCATCTACAACCCCGTCACAATTGTTATCCAGACCATCACATATCTCGGGTTGAGGACCTATCTCACCTACACATGCACCCCACACACCGAAGTAACAGGTCCTGATACCCGTTCGGCAGGTACCAACATTGGAGCCACATACAACGGTGAGGTCCTCATCTACCAGACCATCGCAGTCATTATCCTTTCCATCGCATATCTCCTGAGTCGGTCCCTTCCCTCCAACACAATCGGTATATCTACCCATTACACAGTACGAAATCCCTTGTGTACACTCGCCCACCGCCGAACCGCAGCTCTGATATAGATCCTCATCTGTCTCGCCATCGCAATCGTTGTCCAGTCCATCACAGAGCTCGACAGATGGTCCAACCATACCAGCACAGGCGCTCCACTGACCACCAATACAGGTTTGAACACCCGCCTTACATTCGCCTACATTAGAGCCACAGGCCCTCTGTTCACCATTTACTGCGCAGGCACACCCACCCTCTACATTATCGACAATTCCATCACAGTCATTATCCAGACCATCGCATATCTCAGGTTGAGGTTTGACCTCCCCTTCACAATTTCCCCAGTCACCATTAACACAGGTCTGAATACCCGCCTTACATTCACCAACATTAGAACCACATATTCGGGTCAGGAACTCATCTGTCTGTCCATCGCAGTCATTGTCCTTACCATCGCATATCTCGACGGAGGGCTTTACATCTCCCGAACAGGGTGACCAGGAGCCGTTTGTACACACCTGAGTCCCCATCTTACACTCACCAACATTCGAACCACACTCTCTCACAAGCCCCTCATCTATCTCACCATCGCAGTCGTTATCGAGACCATCGCATATCTCAGGAGAAGGATCTATCTTGCCTACACAGGTGGTCCAGGTGCCAGCCACACAAGTGGAGAACCCCTTCTTACACACACCGAGATTATATTCTCCACACTCGACCACAAGACCTTCATCAGTAGAACCGTCGCAGTCATTGTCCTCATTATCACAGATCTCAGGCTGTGGATTTATTGCACCATCACAACTACCCCATACACCGCCGGTACAGGTCTGAATACCCTGTCTGCACTTACCTACATTCAGTCCACAAGCCCTTGTCTGTCCCGGTGTACAATCACAACCCTCGTCAACAGTACCATTGCAGTTGTTATCCAGACCATCACACACCTCAGGTTGTGGCATTACCCCACCAACACAGCTACCCCATATACCATTTGTACAGGTCTGAGTACCTTCTTTGCAGATACCGACATTATTTGAGCAGGGTCGTGTAAGAGACTCATCTACAAAGCCATCGCAGTCATTATCCAGACCATCACATATCTCGGGTTGAGGCTCGACAGCGCCTGTACAGGGTCCCCACTCGCCGGCGATACACCTCTGATAACCGTAGGTGCAGATACCTACATTCTTTCCGCACACCTTCGTCAGGTCCTCATCTGTAAGTCCATCACAGTCATTGTCCTTGTTGTCACAGACCTCCTCCTGAGGCTCTATATTCCCCTGACACTGTCCCCACTGGCCATTTTCGCATATCTGAGTACCGTATTTACACTCTCCTCTGTTACTCGAACCACAGGGTCTCGTCTGACCATTTATACAACTACAACCCTCATCTGTTGCATTATCACAGTCATTGTCCTTCCCATCACATATCTCTTCAGTGGGTTTAATCTCTCCCACACACTCCTGAGTATAGACACCCAGCACACAGTATCTCAATCCGCTCCTGCACTCCCCGACATTGGAGCCACAAGGGATTGTAAGCGGACCACCCGTATCGGCCTCATCGGTGGCACCATCACAATCGTTATCCCTACCGTCGCATATCTCAGGTTGAGGCTCTATAGAACCTACACAGGGTCCCCACTTCCCGTCGGTGCACCACTGAGTACCCTGTCTGCACTCACCTATATTTATCCCGCAGGGACGGGACTGACCATCTATACACGAACACCCTTCGTCCACAACGCCATTGCAGTTGTTGTCCTTTCCATCGCAGGTCTCAGTGACGGGCATAATAGCGCCAACACACTCCTGAGTGTAAACACCATCGACACATATCCTCTTCCCCTTCTTACATTCACCGATATCGGTTCCACACTCCATAGACAGGGGAGAACCATCATTTGCCTCATCCACCTGCCCATCGCAGTCGTTATCCTTGTTGTCACAGATCTCAACAGTCGGTCCTCGTGCCCCTACACACTCCTTCCATTCACCATTTATACACTGCTGTATCCCTGATACACACTCCCCTACATCAGTACCACAGGGTCTGAACAGTCCATTATCAATTACACCATCACAGTCGTTATCCAGGTTATCGCACCTCTCTGGTTCGGGCCAGATCGCCCCAATACAGGGACCCCATACACCATTTTCGCAGCTCTGTGTACCCTGTTTGCATATCCCGAGACTGTATCCGCAGGCTCTA
>Ga0272449_1004807_pt1 | contig 10839 bp, 10 predicted proteins | sample YNPCB0241_FD_198679 | JGI IMG/M metagenome (GOLD analysis project Ga0272449, IMG submission 198679) | Hot spring sediment microbial communities from Yellowstone National Park, WY, United States - YNP-CB-024-1 | ecosystem: Environmental > Aquatic > Thermal springs > Hot (42-90C) > Sediment...
GCGCTCCAGCTATAAAAACTTGGCCGACGTGTCGTAGACGCTTAAGGGGATGCAAAGCGAGTATGCCGTGAACAGGGTGAAAAGCATATCCAAAACGATATTTAGTAATGTAATCTGTCCTAGCTGCAAATTGTTCGGCATACTCTTGCATAATTTCGTTCGGGTCTAACGACTTTGTAAGGACACGATTCCAAATCTCACGGTGGGTTGGATGATGAACATCATCCCATTGATTCAGACACGGAGTAGCTATAATTACGCTGCACTTAGGTTTCCCAACAGCTTCAATCATACCGCCTAAATATCCTAAGCCTGTGGATATGAGGGTTAAAATCGGAGTCATAGATGCAAAAGCAGCATATGGACTCCAGTCTGGTATACCGTAACAGACAATATCCGCTTTTTCTTCCAGGAGACTTCTTCGCTGGGGCATATGTACCTTTAGCATGTTTAATGCTTCACTTCTTGTTGCATTTACAGTGCCAGCCCACACATTAGCAACTTCAAAAGGATTCGCCAACAAAGTTTCAATTTTAAATATTTTTTCAGACCCAAGCTTGGACTCTACAAGGGCGCCCATCTCGTTTAAAATGTCATGCATAGGATTTTTGACAAGCGACATGGTCATAATTTCTGGGGTATGGTGCCAGCGAATAGACCGCCATGTTGAAAGCCCCACGCAAATGGACTTCCATCCGCCATTAAATCCTGTGGATAATGCGTTAACATATATCGTAAGGTCAGAATCTACGACCAGCTTACTAATTTCAACATCGTAACCAGAAGATGTTTTCCCAAGATACATGATGTTATTTCGATCCTCAGCGTCGTGGCAAAGAATTCTATCTTCAAATTCCTTAACAATTGAACTTCCCAATATCGTTTCGAGCTCAGAAAGACGAAACTTACGATGCAAAGCATTAGCGCATAATAACGTGACTTGACCTTTGCTTACACCAGCTTTTTTCAGCTCTTCTAATATTATTGAAATGGCTGTTTCCCAAACAGGCGCATAGCATGGAACCGTTGGATCGTCGAAGGCTATTGTTATTTTCCAAGATGACTTAACAAATTCGCCTAAAGGCTTTGCATCAAGAGGTTTTTTCAAAGCCTCACGTATGGCTGAAGCTAAATCTTCAACAGGCTTAAGCGTAATGCCCGAGACGGGTTTTATTAGGTGTGTTGTTTCCGGCAAATTCACGTTAATCCATTTATCGCCGAAAACAAGCTCAACCTTCACGCGTGTTCACCTTTATAGGGACTGACCTTAGATTAAATTTAGGATTGCTATGGCATTGTCCCAATGAATTTTCTTGATTTCATTTTTCTTTTCTCAAGGAAATCCTTACATCTTTCCCTAAACTCCCTCGAATTCCACACCATTGATGTTATATCTCTAGCCATCATCATGTTTAACATCGCCAAATCCGTCCAGAACTTTAACCCCGACTTCATAACTCTAAAAGCCTGTGGGCTGGCATTCTCAATTATGTACGTTGCCAGATTCCTAGCCTCTTCATATAACTTTTCGTCATCAACAACTTTGTTTACAAGACCGAAGTTGTAGGCTTCTTCAGCGGTCAGAAGTCTTCCCGTGAAGAGCATTTCCCTAGCTCTCTTTTCTCCAACTATTAAGGGTAAAAGTTGAACCCCTAATCCCATGGCTGTTGAGCCAACGATAATTTCGGGCTGCCCTAACCTAGCTGTTTTACCCGCAACAACTAAGTCGCAGGCCATGGCGATTTCATGACCCCCAGCCACACATGCTCCGTTAACAGCGGCTATTACAGGTTTTCCAGTTTCCCTTATCACTTCTATAGTTCTCCAGTAAGCTTTTAGCCACCGTAAGCCTTTTTCGAAATTTCCTTTTATTAACTCTTTTACGTCAGCACCTGCCGAGAAAGCTTTTCCTACGCCAGTGATTAGAATTGCATGAACCCCGTTGTCTTTGTCCGCTTCTACCGAGGCTTCATAAAGCTCGTTTAACATTTTTAAGTGTAAAACATTCAGTTTCTCGGGATAGTTCAACTTTATCCACAAGAGTCTTTCGTCTTCTACATCTTTTTCGACGATGATTCTTTCATACTTCACTTTCCACCACCTTTAAAGTACGTTCGCCACCCTCCCTTACTTCCTACTTTATATTTAGGATCTCCAAGGTATCCGCTCAGCACAAGCTTTCTCAAAGTTAACGGTGGCTTATATTGCAGTTCTCCAGTCAAACCATATATGTACTCACCAATGTGTAGTACCGTATCCAACCCTATGAGATCCATAAGTTCAAATGGACCCATGGGATGCCTAAAGGCCAGCTTCGTCATTTCGTCTATACCTTCTATGTCAGCTATTCCTTCCTCGAAAATTCTTACAGCCTCGAAAAGATATGCAGTTATAAAACGTGTTGTATAAAAGCCCGGCCCATCATTAACTTCGATTGGAATTTTTCCAAGCCTTCTTGACAAGTCCATGACAAGTTTTAAAGTTTCCTCCGAAGTAAGCGGCCCCCTCACGACTTCAATTAGGGGCATTACTGGCGCTGGGTTAAACCAGTGCATTCCGGCAAATTTGTCCTTTCGCTTTAAAACTGTTGCAAGCTCGGTGATCATTATGCTTGAAGTGTTAGATGTTAAAACCGTTTTCTCGGGAGATTTCTCATCGAGGATTTTGAAAACCTTCTTTTTTAATTCTACATCTTCTGGAACCGCTTCGATTATGAAGTCGACGTCTTTGCAAAATTCACTGTAGTCCGTTGTTGTTTTAATCCTGCTTATAATTTCCGTTACCTGCTCTTCTTTTAACTTGCCCTTTTCAACCAGAGTCGCAAGGCCGAAAGGCCCTTCCTTAATGAGTTTTAAAGCCTTTTCTAACAGCCCTATTTCAACGTCTAGAAGATGAACCGTGTAACCCGCTTGGGCGCATGTTTGAGCAATACCACGGCCCATAATGCCAGCGCCGACAACTCCCACTATTTTAACATCTTCCACTTTCAAACTAAGCCCTCCTAAACGCTATGAGTGTCATGTCGGTGAGAATAAAAATTTATGCCAAGCTCACTGCAAATATAAGATGTTAAGTCTCTAGGAGAGATGCAGATGGTTAAAATTGATGGGATGAGCTTTGGCTGGATAATGGTTGATGGGAAAAAGTATAGACACGACGTTGTAATATTTCCCAGCGGCAAGGTTAAAAGACGAAAGGGTGGATTTCTGATGTTTGGAAGCCACTCCTTTAAACGGAAGGAATTTGAAGAGTTATGCATTGAAAAAGCGGACGTTTTAGTTGTGGGAACGGGAACTGATGGTGTTGCGAAAATATCTGGAGAGGCGAAAGACTTTTTAGAAAAGGCGGAGACAGAGCTGATAGTGCTTCCATCATCAGAGGCTATAAAGAAATTTAATGAACTTGTAGAATTCGGGAAAAAAGTTGGCGCGATAATCCACGTTACCTGTTAGATGCAAACCTAATAAGGTCGAAAAATGTCGCCGTGGCTAGGGCAACCATAACGCTTTTATTTTTACAAAGTTGTGATGTAAATGAGTCAATTGAAAATAATAGATATACATGTCCACCCCTTCTACAAAGAGAGCAGAATACTAGACGAAATGAATAGAGCTGGTGTTAACTATGCAGTTTTACTGGCTGTGGACGCTGACCCAATGGACGTCGAGAAACCAGAGATCAGGAATAAGTTAAGGACCCGCCATTTAGAATCATCCATGGAGGACCTTTGGGGCTTTAGGCCATTAACTATAGAAGACCAAATTAAAAGGTTTTTCCAAGATTTAATAGTCTACTACCCAGACCTTAAAAGTTCAAATCAAGAAATAGCTGATCTGGTTAAGAGATATCCCGACAAATTCATCGGATTCGGCTCCGTGAACCCCAACAAAGACGAGAATTACGTAGATGCGAAGCTTCAGGAAATCAGCGACCTCGGGCTAAAAGGTGTTAAAATGCTCCCAACCCTCCAAATGTTTAATCCAACCGAAAACAAAAATTTCGAGAAAATATGTGAATACTGCGAAAAAAATGGGAAAATTCTCCTTTATCATACAGGCTGTGACCCAGGCCCATGGGAAAACCCTAAACTTTCTGAAGACGCCAACCCAAAATATTTAACCAGCATTTTAGAAAGGTACAGCCCGACAATAATTTTGGCGCATGTAGGAAGCTATAGCGCATGGAAGCCGGGAATATGGTTTGATGAAGCTTTGGAGTTAGGTAAAAAATTTGACAATGTGTATTTTGACACAGCTGCAGTTTCCGGTTTCATTTTCTCAGAGAAAAATCTAAACAAGATAAGAGAGACTGTCAGTTTAGACCGTTTGCTTTTTGGTTCCGATTATCCCGTTGTTTGGGGAAGTGATATGAGATGCGAAGTGGACTTTATAAAATCATGCAAACATCTGACGCTAGAAGAAAAAGAGAAAATTTTAGGTTTAAACGCGGCAGAAATTCTTCATATAGCTTGAGGCATGTACTATGATTAAAGAGGTTTTTCCAAAAATATTTCAAATAAAGGTTCCATTACCCCACAATCCTCTAGGGCACTTAAACGCCTATTTAATAAAATCGGATGAGCGGGCACTCCTAATCGATACTGGTTTAAACTTTCCACAAGCTTTTGAAGCACTCCGCCAGGGCCTTTCTGAAGCTGGAGTAGAAATGCAAAAGTTAACAGATGTTTTGTTTACACACTTTCACATCGATCATATAGGTATGATTCCCCGCATCAAAGAAGCCTCAAGAGACCTTAATCTTTGGATACATCTCGCTGAGAAGGAGCTTTCAAGGTCTATAATGGAGGATTTTAGAAAATACTTGATGGATATGAAGGCCTTTCTCAAGGCTTCTGATGCACCATCATCCTATGTGGATAACCTCCAAAATTTTCATCCAGCCTTTTTCACTCCTAAAGCCTACGAAGAAATTGCAAAAACGGCGCACTCTTTAAACGATGGCCAAGAAATCAAAGTGAGCGGCTACTATTTTCAAGTTTTGTGGACGCCTGGGCATTCTCCTGGTCATATATGCCTTTACGAACCTAATTTGAAAGCGCTTATCTCGGGGGATCATGTGCTTCCAACAATTACGCCGCATGTCTATCAGTTTATGGCCGACACTAACCCGTTGGAAGATTACCTTAAAAGCCTTGAAAAAGTGGAAAGACTCGGCGTTAAGGTTGTATTGCCAGCCCATGAGGAAACTTTCACAGATCTTGGTGAAAGGGTTAAGCAGCTTAAAAGCCACCATGAACAGAGACTGAAGGAAATTTTAACTCTCCTCAAAAATGGAAGTTTAACCCCCTATAGCCTAGCCTCTAAGGTACATTGGAATGTAAACTACAAAGCTTGGGAAGATTTTCCCCCATTCCAAAAGTATCTAGCTCTTGGAGAGACATTGTCTCATTTAACTTTTCTGGAGGAAAAAGGCCTTGTGAAAAAAATTGTGCTTAATCAGAAAGTTCTTTATGAAATTAACAAAGGAATGAACTTAAACCTTTTCCGTGAACTGCTTTTTGGCTAAAAGAGCTGCCCCGAAGGCGCATATGATTTGCGGCTCCTTCGGCAAGATTGGGTTAAACCCTATCCTTTTACTTAATGCTTCAACGAATCCTGGATTCTTTGCAACCCCGCCAGTAAATGCTACTTCCCTCTCGAAACCGATTCTGCTTGACATGCTAAATATTCTTTCAGCTATGGCATTATGAAGACCAGCAATGACGTCTTCAATCTTACAGCCCTTGCTTATGTAGGATATGACTTCCGATTCGGCGAAGACCGTGCATGTGCTGCTTATCTTAACAGGATTTAGCGATTTAAAATGTAGCATGCCGAGCTCTTCTATGGGTTTTCCAAGAATAGTGGCCATAACTTCGAGAAATCTTCCAGTTCCAGCCGCGCACTTATCATTCATAACAAAGTCTAACACCCTTCCATTTTCACTAATCCTTATAGCCTTCGAATCTTGACCACCAACATCAATAATTGTTCTTACATATGGGAAGAGTTTATGAACTCCTCGAGAAATGCAGGTTATTTCTGAAAACATAATGCTGGCCTCAACAAGTTCTCGCCCATATCCAGTCGAAACTATGTAAAGAATATCCCTTCTGGACAAGCCCGGTCTTTCAAGAGCTTTTTTCAAAGCTTCCTCAAATGAAGCTTTAAAGTTGATTCCAGATGGAACTATAGCGTGTGAAATAATGTTTTCTTTTTCATCAATTATTACGACTTTTGTTGCTGAGGCTCCTGCATCTACTCCTACGTACATTATCTTTCCCTTAAAACTTCAATAAACGCGTCGATTCTGTTTCTAATTTGGGCCTCAGCATATTGCCTTGGGTCAGCCATATCCGCCTCGAATATAAGGTAGGGTACGTCGTATTTGCTGCCTATGACCTCTGCTGTTACCAATTGGGGTGCAGACCATGACTTACAACTTCTATTAGAGAATAGAACTGCCCCATCTATGTCAAACTCTTTAATGCTTTCTAAAAACCTTTCAATTCTAAGATCTATATCTACATTTAAGCCCATAGCCAAAACTTTTTTTGCTATGCTTTCCAATGGTTTTGAAGCGTCAAGCCTGTAAGCCCAAGCTTCACTGTAAGGCTCATAAACAAAAACAGCTCCTTTATCTTCAAAATATTTTATCAAGTCAAAGGCGTACCAAAGCCATATACCATCAAAAAGCAGCCTATACTGCTCGTTTTCAATAACACCTTCGCCTCTTCCTACTTTCCCTTTTACTTCTTCAAGAAGTTCTTCATAGAATTGCACGGCTTCCCTTGTTCCTTGCATTACCACAAGGGGGAAAATGTCTGACGCAGAATCTCTACCGCCAAGTGGACAAGGCTTATTGCTTCTAAGCTTTAAAGCTTCAAGCCATAATTGGCTTGCCTTATCCGAAAGCTTAACAGCCTCGACGAGTTTCTCCTCATCAAACTTTAGCTTAAACTTGTCCTCAGCCAATTTTATTAGATCAATTAATTGCTTAACAACGTAGTCCAAAACATAGTTGTCGAGATCTTCCGGAGCTAAAACGTAGGGGGCTTCGCCGACAAAAAGTGGTGTTCCGAGATGCGCTTGTAAACTTTGCCACCACTTGACGTAGACATCGCATGAATTTCTAAAGGTTATCAAAATGTCCGGTGGTGGCATAAGCCCACTCATTCCGCTGATGGCATAGCCCAAACCGCATCTGCTATATGAGCATAGATTCTGGGAGTAACCTTTCCTCTCAGCCTCCTCAAGATAATCCATTATGAAGTTGCGGGCACTGCACATGGCACCAAAATGCTCGGGAGCCACTGGATAAATATCCAAAGCACGTAACAACTCCACAGGTGTGAAAACGGTTATCCACGCAATGGGTTTTCCTTGAGCTTTAAAATCAGAGGCCTTTGCAAAATACTCGAGAATTAGCTCTCCTATCTTTTTTGTTGCTTGAAGAATCCGGCTCCTGCCTTTTTCTCCGCTCATCTTAACCACCTAAGGATTCAATAAACGCCTCCACCCTTGTCTTTATTCTGCCTGCTTCCTGCTCGAAATTCTCATAATCTATTAACATGGTAGGGATATTCCTTTTCGCCAGCATATCCTTCACATGAACAGCATCGTACAATATGGGATCGCAGAACCTTTCGGCAATGGTTAATACTCCCTTTGCCTTAAACTTTTCAACCATGAAATCTATGTAGGCTAGTCTTTTTTGAAGCGGTCCATGAGATGGACATGGGGTTCTTTGAAGATATCTTTCTGCTAGAGCGTAAAAAAGGTCTTGTGAAACATTTACATTGTCCCAAAAGTATCTTGAACCTGTACATAAATCGTCAGAAGCGATAAAACATCCATCGTCTTCAATCATCTCTATCAACTTTAGATCATAAATTGCTGTTCCGTTTATATGCAACCGTATCTTATCCGTCTTAACACCGTTGCTTTTGAAGGGTGAAGTTTTAATCTGTTCGTTAACTTCCTTCTTTGGCATCCACATACTTGCAAGAACAATTTTGAAGCGGTCTAACCCGTTAACACAGTATTTTCCATCATTGTTGCGCATGTAAACCTCTTTCAGCAAGCTTCTATTCTCATTGCAGACCTTTATAGCGCTCAACAATGCTTCATCATCAACTTTGGCGCCTAAATTCTTCGTTAGAAAATCTTTTAACCTTAAGAGTTCCTTTTTGAAGAATTCTGTTGAAAGCTTCCCCTCCGTGTTATGCGGTACTCTTAAAAAGAAAATTGGTTTTTGAACTTTCTTCTTTATTATGTCATAAAGCCTCCACATTGGATCACATGTGTGGGCAAGGACAAATCCGCTGAAAAACTCTTCCAATTTTAAAATGTTTTCAAGTACTGTGCTGGCAAACTGGCAAATGAATGTTGGTGTCAGTGTGCTGGCGGCTGATCCAAAATTAGGTATCCTAAAAGGCTGAAGTTCTGCTGAAATTATCAATTCTTCTGGGACATAGCTACACGAGTAACCAACTATTCCAATTCCCGAATCCTTATATTTCTTCAGCAGCTCTATCGGGTGTTTGCACACTTCGCTGATGCTTGTTAATAATGTCATTTTAGACTTACTATTTAGGTACAGGAGGTCAGATAAAAATGTTCTTTGAAGAGTTTGCTTTCCGTTTCATTGTGGAATGTAAGTAAGGTTTATTTGAGCATCAGAAAATAAGTATTTCAGGTTTGTGTAATGTGTCCAGACGGAACTAAGGTTAAATTTGGTTGTTTCTTACCTGTTCCAGCAACTCCTGTGGATAAGCTCCTTAAAATAGCCAAGGTCAACGAAGACGCCGGCTTTGATTCGCTCTGGTTTCCAGATCACCTTTTGTTCATACCGCCGGGAATCGTGCCGGAAGCATGGTCGATGCTGGCTGCAACTGCCGTTTTAACGAGTAGAGCCCTTCTTGGAACATGTGTCAGCGACCCACATAGGTACAATCCGGCAGTTCTCGCTCAAAAAGTCGCCACGGTCGACCAAATCTCCGGCGGCAGAGTAATTCTTGGATTAGGAGCTGGTGAAGCAATGAACCTTGAACCTTTTGGAATAAATTGGAAAAAGCCTGTCTCCAAACTTACAGAATGCGTGACAATTATGCGTAAGCTTTGGGCTGGAGAAACATTTAATTATGATGGTAAATTTTGGAAGTTTAAGAACGCCTTTTTGCAGATCACCCCCGTTAAGGGTAGGGTTCCAATTTATTTTGGGGCTAATAGTCAACGAACATTAAAATTAACTGGTGAGTTGGCCGATGGTTGGTTGTCTATTCCGCTTCCACCGAAATTGTATAAGCAGCGCTTAGCACTCATCAAGGAAGGAGTTGAAAAAGCTGGGCGTTCTTTGGAAGAGATAGACACTGGAATCTACTTATACACAGCAGTAGCCGAAAATGCTGAAGAAGCCTATAAACAAATCGAGTCCATTAAGGCTCAGATAATACCCGCACCAGAACTATTAATAGAGGCAGGCTATAACGTCGAAATGTCAGAGAACATACGATCCATATCTTATTTTAAAGCGTTGTTAGATCAGGAGTGGATAGAAAAGCTTCTAGCCTACAGCGAACTTATACCAAAGGAGGCAGCAATTGAATTTTCCATTGCAGGGACAGCTGAGGACTGTATTGAAAAAATAAACGAGTATGTAAAGGCTGGTGCAAGACACATTATACTTGTAAATGCTGGTCCTGATCCAAAGCAAACTCTCAAAGTTTATAGCGAAAAGATAATACCCCACTTTAAGGAAAAAGAATGAGAATTATAACATCGGCCAAGAGGCTTAAGTTAACAATCGGCAATGACGATGTTCGGGATGTTTAAATGAAATTTTTGAAATAAGAAGGAAACAATGCATGTAGTATTGGCTGAGATGATCTCTCAACTATGGAATATAGTCCTTCCATCTAGAAGTTTTAGTAACAATGGTAGAAAATCTTATTTATAGCTGAACTACGTTATAGATAAAAATCAAAAATATGGAAATAGAAGGGCAGTGTTTGAAAGCGTATCATGTTGGTATTATTGGAGGCATACTCGCATTCGTCACCATTGCACTTCCATGGTGGTCTACTGATCTCTATGTATGGCGGTGTCAAACCGCTTTAGCTCTTGTCTTAATAAGTAGCTTTTTAGGAATCGCGGGTGGTTTGTTGGGAATTATTAAAAGTACAAAAGCCTTTGGAAAATATTTGCTTATGGGCAGTGGGGCTCTTACTATACTATCTACGATAATTTTTGCGGCAACTTTACAATATGATTTAGCAAAAGGTTTACCATCTTATGGTTTCTGGACGGCCATATTTGCAGCAATAATAATGTTCGTCGCCTTGAAGGAAATTAGAGCTGCACCCACTCCCTCTTTCCTAAATAAGATTTTCATGTTAATCTTCATAATGATTGCAATTGCGGCTGTTTGTGCATCGTTAGTTTATAAAATGACAGCCAGCGCCCTTATACTTTGGTTATCAGACTTTCTCGTGGCGTTCATAGTGGCGGTTTTCGGAAGCCTACGTATCCGCAGTGAAGAAGAAGAAAAAATGCTAAAATAAGATAAGTCAACGCTTTGCTCAATCTATCAAATGTTAGCTTTTTCCTGAATAGAATTGCTAAAGGCTAAGAAGTTTAGCATTTATTTTCACAGTCAAAGCATAAGTCGCTTTCCCTGTTTGTCCAGAAGACTTTGCCGCACCTTTTGCATGTGGTTTTTCTCAGTAAGCCTTTCTCCTCAGTTTTCATTGGCGTTGCGGCTAGTTGGGGTTTTGGGAAGGTTATGGCTTTTTTGTGGCATAGGGGTTCACATGCAGTACACCCATTAACACATTTGTGG
>Ga0272449_1004812_pt1 | contig 10829 bp, 10 predicted proteins | sample YNPCB0241_FD_198679 | JGI IMG/M metagenome (GOLD analysis project Ga0272449, IMG submission 198679) | Hot spring sediment microbial communities from Yellowstone National Park, WY, United States - YNP-CB-024-1 | ecosystem: Environmental > Aquatic > Thermal springs > Hot (42-90C) > Sediment...
GTCATTCGCAGGGCCTATGGCTACCGGGACAAAGAGTACATGAAGCTGAAGGTCATTCAAGCTTGTACACCCTGGATGGCGGAGTTTCATCCTTGGACGGTACCCCACACTTTCATGCCATGAGCCACAAAATTAGGCGTGGTGCGGATCGTCAAGGTTGCTGTTAAACCTGAGTAGGCGCAAGTAAGCCTCAACAATGACGTCCCATGAAAAGGATCGGGAAGCCTCCAACGAATTTCTCCCCATCCGCTCGCATTCCCCCCGGTCCCCCAGGACCGAGGCGATCCTATGGGCCATCGTCTGGTAATCCCCGACGTCGACAAGGTATCCATTCCACCCGTCCCGCACCTGCATGAGCGCACCCGGCGTTCTTGTTGCGATAATAGGCTTGGCCGCAGCCATCGCCTCAGTAATCACACTCCCGAATGTCTCCAGGCGAGACGGTAGCACAAATACGGAGCATAAGTTATAAAGCTTTATCAAGTCTGACTTGGCCACGCACCCGAGGAACCTAATCTTGTCCGCGACACCGACAGCTCGGGAAAGTGAAACCAACGAAGCAGAATAATAACCTGAGCTCCGCGGGGAGTCAAACGATTCGGGCCCAACTATTACCAGTTGAGCGTCGACGTTCAAAACATGCGTAAGGAATCCAAATGCCCTGATGAGCGTGTCGACACCCTTCTCGGGGATAACCCTCCCAACGTATAAAACAACAGGCCGTTCATCGAGCCCGTACACTTCACGAATCTTGGCGGGATCCGTTGGAACTAGGTATTCTTCAAGCTCGCGACCGGGAGGCAGAACGTAGATCTTAGATGACGGAATTCCAGCATTGACTAAGAGATCACGAGTGCCGCCGCTTTCAACAGTGACGGCACGCAGCCATCCAATCAGGAGCCGCAATATCTTCGTAAGCGCCGACACGACGACACCCGCACCGCCATGTGGCCAAGCAGATGAATGGTGCGAGTAAACAATGTTAGAGGCGCATACTCCTCGCGAGAAGCACCTTAAGACGAAGGCTATCGTGACGAAGATATCATGAATCTGTATGATATCATATGACTCGATCGGGTCTGGGACCCCCACGCATAACCCAAACATCGAGCGATTCAGAACTCGTCGAAGCGATTGAAGGAAGGGGATACGCCGGGTCAAGGCAAACTCAGGAAGGAACGACACGAGGCTCCTCCGGATAATTACACCGTCCGGAGTCTCCTCAGCCTCCGGAGCCCCCCTCCACAGCCGCTCAACGATCGTCACACGTTGACCGGCTCTTGCCAAATATTTCGATAGTTGAAAGATAGTCTGCTCAGAGCCAGCGACCTCAGCTGCGACTCGGAGATCACCAGGTGGCACCTGCAGAATCCGAAGCCCCGAGCGTTCGCGTCGCATTCTTCCTTGCATAGACTACCACCACATCGCTCCTCCCTACGGCGGCACCCGCTAGAGAGACCAAGGCCGAGACAAGAGAAAACGGGTCAAGAGGGAACATCGACAAAGTAACCCGGGCAACACGTAGGGAGTTCAGGAAGTTTCCCCCACCACCAGACCGAGCGAGTACCTTTAGGACAGGCCGCACCAGAAGCTTGGCCAAACAGACGTCAAACAATTGGTAGTGCAACCAAGGGTGCCGGACGCCCTCAACACGCAAGTTGTACCGGGTCAGAAGTAAACTGATCGTTTCTGGCGAGAAGTGGAATAACTGGCGGGGCGATGAGAAAACGATCCACTCCTTCCCGAACAGGATGCGATTGATGCTTGCAAGGTTAGGGACCTCTACAATCAGAAGGCCGTTATCTTTGAGAATTCTAGAGAATTCAAACACCGCAGCTCCAGGGTTATAAAAATGTTCAAGCACGTGGCGTACGAAGACAGCGTCGAAATACTCACCCGGGTACCTTGCCTCTTGAATAGCGTCGATGTAGGATCCGACGCGTATGTTTAGCCCCCTCTTGCGGGCACGCTCGATAAAAGGGGGTCGGAACTCAAATCCATGCACCTCGGCACCCGGAAGTGCTTTGCGAACCTCTTCAAGGAAACTTCCGTCCCGGCACAAGACATCAAGTACCCGTATTCCATCTGTTCCCTCTCTAAGTGGGTCCAAGTAGAGACTCAGATATTTACGTCTCGCCAATCCAAAAAACGCCTTCTCCGGCGGGAAAACGTCCACGACTACCCTGAGATCAGGATAAAGACCATACAACATACGCAAATTGGAGATGCTAATCCTCGGGTTCACAAACACCAAACCACACTGAGAACACCTTACGATCGTGTAGTCGAACTTCTTGACTCCCCGCAAAGCAGCGCCGTAGTAGGTCTTTTTCAACACTAAATCAAAGTTAGCTCCGCCGCAGACGACGCAATCTGTCCACTCGAATGGCACATCCATATTCTTAAAGCCTCCCTCACGATTTATTGCAGCGAGTGGGATGTAGTTCCTGATGAAAAAGAGACCCGCAAACCAGTATTAGTCACTAATCACCCGCTCACTCCGGCGGCATGACAGAAGCGGATCCGCTTTCCATGGAGAATCTGACCTTGTCTTCTACCCACCGTAGAGTCCGAACCAGTCCTTCCTCCAGGGGCACCTTAGGCGTCCACCCCAAGAGTAAGGAGGCCCGACGAACATCAGCGGTCCGGCTAAGCGGGCCCACAGGCCTTGCAGAGTCGTAGATCGGGTGCATTCCTTTCCCGGACAATCGACAAATCAATTCAGCCAACTCTCGGATCGAGACCGCCTTGCCAGATCCGATGTTCACCACTATTGGAGGGTTCGCCGCACAGCGTTCCAGGCGGATAAGGGCCTCCACGCAGTCGGACACGTAAAGAAAGTCTCGGGTCTGTCTTCCGTCACCCCACACCCGAAACTCCTCATAGGGATACAGAACTGCTTTCCGAAGTAGGTCGGGTATAACATGGGGTGCCTTGCGCGGATCTTCTCCTTCCCCATAGACATTGAAGATCCGGCCGATCCCCACTCGCACGTCCTTCATCCAGTAAAGTTGTAACTCCCCCATTAGCTTTGCCCAGCCGTACCCGCCTTCGGGGTTATAGTAAGACAAATCATCTTCGGAGAGTACTACACCGTAGGTCTGTTGGCGATCGATTGGATAAACAGAAACGGACGACGCGTAGACGATCCGGCCCACCCCCTCATCCAAGCAGGCGCGGAAGACATTCGCATCTATCACGAGATTCGCCTGGAGCGCCAATAACTCCGCCATTTCAGATCCGTGGAGGAACTCCACACTACCTACTCTGGCCGCGAGGTGAAAAACGGATTCAACCCCCTTCATCACACTGCGAGCCTGATCATAGTCCCGGAGATCCACTGGGGTTACCTTCACCTGCACGCCCAAGTCCCTGAGGTTCTCGGGCCTACCTCGGGAGAGGTCATCGGCCACGACAACCTCTATTCCCTCCTCCACCAACCGCTTCACAAGGTGGCTTCCAATGAATCCCGCGCCACCTGTCACCAACGTTCTCATACCTACGACCTCGCCGGGGAGGTCTAAACTACCCGTCGGAGCGTGTACAGATCCGATTCCATCACTTCGCTAAGTCGCCTGGGGAGTGAACGCCAGTCGTCCCACATAGCACTGATGAGGCGGCCTGTAAGGCCATCGGAATCCTCCGAAGCAAGGAAGACCGCAAGTTCTGCGGCCGCGTCTGACCCCACTGCATGCGCCTTCACCCTTTCCGCTTCCGCCAATGCCCTCTCCCCCGCGCTAGCGCCCGCCGAGAGCACTTCCTCGGTCATGTGTGTGTACACAGCACCAGGAGCGATGGCATTAACCTGGATACCGTGTGGTTTCAGTTCCTCGGCCAGAGTCTCCGTTAAGCGAACCACCGCCGCTTTGGAGGCGGCGTAGGCGCTGAAGTACGGCCGTGGCGATGTGGCCCCGCCACCGGACAGATTGATGATCTTGCCTCCCCCCTGACGGATCATCGTCGGTATAACCGCCCGGCTGCAGAGGAAGACACCGCCCAGGTTGGTGAGAATTGTTTGGAGCCACTCTTCAGGGTCGTTCTCCCAAAGGGGACCGATCGGAGGTTGAACGGCAGCGTTGTTTACTAATATGTCGATCCGGCCGAAGCGCTCCAAACTCTGCTTCACCATGGCCTCCACATCAGCCAGCCTAGAAACGTCTGCTCTCACCGCGAGTGCTTTGCGACCCAGGCCCTCAGCTTCCCGTGCCGCGGACTCTACCTCCCCGATAGTGCGGGATGCCAGCACCAAGTCCGCTCCCTCCCTAGCGAAGGCAAGCCCAATGGCTCTTCCTACGCCGCGTCCTCCACCAGTAATCAATGCCACCTTGCCATGGAGCTTCATGATTCGCGGAAAACACGGAGCTTGCTATCCCCTTGCAGTTGCTAGCCCAGGGTTTTCCTCCAATAGTCCAGTATGTCAGAGAGAGTCTGCTCAAAGGGGATCCTAGGCTTCCAGCCAAGGGCTAGCAATCTTGAGTTGTCACCTATGAAAATAGGGTCGTCATAGCGACGCATCTTCTCCGGAACGACGCGGTATGCGATATGGTTTCCTGAAAGGGCGATGAGCTTCTCTAATACTTCACGCATCCGATAGCCCTTACCGGAACAGAGGTTGTACACCTCACCCGCATCTCCTCTCTCGGCTAGGAGCCAGAGAGCCTCGACGGCGTCGCGGCCGTCGGTGAAGTCCCGCACTGTCTCCAGGTTCCCCACTTCCAGGACTCTCCGGAGACCTCGCTCAATCTCGACTATGCCCCTGGCAAAGTCGGAACAGGCATCCCCCGTTTTCCGGGGCCCGACCATGTGGAATGGGCGGACCCGGATGACCTTCATCCCGTAGACCCTCCAGTAGAAGTACCCTAACGTGTCCTCCGCAACCTTGCTAACGGCATATACGCTCGTGGGCCGAAACTCCTGATTCTCCCTGATAGGCATCTCCGCTTCGTAGCACGATCCGTATACCGCGCTGGAACCGACAACCAACACAGTCGAGTCAGGACGCACCCTCCGCAGAGTCTCCAGGAGGTAGAAGCTACCCAAGACATTAGTGTGGAGGGTTTCTTCTGGACGTTCCCACGACACGGTGACAAAGGACTGCGCGGCTAGGTGGAAAACAACATCAGGTCGTGCCGTGTCAATTATTGCCTCCACCTCCTTGCGATTTTTGAGGTCAGCCTTCATCGTCGTGATTCGTCCCTTTAGTACTAAGTGTGCAATGTTTGCTGCGTCGCTATAGACCATGCCCCAAACTTCAAGCCCCTTCGCTACCAGCAGGTCGGCCAAATAGGAGCCGATGAAGCCTTCACAACCTGTAATGAGAGCTCTCATCCTACCCCTCCATCAGATTAAAAGCGCCACAAACCACAACTGAGCCGCAAGTTACTCTGCTACCTGAGCCACTTGCGCGTTCCACTATAAGCCCTCATCTCTTCTTCAGGCACGGAGTCGTTCCCGCAGGATGGTGGAGATAGCCGTGATGCCCTGCCTCCAGCTGGGAGCCTTACTCGCGCCAGCGATCCTGGGACAATCTCGGTGCGGTACCTCTATCACCCGTAGGCCCGCCTTAGCAGCCCGGCAGTGCAGGAGTGGCTCATCGGCAAGCCCATTCGGATAAGTCAGGTTCAGAGTCTGTATGGCACTCCTCTTAAAAGCGTTGTACCCCGAGCACAAATCCGTATAAGTACGGAGGAACAGCAGGTCAAAGACTAGTGTGATCAGCCAGTTTCCGATGATGCGGTGCAAGGGCCTGGCCGCCGAGACAATGCGTCGGAAGCGCGTGCCCTTGGCAAAATCGTATCCGGAAAGGATGGCTTCCACGAACTTGCCGATTTCGGACGGATCCGTCTGGCCGTCGGCATCCAGCGTTATAATAATCTCGCCCTTAGCCTCCTGAATTCCATGGCGGAGAGCATCCCCCTTTCCCCGCCCTGGCTGGTAGACGATCCGTATGTCCGGTCGTAGCTGCCGAGCAATCTCCACCGTCCCGTCGATCGAGTGACCGTCTACCAGGAGAACCTCGTCCACCCAGTCGGGGATTTTCGGGAGGACGTGAGGGAGATTCTCCGCCTCGTTCATCGTGCAGATGAGAACCGTCACCTTCGGTCTCGACGATCCGCTGGGGCTACCTGGAAATTCCGAACTGGTCACGATCTCACGGCGTCCGGACGCCCGCCCGCACAAACTCCCCGGTCCCAAATGGGACACCGATCTCAATAGAGCCAGTGCCTACGTTCGTGGGCCAGGAGATTCCGTTCTTGCCTGCGCCATACCCTCCCCGGCCAGCGCCTTCGCAATGTAGCAGTCAGGGACCTTCGAACGCCGCTCTCCTAGAAATCTACGAGCACTTTCGCGCCCTCAAAGTCGAACTCGAACGGCATCTCCCGCAGGCCTTCCGCCGCCATCGCCCGCCGCAGCTGTCCCTTGTGGGCGTTCGGGCAATAGAACAGGAAGAAACCCCCTCCCCCGGCCCCGATAAGTTTGCCTCCCAGCGCCCCGTTGTCGCGGGCGATTTCGTACCAACGGTCGATCCGGGGGTCGGAGATCTTTGTCGAGCGCCGCTTCTTGTTTTGCCAGTGGACGTCCATCAACTCGCCGAACCGGTCCAGGTCGCCTGCCTCCAGCGCCTCCTTGATCTCAAGCCCTAGCTCCTTCGTTCGGTGGAGGCTCTCCACCACATCCTCCTTGGACTGCATGGTATCCCGCTTCTGGTCCTCGAGGATATCCAGGGCTCGGCGCTCGATCCCGGTGTAGAAGAGGAGGAGGCTGTTGCGGAGCTCGTCGAGCTGGTGGGCGGACATCCGGATGGGGTTCACAGTTACCGCGCCCTCCCGATCGATCTCGAAGCAGGTTATCCCGCCGAACGCGGCGATGTACTGGTCCTGTTTGCCCACAGGACTCCCGACCATATCGATCTCGATCCGGCACGCCTCCTCGGCAAGCTGGAGGGGCGGCACATGTTCCCGCTTGAAGGCGTGCAGCGCACGCAGGAGTGCCACCAGGAAGCTCCCTGAGGATCCCATCCCCGTCCCTGCAGGAACGTCAGCCATCGAGACGATCTCGATTCCTCGCTCCACCCCCGTCAGCCTCAGCGCCTCACGCACCAGCTCGTGCTGGATCTCGCCGACCGTCCTCACCGTCTCGGACTTCGAGTACTTGACCCGGATGAGGTCGTCCACCTGGGGGCGGTTCAGGCTAATGTAGACGTATTTGTTGATGGCGGCGCTCAGGACGAAGCCCCCGTACTTCGAGTAGTAGGACGGAAGGTCGGTCCCTCCACCTCCAAGGGGGATGCGCAGCGGGGCGCGCGTCACAATCATCGCTCTCCTCCTGTGGGCATGACTCCTGCCAGCGACCCCGGAGAGGGTACATCTATCTCCCCGGAGCGGACGAGCTCCTCGAACTCCCGCAGGCCGCTCCAGGAGCCGACCTCGTAAAACCGCACGGCCGCCTCGTACGCCAGGAGCTGGTTCTCCTCGATCAGCCCCTGGAACACCTCCGAAAGGTCCACCGGGACGCCAGCAGGGATCCTCGAAAGCACGTCGCGGCGCAGGGCGGAAACCCCGTAATCGATGTAAACCATGCCCGGCAATCTCCGCGCCTTATCGTACGCCCGCACGAACCCATCGGCGACCACGACGTTGCTCCGGTCCCACCGGTCCTCGTTCCTATAGACCACCATCAGGCCGAGCGCACCACGCCGGAGCAAGGAGGACATCACGTCGCGGTAGTCCACCTGCAGGTAGCTGTCCCCGTACTGGACGAAGAATACGCTGTCCAAAAACCGCTCCACGTTCTTGACCGCGCCGGCCGTGCCAAGGAGGTTTTCTCCTTCATACCCATATCGAACGGAGACGCCGTAGCGCCTGCCATCACCAAGGTATTCCTCGATCATATGGCCCAGGTAGCCGACGCAGACGATCAAGTCGGTCACGCCATACCGCCTGAAGACATCGATCTGGTACTCGATGAACGGCCGCCCCGCCACCGGGACGAGCGCTTTAGGGATCTTCTCCGTCAGGGGCCGCAGCCGGGTTCCTAGACCGCCCGCAAGGATGACTGCCTGCACGGCTTATAGCACGTACCCCGCCTTCTGCGCATCTTCGTAGAACATCCTGACGGTCTCCAGCGAGTACTCGCGGAGGTCCTTGCCCACGAGGTCGAGCTTCTTCAGGATGTCGTGGGTGACGGTGATGATGTGGCAGTTGATGGCGTCCGCCTGGAAGATGTTCAGGAGTTCTCGGGGGCTCGCCCAGATGAGCTCCACGTTCGGGTAGGGGCGCAACTGTTCCACGGCGGCAGCCATGAGGGGAACGGGATCCCGCCCGGTGTCCGCAACGCGTCCCGCGAACACCGAGACGAAGCAGGGAGGTCCCCCTTCCAGGGCCGGCAGGATATGTGCGACCTGGTCGAGGGCCAGGATTGCCGTGACGTTCACCTTCACTTCACGCCCCACCAGCCTCCGCACAAGGTCGAACGAAGACTCGCCCCTCGTGTTGGTGATGGGGATCTTCACGTAGACATTGGGCCCCCACCGGGCGATCTCGAGGGCCTGGTGCTCCATCTCCTCGAACTCGTCCGAGAACACCTCGAACGAGATGGGCCGGTCGGGGATCGCCTCGAGGACTGTGCGGGCAAAGGCCCTGTAATCCGTGACGCCGGCCTTGCGCATGAGGGTCGGGTTGGTCGTGAACCCGCGGATCAATGGGTTGCGGTACAGCTCCAGCATCCCAGCCAGGTCGGCTCCGTCGGCGAAGAGCTTGACGGAGAGCTCCGCAATCGACCTCGGCTTGGCATCCACGTGCAGCTCGACCTTCATCCCTTTACCTCCCCTCCGACGGACTCCCACTTCATCGGTGCCGCCTGAAGGCCTGGATGCGACACCAGAAGGTGCCAGACCACGGCCTGAAAGGACTCTGTGTGGGGGGTGATGGTTGCAGGGTTGACCGTGGGGATGAGAACGCACGCATCGGCAACCTTCCTGGTAAAACCCCCGTCCCGCCCTACGATCCCGCAGATGGTGGCCCCCACCTCCCGCGCATACTCGAGCGCCCGCACGAGGTTCGGGCTGATGTTCCGTTCCAGGTCCCCGCCGCCGACCGAGAAGACCAGAACCATGTCCCTGCCAGTGAGCCTGCTCCCCTTCAGCCAGTTGACGAAGACCGTCTCCCACCCGTCATCGTTAACGCGGGCTGTGAGCTCTGAGACGTTGTCGACCGGGGTGTACGCCTCGATACCGGCGATCTTCCGGAAGTCGTTCACGGCGTGAGACGCGTGGCCTGCACCACCGCCGACGCCCAAGATGAATAGCCGGCCCCCGCGCTCTTTCAGGTCCCTCAGCAACCCGACCATCTGCTCGATCTGCCCGCGATCAATGAGACCTGCGATCTCGGCGACCTCAGCGAGGTAGCGCTCCGCATAGGTGTGGTCCGCCCCCGGGAAATGCCCGGAACCCACCATGCTCGTTTCCCTTGAGGTCATGGTAGGACGGGTCCCCTGCTCCCTGTTGCACGAAGCGGAGTCCCTGGAGCCAAGTTTTCGGGGGGACTTCATGGAAGGGGGCAGGTCTTCTGAAACCGAACTACGTCAACCTAGACGGGCGGGCTTTCCGCTGCGCACAGCTCCGCCCTTGGAGATCCAGGGGAAATCGCCCGAATCCCGCACCACTACTGAATTCCAGCCGTTCCAGCTGATTCGTTTTGGAAACCTATCGCTTTGCAAACCCTACCCCCACCTGCGAAAGCATAGCGAGGGGGGTTGCACAGGTTCCCGCCCTGCACCTGTTGCGGAACCTGTGCACCCATATATATACGCTGCCCCCCCCGCTTTTCCTGCCGACTGCTCCAAAACTTACAGCAATTTTCCTCAGCCATCGACAACAGCTCCTCCGCCCCCGCCGGCCGCTAGTGTGCGGCGAGGCACCGCGAGAGCCCCAACGCCAATGACCTTGCCTCGTTTCTGAACAGTTTCAGCCGGGCCGACGCCCTTGCACACTTTCCGCAAAAGGTGCAACTGGGCCCTCACCTATCCGCTCCGAGCAGGAACCGGCACGCCGCTGCCGAAATAGACCGGCGAACCAACCGATCCAAGCCAAGATACGGAAGCGGTTCCTGCACGTCCAGACGCTCAAGCGTTCCAGAGAGGTTTCCGATGGCTCAGCGCGTTGGAATCCCAATAAGGCTAGGACTTGCGAGGATCCCCGCGTTGATCCTCTGCGCGTTCCTGCTCCTGGCCATGCCCGGAGAGGCCAGCCCGTACACCTACCTGCCCCTGGAACACTGGGCATACGGCGCGCTGGAGCGTCTCGCAGCGCTGGGGTTAGTGCCTACCCACTTGCTGGCAGCGAAGCCACTCATGCGGGAAGAGGTCGCGCGCCTCGTCCTGCTTGCACGTTCTGCGGAGGGCTACGACCGCCTGGGATCGCTCGACCGAGATCTGCTCGATGCCCTTGCTCGAGAGTTCGCGCCGGAACTCGCCGGAATACGGGGCTCACCTCCTTCTCTCTCCCCCTATGCAGCCGGAGCAGTCGTGCGCGCAGGCTCCGTCCCGACCCTGACCACCCATCCGTCGCTGCGACCCGATTCAACTGCGACGACGAATCTTGCCATGCGCTTCGGGCCGATTTCCCTGGATGCCGAGTTGGACATCACCCGTCCCTCACTCCGCCGCGGCGCACTCTCCACGGCCCTGGGACCCGTCCGGTTGGAGCTGGGGCGGGAGGAGCTGTGGTGGGGGCCCGGGGCGCGGGGGGCGCTCCTCATCTCGAATAGCGCTGGCCCCCTGGACATGCTCAAGCTGACGTGGAACACGTCCGACATCCGGTTCACAAAGAT
>Ga0272449_1004814_pt1 | contig 10825 bp, 10 predicted proteins | sample YNPCB0241_FD_198679 | JGI IMG/M metagenome (GOLD analysis project Ga0272449, IMG submission 198679) | Hot spring sediment microbial communities from Yellowstone National Park, WY, United States - YNP-CB-024-1 | ecosystem: Environmental > Aquatic > Thermal springs > Hot (42-90C) > Sediment...
ACTCAAGTGAGGGTTAGAATACTGGAGGGCAAGGATAAGGGAAGAGTGATTAGCAGAAACGTGAAGGGGCCAGTTAGGGTAGGCGACATTCTATTACTGCTTGATACTGAGAGGGAGGCCGAAAAAATCAAGTGATGAATGACGGAGGATAGCCCATGCCTACGATGCATAAATGCACATTCTGTGGGAGAGAGTTTGTGCACGGTACTGGAATGCTATTCGTAAAGAAGGATGGGACTCTATACTGGTTCTGCAGTAAAAGATGTAGGATATTCATGCTCAAGCACAAGAAGGATCCTAGAAAAATAAAGTGGACGGCGTATTATGGACAAGAGAGGCGCGCCTAATACGTCAGTTCGGACTGGCCGAAGAATATTGGCGCTTCTCTCTGATATGACTCTCTACTGTCTGAGGCATGAATTATGTTGTCGGTCAGATCGAGCCCTAGATCTCCTCTTATCGTACCTGGCTCTGCCTTTGCTGGGTCTGTAGCGCCTATTAATTTTCTGACGACTGTTATGGCCTCCCTGCCCTCGAGCAACATGGCCACCACCCTTTTCCCCGTCACTGTGTTTATCAATTTTTCATAGAATTCTTTTCCCTTATGGACTTCGTAGAGACGTTCGGCCATCTCTCTTGTCATAACTAGCATTTTTAGCCCCTTTACGACGAGTCCCTTCCTCTCGAATCTCGATATTACTTCGCCTATCAATCCTCTATTGACGCAGCTCGGCTTGAGCATGACAAATGTCCTTTCAGGCTCGCTCATGCCGAATTAAAATCAAAACACTGATTGATATATCATTGCTCCTCGATGAGTAAATGTAATGTTGGTTGGTAGGAATATGAATAGCTGGCGGAGTAAAGGCTTGAGACAGAGAGAATAAGTCAAGAGTACAATCTATATAAACAACGCATGTCAGAGATGCCATAGATGAGCAGTAAGCCAATGCCTAGGCAGCCTGAGATGAATATCGGGACTCTTGGACATGTTGATAACGGCAAGTCTACACTTGTTCAGGCCTTGACGGGTGTTTGGACCGCTAAGCATAGCGAGGAGCTGAAGCGGGGAATTACGATTCGCATCGGCTACGCAGACATGGCTATTTATAAGTGTCCACTCTGCGAGGAGCCCTTTAACTACAAGGTCTCTGAGGTCTGTCCTCGTCACGGTGTTGAGACAGAGTTTGTCAGGGCGGTCTCGTTTATCGATTGTCCCGGCCACCACTCGCTGATGATTACGATGCTTAGCGGCGCTGCACTGTTTGACGGCGCTCTCTTCGTCGTGGATTCCAGGCAGAGATTTCCACAGCCGCAGGATAGGGAGCATCTAGAAGCCGCGAAGATCATGGGGGTAAGGAGCTTGATCTTTGTCCAGAATAAGGTCGACCTGATCATGCGTGAGAGGGCTCTACAGAACTACGAAGAGATTAAGAGCTACGTGGCTGATACTCCTTTTGCAGACTCTCCGATAATTCCCGTGTCGGCTCAGCATGGACTCGGGATGGAGCCCCTGCTCTACGCGATAGAAAAAATCATGCCTACACCTCCTAGAGACCTGCAGAAGCCTTTCCAGATGCCCGTGCTGAGGTCCTTCGACGTGAATTTGCCTGGAACCCTCGCAAGCAAGTTAAGTGGGGGCGTAATAGGTGGCTCAATAATCCAAGGAAAGGTGAGAATTGGTGATGGGGTGGAGATAGCACCAGGACTCCCTGTGAGAGAGAATGACCCGAAGTCTCCCTATGAGCCAATCTACACGACTGTAAGGAGCATTAGGGCTGGAGGCAGGGCGGTAGAAGAAGCTACGAGTGGAGGACTAGTTGGTATAGAGACGGGAATCGATCCCTCCTTGACCAAGGCTGACTCGATGGCTGGAAACCTCGCGGGGGCGCCCGGCACGCTTCCGCCTGTCTGGCGTACGCTCCAAGTAAGCTATACTTTGTTTAAAAGAGTTGTAGGTGTTGAGGGCGAGATTGAGGTAAAGCAGATAACTGAGAAGGAGACACTCGTGATAAATATCTACTCGGCTGTGACTAGCTGTGTCGTCTTGAAGAGATCTTCAGACATGCTCACGCTTGAGCTTAGTAAGCCCATATGCGCAAACCCGGGCGACAAAGTCACCATTAGCCGTAGGATAGGGGCTGGATGGAGATTAATAGGTTATGGGAACATAGTGCAGTAAGAAGTTGGAGGCTCTGCTAGATACTAGTTTTCTGATGCTAATTGCCGAATTGGGCAGAGACATAATCTCGATAATTGAAGATAGATTAGATGATCGATTAGAGCCCGTAGTCATAAAAAGCGTGATAGACGAGCTCGTTGAGATATCAAGGAGGGGTGGAAAAAGAGCGCTGCTTGCCAAGACGGCACTGGAGGTCGCGTCAAGTATGAAGAGGATCGACGGTGGGATTGATGTCAGTACCGATGAGCAGCTCGTTAGACTATCGCGGGAGATGGACGTGATGGTTATTACATCAGACTTTGAAATGTCTAGAAGACTGAGGGAGAGTGGCTGCAGATATATTTACGTCAACAAGAAAGGAGAAGTCTTTCTGAATTTATGATTCTAACATTGATTTTAGTATTCGCGGCGCAATTTCGTTAGCTATATCCTTACTTAATACGTCTTCAATTAATGGTATTTCATTGAATTGTGCAAGCTTTCTTGCATCTTCATCGAGCTTGTAATAACTCAATACGTATAGGTTCTTTATTCCTGCGTCTGTTCTAAGTACTAGTACTCGCATTATCTCATGTAGGTGGGATTCGCCCTTGTCGGTGATTAGTATTGCCGCGCCCACGATTCTTCCATCCTTCTTGAAGAGTAGATTTACCTTGTGGGGAACCTTGGAGGCTCCTGAAATCATTACTTGCTGCTGGACCTCTATTCCTCTCTTAGTTGCCTCTTCAACTATTATTTTTAGTGGCTTCTTCAGTTCTAGGGCCTTGTAAAGTGCCTCGAGATTTACCGTGTATCTGTAGAAGCTTTTTGACTCGAAACTGACGAGGTCGTATATCATTCCACAAGTGAGGCACCTAAATGAGACGTAGGGCTCCGTGCTCACCTCGTTGCAGTTATAGCAGGTGAATAATGTTGAGTGTACTTTTAGGACGTCTTTGCCGGCTTCTTCGCTTTGACCCCTTATTATTTCGACCTCCGCTCCGCATCTGGGACAAACTGTCTTCCCAGTCTCAGTGAATCTTTCCTCTGGTCCTAGGAAGCCGCAGGCCTCGTGCTGGAGGATTCTCTGCCTCGCTATGTTTATTGACCTGCAATATGGACACCCCAGGTTTATTATGTTGAGCGCGCTTAGACACCTTGGACATACGACCTTCTTGAACTCTACGCCTGCTGGCTTCAGTATTCCGCGGTCCGTAAGCGACTTGAGGACTTGTAGTAGTTTTGAGGTGTCTATATTTAGTTTCTCTTCTAGATCTGGATAGAATCCGCCCTCGGGGGATAGGTTGCTCGGCAGGGGTATGATCTCGGTCAAGCCTTCCTTCTCTATGATCTCTAGGACCTTATCCTCTATGTCCTCGTTGCTTATCGGTGTGATGATTTTCTCTTCAGGAAGTTTTTCCATCAACTGTTCTTCTGGTCCCTCTGTTACCGTTATTTCTTGCTCGCTTTTAGACTTTATCTCCGACTCGACTGCAGCGGTCGATGGAACTGGCTGCCCCGCCTCTGGATGTATTAGCTCGGGTTTTTCAGGCTGGCTTGTGGTTTGGACAGGCTGTTCGGGACTAGCGGCTGATGGTGCTTCTGCTTGAGGAGAGGATTGCTGGGGTTGTGCAGGCGCTTCTGCGGTGGTTGTTGGCGTCTCTGCCGTGGGCTTTTCCGATGTTTCTGGCTTTGGTTTTGGTGGCTCGACTTTGGGCCTTGCCCTCGCTGCGGCTGCCGACTTTACCCTTGATGCATGAACCGTGTTAAGAATTAGTCCGGGGACTAGGAAGAATGCTAGTCCAACGACCCTAGAGAGTGGGTATAGTATTGATCCAATAATCATTGTTAGGGTTAGAGAAATTATTGATCCTGTAATCGTGCCGACGATGAATGTTACTATTCCTGGAAAGATTCTTACTAGTATCAGTCCGTAAGCGATGCCGAGGATTATTCCTATGGAGGTGCTAAGTATGTATGGTATGTTTGGGTCTGATTGCGGCGCTATGCCGCTGAGTGTTGAGAAGAGAAGCTCGCCTCCAACAAACCAGAATGCAAATGCTATTGCGGCGGTGATTGCTATCCTGTTAAGTAAGTTTAGAATATTCAACCTACCCACGACCTTAGCGACTACTATTATTTTAGCTGTTGGTTATATTAAAATGTTTTTAAATATTCGCTTCCATTGGCAAAGAAATCGTTTAAGAATTTTTTCTTTGTCTTTTTGCAATTTTTTTCATATGGATTTTGGAGCTTGCCTACTCGATTTTTATCGAGTTATTAAATACTTATATTTGGGCGCCTACGACTTTAGACAAGAGTTAGCCTTTCATGACGAGTAGAAGAGCGAGGCGTAGGTCTGGTGATACGATAATCGGAGCGATTATTCTGGCGAGTGCGACGGTTGCTTTAGGGATCGTGGTCTGGGGATTCGCCGCCGGCTGGTTTGGCGTCTCGCTCTACGACTTGACGAGAAACGTGAATAGAGACGTACTGCTGATTAAGACTTCCTCCCAGCTAGCCTTTGAGTTTGTTAACTATACGTCTACTGATAGGTCTGTTATAGTCAGGAATATTGCGAAGGTGCCCCTCACCATCACTCGGGTTGAGATAGTCTCGATGGATGGCCAATTGAAGGATTATAGGCCGGTTACTGGGATTGGATATGCGAATTTAACGCGGGTGGAGCCTGGCCAGGCGGCCGTGCTAGGAGCTGATGTCCTGCCCCCCTGCCCTACTTGTCAGTCGCGGGAGAGGCTCAGGATGAGGATTTGGTACGTCGCCTCTTCGCTGTTTGACGAGGCTAATCCACAGCTATCGATCGATGAGATGAGATACTCAGAGACTTTGTTTGTCTATCCTGAGCTCGGAGTCGTCTCTGTCTGTCCATTGCCGGAGTCGGGTTGGATCATGGTAAACATCGTTGACCCAGCGACGTATTTTAGTAGTGGGAAGATACCTGGTCCTCCATTCAATAAAATTTACATCAGGACGCCTAAGGCCTCCTCACTAGCAGATGTTGACGCCATGATTCAAGTAACAAACTCTAGCGGAGAAGTTGCGTATGCCTCGAGCAGGATAAAGAGCATAAGTAATGAGTTACAGACATTCAGCGGGCCATTCTCTGGGTTCCAAGTACCCTTAAAAATCGATATCAGCACCTCTGAGCTCCAAGTTATTCAGCACGAGTGGGTCATGGGAGGAATTCCCGGAAAGGCGCACGCATCTGGAGTTACGCTCTGGTACGATGCTCAAGAATTTGTCGATGTCGTAGAGGTCGAGATGGGTGTTAATGACGCCATAGGTGGAAGATACAGAATTGTCGTCACGCTCTATGACTGCCTAGACGCTCCAGTTGGTCAGGGAAGCGTCACCGTGAGCTTCCCGATCGGAGTGTATTCTGACTCTGTTTTTGTTGACATTAGTCCTCCAGTAAAGATGGAGAATGTGTATAAGGTCGAGGTGAGGGTTGAGGAGGCTTGAGAGATAAGCACGCCGCTTACAGCGATATACTTGCCACGGTCATTATTCTCGCAGTGGTGCTCTCCGCCGGAATAGGTCTCTGGATGTTTCTTTCAAGCTATTCGGGTATCTGGAGGCAGGAGGCACTGAATAAAGTCGGTGGGCAGGCTCTTGTAATGCGATCGAAGATAGGTGCTGATTATGTCTATTATCCAGACAAGGTTCATGCCGGCAGCGGTAGGGGGATAATGATGCTGAGAAATGTAGGGCCAGTTCCAGTTGTTGTCTTTAGGATTATTACGATTAGGAATGGTACCGTCGTTCATGATACTGGAATAGACGAATTGATGAGGCTTGATGTCGGCCAGTATCAGCAATATGACTTTATGTGTCCGGCGAGCGTGTGTAGGGAGGGAGACCCAATAACCGTGCAGGTACACTACGTCCCCGCTGACCTATTTAACCCAGAGGACCCGAGGCTTATACGCCCAGACTACGAGACCGTGCTGTTTAAGGTTGCGAGCTTTAGCGCGGTGCCGCCCTCTTTTGGGCTTTCTAGTGGCTGTACCATACCGACGGCTAACTGGGTTCTTGTCGAAGTAGTGGATCCAAAGGAGACGAATGAGCGGGGAACGACGACGGATGTGATTAAGCTTAGAGTATTAAATTCAAGCGCCTTGTTGCCTGTAATTCCGCTTAGCGTGGAGGTTCGGGATAAAAATGGGGTGGTTGCTCACGGAGAAGTGGATGTTGTGGGTCGTCTTCCGCAGGAGGTCTACGTGACGCTGGACAAGAGCGGGCTGGAGCCTCCTCTCTACGTGTTTCTGAGCTCGTCAGACCCAGAGTTGACGGTTATTCCTCCTTACTGGAGTTATCCGAATGATTATGGGACGTTTGTTGATTATATGAAGCTTCGGGTTGATCTTGAGAATCTTAGGGTGGATGAAGTGATACTCTCCATCGGGTATTATGATTCTGGAAACTATGAATTAGATGTTACTATCTATGATTGTTATGGAAACGTGGCTGCGAGAGGGTTCTTAGACGTGACTATTGATCTGGGCGGGCTGGTAGTGTTTCTAGAGCAGTACAGCCTGGTTCTAGACAGGCCGGTCAATGTTCTTGACGTGGGCCAGATAATGATTAGGACTCGCGACGTTACTCCCGTGGTTACCGTGACCACGACGACGACGGTTACTGAGACGACTACCGCGACCACGACTCTTACGACGACAACCACTATTCCCGCTAGGACCGTCACGTCTACGAGCACGGCTACAACTACAGTGACTGCGACCACTACTCAGACTCTTACCTCCACGACGACGACCACTGTTCCTAGCACTACTAGGACGGTTACTTTGTGGACCACGTCTATTAGCACTATAACAACACCATTGACGACGACTACCACGACGAGCACCAGCACTAGGCCAGTAACCACTACCAGCTGGAGTACGACGACGAGTATCGTCACGAGGACAACGACGAGCTATACCACTACCGTGACGACCGTTATTCCTAGGACGACCACTATTACATACACTTTGAGCAGCCCGACCCAGACGGTGACGGTCTATAGCACTGTCACGGTCTACACATCTACCTATACTTCTAGGCCAGTCATAACAGCGACGACTAGCATAAATAGTCCGACAATCACTCAGACAGTTAGCACTACAACGACAAAATACACGACGACCTACACATACACTAGAACCATAACTTCGACCGTGACGACGACCAAGACGGTAACCGTAACTGTTACTACGACGACGACCGTTACCCCGACTGCAAGAGCCGGGGCGGGGCCAGAGTCAGCGGTACAGCCAATTATGGGTGGGTGGAGCGCTGAGAGCCTCGTATATCTCTACCTCTCTATAGCCTCGCTCTTCGCCGTGCCGGCCTATAGATTAGTTAGGAGGTGGTCTGGGAGATGAATAAGAATAAGTGGCTGATGAGGATCTTTATTCTTGCTACATTTATCATCCTGTTATCAGGCACTGCGGATGTGCTTGCTCAGCGAGTAATCACGGTGACGGAGACCGAGACGACGACTACAACTTTCTGGGTAACGGAGAGCACGACTGAAACGGTTACTGGAGGCACCTACACGGCCTCGACGACTGTTACTGAGACCTACACGACGTACATAACCCACACTACTTCGACCACGACTACCATGACGACCGCTTCAGGAGAGGTGACCACACCAACGACGAGGACCGTGACAACGACCACTACTACTAGGACTGGAACATCAACAGTAACGCTAAGAACCACGACGACGACCACGGTAACCACTATGAGAACGACGACAACGATATCGACCTATCTCGTGACTATCGTCACTAGGAGGACAACGACCTCTACGTCTTGGTCGACTATGTCGACCACGATTAATGTACCCGTAACCGTGACGGTCACCGCATACACGACTGTCTCTACATTATCCTCTACAACCGTGCCCACCACCACGACCACCACGATAGCCAACCCGACAACAACCACCACGACCTACGTCTCAACACTCTCGACTGAGAGCAGCACGACAACCACTACCGTGACGACAACCACCATTACAAGAACAACGACCACAACCACGACAAGCACCACCACTAAAACGGAGGGGGCTGGATAGCAATGACGAGTCGTAGAAAGCGCGCAGGAATATCAGCAGTGGTGGGCGCAGCAATTGGTATCATGATCTTCTTCACCGTGATGATTCCCATGTGGATCTTCATGCAGAGCGTCCAGACGTTATTCATGGACGAGGTCACTAGGCGGCTCCAGTTCGAGACAGAGAAGCTGAACGAGAAGCTAGAGATAAGGGCCACGCTCCAGCCGCCAGAGCTAGACACCTACGGCAGGAGGCAGGTATTCCTCATAATTGGTAACCGTGGACCGATCGAGATAAACGTCCCCACGCTTTACGTCGAGAGCAGCAGGATAGGACTGCAGCGATTAGACAGGCAGTACAAGCTGGCTCCCGGCGAATACGTACTCGAGCCGATAAACTTCTACGTCGAGCCATACGAGACCGTCGTGATAAGGGCTCCGACACTCCGTGGAAACAACTTCGTTACACCTGAGCAGATAGGCCCGAACAGGCTGCCATACCTACTCATGGTCCAGCTCTCAAACATGAGCCTAGGCTACAGATACGTCGTGAAGGTAAGCGTCGCCACCGACCCTAGGACCGAGAAGGTCTATGGATGCGTCTCACTAAACAGCCAAGAATTCGCCGAGGGATGCAAGGGAAGCGCCGAGCAGCCGAGAGTCGCCTCAACCGTCGACGACCTCGAGGACCTATTCGTCTTCAACGTCGCGCCCGGCGTCTACACCGTCTTGGTAGTCCGCCAAGAGTGGGCTGGGAACAGATGGACCGGCGAGGCAAACGTCCTCCCAAGCCCGATAAGAGTCATAGTTGACTCAAACGTATTCGTCAAGGTCGGAGGCTCAAACGTCCTAGAGATAGAGACGCCGATACCGCTGAGGATTGAGACCACGCAGCCGAGCAGCATGGCAGTACTCAGGAACCAGACGGACCAATTATCGACCAGAGTTAAGATTCCATTCATCGTCTCACTTGGAAACAACACTGAGCCGCTCCGTAAGGTAAGGGTGGAGTTTACCACTACTGGCGAGGGTGTATCGCTAACTCCCTCGGCAGCGTCCATGACGATCGAGAGGCTATCGCCAGGCGAGGCCTTCACCGGCTACTTCGCCGTCAACGCCTCAGTTACCGGAGAGTTCGGCGGATACTTCACCTACCAGCTAAGGATTACAAGCGCGATCGGCGAAGCGACGAGCACTCGTTATGACGCTGTCTCGATCTCCTCACCAGCCACGACTGGCATATTCTACCTCTGTAAACTCTACAACCAGCAAGTCAGCATCGGAGGCAACTCGACGAGAGTAGTATCGATCGTCGCCTGCGGGGCTCCCTAGGACTTAGATAGGTTTCTATGCATTTTTTCCGAGATGACTAGTATTGCTGCGAGTAGTAGCGCTGTGAATATTGTTGCTGCTGTGCCCTCTATTATCCAGGAGCCGACGGATAGGTTGTAGATCAGGGTGAAGATGAAGTCCCAGTACGGGAAGCCTAGGTTCATCACGACGGCTATCGGCGAGAGTAGCGCCGTGAGGAATACTGGATAACTGACCAACCTGCTCTTGACGGGTTCTCCAGCGGCTCCATAGATCAGTATGCCCGCTAGGATTGCCAGGAATGGGCCGGCTGGGTAGAAGTAGTATGGGTAGAACTGCCTCGTCAGGACTCCCTGAACTGCCCCTCCGCCCCAGGAATATGTCCAGTAGTTCCTCGGGAGCAGGAAGATCGTCAAGATCATGGAGGAGGCGGCGATGCCCGGCAGCGACGGGAGCGAGAGATCCCTCCTAAACGACCTGTAAACGACCACGAATAGGAGGACCAGCGGAGAGAACATTGGAAGCGTGTTCCAGAAGACCTGCCCCAAGCCAAGATAAGACAACACGTACCACGCGTGTGCGTGTGGGACGCCTATCAACTCTGGCCCGGCGAAGACCATGGGTAAGTACGAGTTGAATGAGAGGTGGTGTTCGACCGCCTTCGCCCTCGCCTCTGGGAACCATATCCACGGAGTCAGCGATAAGACTGGCAAGGCTACTGCAAGCATCAGCAGTGATTTTCTATCATGTCTAAGGATTGTTAGCATGAGTGTGTAGATGACTGCAAAGATTAGGAAGGTGAGTTTTGTGAGGGGGGCGAGTCCTAGGAGAAGCCCAGAGATTATTAGGCTTCTCTTCTTTGACCCTCCTCTCATGTGGATTAGGACTCCTAGGCAGACTAGTAGTGTGCCGACGGCGTCTAGATACGTAAGGGAGTACTGTATTAGGTAGGGGTCGAGCGCATACAGAATCGACGCGGCGGTTGCTGCTTTTTCCGAATATTTCCGAGCTATTAGGTAGATTGGTAGGACCGTCAGTGATGAGGCTACTAGTTGTGGAAGCATTGAGGCTTCAATCTCGCCTAGAAACTCTCCAAAAACTTTTATTGATATTCCTGTGAGAAGCATGCCTAGCGGAGGGGTTCCGACGTTGACGCCTGCCGCCGACTCTATGTCGCCTCTTGAGAGTGACTCGATTAGCTTTTTCCCAAAATCAATATAGATGCCCACGTCGTAGACAGATAATTGAAGCATATTTCGAGTTAAACATCCC
>Ga0272449_1004817_pt1 | contig 10818 bp, 12 predicted proteins | sample YNPCB0241_FD_198679 | JGI IMG/M metagenome (GOLD analysis project Ga0272449, IMG submission 198679) | Hot spring sediment microbial communities from Yellowstone National Park, WY, United States - YNP-CB-024-1 | ecosystem: Environmental > Aquatic > Thermal springs > Hot (42-90C) > Sediment...
TTTAGGCACTTAGCGGCGAACACCTGTGTGGGCCATGGTGAAGGGGCCACTGTAAATGCCGCAGAACTTTCCCACTGCCCGCGGTAGTTCGCGTGGACCCATCGCGCTCGAAGGAAATGACCCCGACGGAGGGTGGCCCTCCATCCGCCTCGATACCCGCTAAGTCTTGATGGATGCGCTCAATCTGTGACCGGACCCAGGAATTCTCCGTTGGGTCGCTCGCAGCACAGAGATTCCTTTACACCCCGTCCCGTGGCTCACCGTCTGGGAGCCATGAGGTCGAACTGCAAGTTGTCAAAAACCCGGCGGTCAGTATTTCACGCTGCAGCCGTACGGCTTTGTTTGTGGGACCGACACGGGCTTCCCAGCCTTGGCCTCTTCGAGGGCTCGCCTCACGTAATTGGTCGCCCCCATGATGTCGCCCGGATCCGTGGACGGCTTGCTGTCAATCGCGCCAGCGTACAAGAGTTTCCCGTCCGGACCGATCACGAACATATGAGGCGTCGTTTGAGCGCCGTACGCACGGCCAATGTCGCCCTTCTCATCTGCCACGTAGTGCGTGGCGGCGGAGTTGTTCTTGACGACCAATTCCTTCCACTGTGGCGGCGTGAGATGGCCTTGTTTTCCTGGGGCACTGGAATTGATCGTGATCCACACGACACCCTGCGAAGTGAGCTCTCGCTGAAGTTTCTGCATGTCGCCGTTTTGGTACCACTTGCGCACGAAGGGACACCCAGGATTGTACCATTCCAACACCACGTACTTCCCCTTGAAGTCACTCAACGCAAGGCCTTTCCCTTCGATATCGACCGCTTGGAACGCAGGAGCATCTTGTCCTGGAACCGCACCCCCGAGTACGAGTTTCGCACCCATCATCGCGAGCAGCGTCAGCACCCCAATCTGTCGCTTCATGGCGAGCTCTCCTTTCTGTTGGGGAATATATCGCGAATGGTGATGATGTCAATCATGACAGCCGCACCCTGCTCGGGCAATTCCAGCACCGCCTGGATTCGCTCCGGCCAAGGTCGCCGAAGTCCCAACGGAACCACGGTGTGCCATTCCTCGCCTACGCCATTCCACGTCAGATCGTAGCCCGCCGGCCATAGTCCTTCTTCTCGCGGATACAAGTATCCAGGTCGAAGTCCGCTCAAACCCGTCACGCGGATCCAAGCAGTGGTCGAAGACAGTTTCGCCGACGCGGCGATCCGCGGCCAAGACCGTGGCAGCCGGCGCAGTATCGCATAGATTGCCGGCGCATTCGTGGATGGACTCGGCTGCGGAGCACATCGAAGCGTCACAGTCAACTGGGTCGAACCCGGTACACACGTATCCGCGCAAAGAAGCCACCGCGTCGCGATCTTCAACTCAAGCTCGCGATCGGAGGGCCATGCGTCCCCGACCGCGATCGGTGCGACCAACATCACCGTACCGGTGTATCCGAAGGTGGCGTACTCGCCTTCCTTGAACCGCGACGGCGCCGGCCACAGCACCGCCCCCACCTGAACATTGCTGGGAACGATCCACTCGATCTGAGGCGCCATCCCTGAATCGCCTGGGTTCTGCCAGTACAAGTGCCAACCCTCGGGCAGTCTCCAACGCACCCCCGCGTAGAACGGCTGGCCCGGCGCAAACTCCGACACTGACGAGACCCCTTCGACGATCGGTTCGGCGACCGGCAAGGCAATCTCCGCGGCGCCGACGACCGTCGCCATTGCTACAACGAGCCAGAGACTACAGCAAGAATACCGGGTCCACATCGAGCACTCCTTTCACCCCACGCGGCCAATGGAACTGCCGCCAGACCGAACGCAACCGAGGCAGGATCGCCAAGATCGCAGGCGTCCGCAGCATCACCTGGTAACGGTAAGCCTTGCGAACTCTACGCAAGGGCGCAGGTGCCGGGTCGCCCACGATCGCGTCGCTTCCCAGCTCAGCGCGTAATTGCATCGCAAATTGCCCTGCCGCCGCCGCTACGGACGTTTCGTCCTCGCCTTGAACGGTCACTGCCACCATGTGGGTCGTCGGCGGATACCCCAGCTCTGTTCGAAATGCCAACTCCTGCTGGTAGAACGTTGGCCAGTCCAGGCGCTTGGCCGCCTGAATCGCGGCATGGTACGGCGTGTAGGTTTGAACAATCACTTCGCCGGCGACATCTCCCCGGCCGGCTCGACCTGCCACCTGGACCAAGAGTTGAAACGTCCGTTCTCCGGCCCGGAAATCGGGCAAGTGGAGCCCGATATCCGCGTGCACCACACCCACCAGAGTCACGTTGGGAAAGTCCAGCCCTTTGGCAATCATCTGTGTGCCAATCAAAATATCCAGTTTCCCGGCGCGAAATTCCCCCAACACGCGTCGGTACTCATCCTTCCGCACCATCGTGTCGGAGTCCATGCGCGCCACACGGGCGGCGGGGAAGAGTTTCCGGAGCAAATCCTCGACGCGCTCCGTTCCCATCCCGCGATACCGGATCCCGGGTTCGCCACACTCGCGGTTCGGGCAATGGTCCGGCGCCGGCGCCGCTGAGCCGCACAAGTGACAGACCACCTGTTCACGGTCGCGATGGTACACCATCGCCACACTGCAGTGCGGACACTGTACGACATGGCCACACCGAGGACAGATGATGCTGCTCGAATAGCCGCGCCGGTTCAGGAACAGGATGGTCTGCTCGCCCGCAGAGAGGCGCTGAGCGATGGCTTGGAGAAGATCCTTCGAAAACGCCACCGGGCGGCCGGTCCGTGCCATCTCGGCGCGCATATCTACGACCCGGATCACCGGCATGGCGCGGTGGTCCACTCGGTGCGGCATGTGCACCCAGGCATACTTGCCGATCTGTGCGTTGTACCACGATTCCAACGACGGAGTGGCGGAGCCCAACACGACGGTAGCCCCCTCCAAGTGTCCCCGCATCACGGCGACATCGCGCGCATGATACCGCGGCAACTCGTCCTGCTTGTAGGTGGGTTCGTGTTCCTCATCCACCACGATCAATCCCAAGTCGCGAACCGGTGCGAACAACGCGGACCGGGCGCCAATCACGATCCGCGCACCGCCACGGTGAATACGGAACCACTCGTCGCGTCGTTCTCCATCCGAAAGATGGCTGTGCAGCACGGCCACCGTGTCGCCAAACCGCGCGCGAAATCGATCGCAGGTCTGAGGGGTCAGTGCGATTTCGGGCACCAACACAATGGCGCCCTGCCCCCGCGACAGCACCTGGGCAATCGCCTGCAAATAGACCTCGGTTTTCCCACTGCCGGTCACTCCGAATAGCAGGATGACCCGGGGATGGCCACTCTCCATGGCGCGAGAAATCAGTTCGAGCGCGTTCACCTGCTGAGGCATCAATGGAAGCGGGTGGCTCCGAACCAACCCCGTGTCGAATTCCGGTCGGCGCTCTCGCTCCGAGGTGACCACCTGCACCCAGCCCGCTTTGGCCAAGGCGCGGACAGCCTGTGCGGCGCCGGAATGAATTTTGGCCAAATGCGACAGCCATGCCTCTCCGTGCGCTCCGCGGAGCGCCTGGAGCACGGCGAATCGAGCGGGAGCTCGCCGGCTCATCCGTGCTTCCTCCTCGGGCGGAGGCGGCTGGACCAAGATCACCTTTTGTCGAGCCAACGCACGGGCTCCTCCATGCCGAACAGCCGCGGGAAGAACGGTGTGCACGGCCGCTTCGATGGGTGCCACATAGTAGTCGGCGATCCAATGCACCAGCTTCATGAGCGAATCCGGAATCCCCGCCACATGTCCTGGCACCGCCAGAATGGATTTGAGGTCGGTACGCTCAGAATGGTCCGACAGCTCCACCACGTACCCGGAACGCACCGAGCGCCCGAATGGGACCACCACCGGAACGCCTGGCCGCACATACGGGATCAACTCCTCGGGTACGAGGTAGTCAAACACTCGGTCGAGCATCAATCGAACAACGACTTTCGCAATCCGCGGCACATCCCCATGATATCCTTCCAATACGTGGTGCAAAAACCCATGCCCACGAGGGAGAAGAGGTCCAGGGCACTCGTAAACGGTTCGGCTAGAAGTTCTCGACGCTCGGTAGGATTTATGAGTCTCTCCATGTGCTCAGTGCCGAACGCCTCAAAAGCAGGCTGTGCAGGCGATTCCGCAATCATCGTGCCGAGCGGTTTCGCCACACGAACCGATCTTCCACATGCGGGGCCCGACGCCATCCGATTTCTTCTGCTGCGTACGGATGTGGATGGCCAGAATTGCAATCCACGACCCACGACTTGGCGCCCGCCAAATAAATCGGCCATAGCCGGGTTGAGCCGGTCTCGTCGATGCCCTGCATACCAGCCAATCGAGCCTTCCCGAATACACGCTATACGAGGAACGCAAGCCCCAGCACCGCATGTTCCACCTCGAGAAAACAGCTCCAGGTCTGACCCACGCTGTCCGCACAAAGCGTTCGACCATCAAACCATCCCGCCGCTGAGGCCTGGATTGGCAGCCTCTCGCGTCGTAACGCCATTCTTTTCCGGCGTCGGACCCGGCCGCTCGTCGCCTGGCTTCCCCTCGACCGTACCACGCACTGGCACGCTCCCGGTGAATCTTTTCCCGTATATGGTCCTTCCAGTGGCCGGCAGTAGTGGTTCTATCGCTGCCAGAGGTCAAAACCTTCACTGCTGCGCGACGATCATTCTGGGCCGCACTTGTTCCATTCGGATACATACGGGCACAATGTGCAGGTTGCACAACTCGATCTGGTTCAAATCTGCTTGAGCGATAATGGAATCCTACGACTGCCCAAAATTGTCTGGCACCTTCTGGGACCGTCTGGGATCTATTGGATTGGGTAACCAGCAATGCCTCATGGCAGCCGGACGGCGCCGGGACTGGTTCATGTTCGAAACATCCGCCGCAGTAAGCGTCCTCAGCGAGAGTTATGTCGCACGCCTTCGAGTGATCCTGAGTCATGGGAGAAGATGAAACACCGTCCCCGAAGCAGTTTTCCCAAGGAAAAGACCATGTCCTGCTGGACTGTCGAAGGCTACGGATGTCTAACTCGGGACTTGGACAACCTTGCGCACTCATTGCCTTGAGGAAATCGCACAAGACATGTAAAGCACGCTAGTCTGAACAGAGTGGGTCGGGCATCATAAGCTGGGTCGCAACTGGCCTGCCGGGGTTGGTGGGTATCTGACACCATTTTTCGTCTGGACACAACAGAATGTTTGTGATAACGTGACCTACGAAACAATTGGAGAAACGCAATGAACAACCCTTATCTTGACTTCGTCCACACGTTCGTTCGAGCGGTTCAGGAGGGTCGCAACCTCCCATTGGGTGGGATCTCGGCGCGGATGCTCCCACCCTTGCCCGACAATGCCCTCAAGGTCCTGCTGTTCTCGCCCCATCCGGACGATGAATCGATCACAGGTGCGCTGCCCCTCCGGTTGCGCCGAGAACGCGGAGTGCGGATCATCAACGTGGCGGTCACGCTAGGTTCGAAGGTCGCCCGTCGTGAGGGGCGATGGCAAGAACTCCAAGCCGCGTGCAAATTTCTTGGATTCGAGGTCCGGCTGAGCCGTCCAGGAGGTCTGGAAAACATCAACCCTAAAGGCCGGGACTCACAGCCGGACCAGTGGGCGGACTCCGTGAACACGGTCGTTCGGATCATTCAGAGCGAATCCCCCGCTGCAATCGTCATGCCGCACGAAGGCGACTGGAACAGCACGCATATCGGCACCCACTACCTGGTCGTGGACGCGCTCCGAACCCTCGGACCCACCTGGCAGGGCATGGTGATCGAAACAGAGTTTTGGGCGGCGATGGCAGACCCGAACCTCATGGTCGAGTGCAGCCCCGAGGATCTCGCGGATCTCGTCGCGGCAGTGTCGTTTCACGCAGGAGAAGTTCAGCGCAATCCTTATCACTTAACCTTGCCAGCATGGATGCAAGACAACGTGCGCCGTGGTGGTGAGCTGGTGGGCGGCCAAGGGGGTGCGGCACCGGACTTTATCTTCGCGACGTTGTATCGGTTGCGACGATGGGATGGCACGCAGCTTCGGCCGGTCTTGGAACGGCCACAGATCGTTCCAGCCTCTCAACCGTTGGATTTCATTTAGCCGGATCCTGCCATGGACATCATCATCTGCCCCACCGCTGAATCGGCTGCGCGATGGGCGGCCGAAGCCATCGCACGTGCGATTCGGGCCCATCCGACCATCGTCTTGGGACTCGCTACCGGGCGAACCATGGAGAGCGTCTACGAAATTCTGGTAGAGTTGCACCGAACCGAAGGCCTCGATTTCTCACGGTGTCGAACCTTTAACCTCGACGAATATGTGGGGATTCCAGCTGACCATCCTGGTTCATATCACTACTACATGAACCAACGCCTGTTCCGACATGTGAACATTGACCCACACAACACCCACCTTCCCAACGGAATGGCACCGGACCTCGACGAAGAATGCCGCCGCTACGAAGCTTTGATCGCCAAGTGCGGTGGCATCGACCTCCAACTGCTCGGGCTGGGCAAAAGTGGTCACATCGGCTTCAACGAACCTCTTTCGCCCTTTTATTCCCGCACGAGAATCCAGCGCTTGACCGCCACGACCATCGCTGAAAATCGTAGTCTGTTTCCGAATCCCGACGAAATGCCCGAGTACGCCATCACCATGGGGGTCGGCACGATCCTCGACTGCCGCCGGCTGCTCATGCTCGTGACCGGTGAGTCCAAAGCGGACGTGCTGGCACGAACTATCGAAGGACCGCTCACCGCGTTGGTCCCGGCGAGCGCCATTCAGTTTCATCCTGATTGTACCGTCGTAGTGGACGAAGCGGCTGCCGTGGGCTTGCGACAACGAGAGTATTATCGCTGCGTTTCGAGCTCGCAGCTGGAATGGAAACAGCTTTCTATATGCGGGGCTCCGCGATAAAAGGGTCTGGGGGGGAACGCGTTGAATCACAATGGTCCGCTGTGGCTGCTTCCGTCGGCCGCACCGAAAGTTCTCAGGGCGCTCCCACTGAGTTGACAGTCAAACGACTGGGCTATATTCTCCGAAACGTGAGGTTGATCCACGGTGGATGGACCCGCAAGGAAAGGAGAGAGTAGATGAAGAATCTACTTCGTTCACTCGCAGTAGTTCTGGCCACTGCGGCGGTAGCATCCGCCGGAGGCGGGTTCGCGATCTACGGCACCTACGCGAACATGGACGCGTACGACGACCCAGGCTGGGGCGGCGGTTTGAAGCTGCAAGCCGACCTGTACCAACGGTACTTGGGATTCGAACTGCGCTTCCAAGGATTGACCGCCTATGGCGGCGATGACTCGATGACCGAGGATTCCAACATGGGTTCCATCGAGGCCGACCTCACCCTGGGAGCTCCGCTCGGGGATCGTGCGAAGATCTACGTCGGCGGCGGTGTCGGGTATTACATCTTCCCGGAATACGAAGGCCATGAGGCCATTGGTCTCAGCCTCGAACCCGATATCGACCCGGAAGACGTTTGGGGCGGATTCGTCCTCGCCGGTGTGGAGCTCATGTTGAATCAGTCCGTTGGTGTGTTCGCGGAAGTGAAGTACCTCTGGGCTGAGATCGACAAAGCCGACATTGACGGAGTCGAAGTCGACGTGGAAGACGGCCAGCTGGACGGCTTCAGCGTCAATGCTGGTCTTCTCTTCAGATTCTGAGCCACCATTCGTGGAGTTGCAGAACCCCGGGCCGCAGGTCCGGGGTTTTGCTTTGGAGGCCAACTGCAGTGAACCACCGTCGATCATTGACCGAGTCTGCCCAGATCGCAGTCCGGGGTCTTGCACAGTGGATCCAACACGAACCTCACGCTCGCACCTGGCTCGTGGGCTTGATCGCCCTCGTACTGCTCGCTGCGTACATCCGAGCCACGCCCACACAATGGGCCGCGCTGTTCTTGGGCGCGACCAGCATCGCTTCTGCGGAACTACTCAACACCGCCGTCGAGCGCCTGGCGGATTTCATCCGCCCTCAGCCAGATGCGCGGATTGGCTTGATCAAAGACCTCGCGGCTGCGGCGGTGCTGCTCGCGATACTTTCCACCACTGCGGCGGCCGGTTTGGTCGTATGGGACCGCTGGGGCACATCAACACCCGGGGAGCGCAAGAGACGCACTCCCGTGGACTCAGGTGGATCTGCCGTTGTTATCGAGCCGACGGCGGCTGGGGTGCTGCCGCGCCAATCCCGGAGGTCTCCGTACTGCTTCTTGCCCCCCCCTCGCCACGCGGTCCTTGAGCGAGCTGTTCTAAGAACCGGAGCACCCCAAATTCCCGCCGGCTATTTAGCTGCGCGAGCTGGTCGGGGCTGAGAATTTGGCTCAGTTCCGCTTCGACCTCGGCGCGAAGTGCTTGGGCCTGTTCGCGGAGTCGGGGAACGTCCACCGCGCCCGCAGACGTTTGCGTACCACCCATGAGTTCACGAATCCTTTGACGAGCCCGATCGGACAGATCCACGAGCCGACCCGTCTGCTCATTGTTCAAGCCGAGTTCCTGAGCGAACCGAACCAGGGCCGCATTCTCGCGCTCCCGCCGCCGTTGCTCCTCTTCGCGGCGACGCTCCTCACGCTCCGCTGCCACCCGCATTTCTTCTTGCTTCAGATACGCAGTCACTTGGTCCTGCACGACGGACCGTAGAACCTGCGACGCACGCGCGGAGTCGCCCAGCCGGCGCCCCACACCTGCCTCCACATTACTGGCCACCATTGCGGCGACCCGGTCGCGGAGCACATCTCGCACCACGGCTGCGAACTCGGCTTCCTGCGCGGTGCGAACCGCAGACAATTCAGCTTCCAGTGCCTCCACTCGCTCCGTGAGGCGCTGCAACTGCTCCGCGCGAACCTTGGAATCCACCGTGGACGGCGTTCGCGAACAACCCCAAAGTCCGACGGCCACCACGAACATGCCGATGACGATGTTCCATGACGAGTTCATGGAGTCGGTCCACCTCCCCAGCTGGGTTAGTTGCCACGCCGGGGGGGCCCACCTCGCCCTTCCCCTCCACGGTCGCGGTCGCCGCGGAAGAAGAACCCTGGACCCTCGCCCGATGCGATCGCGTCGAGCATTCGAAGCAAGTTGAAGGGCCGCTGTTCCCGATATGCCGCCAACTGTTCCGGCGTCAGGATTTGGCTGAGCATGGCCTCGTATTGCGCTTTGAGTTCGACGGCGCGCTGCCGTATCATATTTGTGTCCGGACGCTCGTTACTTTCGCGCAACTGCGCCCAAATCGCCTCGATCGCTTCCCGGATCGATTGGTTGGCCGCTCGCATTTGTTCTTTTTGAGCTTCGGTGAGTTTCAAGTCTTGGGCCAGGCGTGTCCAACGCTCCTCCTCGAACTGCGCACGCCTCTGCTCCCACTCCTGCCGGCGCTGCTCCCGAGCTGCGGCTTCTTCGGCTTCTTTTTGCCGCTCGTACGCCGCCAAGGTTTCTTTCACCGTATCGCGAACCAACTGGTCCACTCCGGCTTTCTCTCCGAGCCGGGCCTCCACGCGCGCCAGTATCGTCGTTTCGATCATTGTGTCCAGCTCCGCCCGCAGCACATCCTGGACCGCCGCACGAAGGTCCGTAGAACGCTGGTTCTTCAGGGTTTCCAACTCCGCTTGCAGGTCGGACACACGCCGTTCAAGTTTGACCACAGCGGCGCGCATTTCTTCGCGAGCCGCCAACTCTTCCGGAGTCTCGTGGGCTGTGCACCCGAGCCAACTGAGGACGCCCAGCGCGAGACCTGCAACTACCCACGCCCACACCCGCGTGCTCACAACTCACCTCCTCTCGGCCGGCCTTACCGCGACCGACATTCACATCCTACTCCAAATCTACAGTTCCGCCAACCCGACCCACAAGTTTCGGTCGCCTCTAGGTGGTACCCCTTGGATCTAGATCGCTTCACCACATGGACCGTTCCGACCCGACCGAGGGAGTCGCACATCCCCGCGACCTTGTCGCGATCGTCCGTGCGCTCTTCCGTTCCAGTGAACTCCCCCTGTGGCACGGGCGTACTGCGCGCTAAGAACGACTTTGCTGAGCCCTGTAAACTCACTTTCCAAGCGTAGGACATAGTGGCCCACAGGCTCCCAACCTTGGACGCGCCCGCAAGGTCCACGTCCAAGCGTTGGACCACGGACGGTTTCCGTCCAGCGACGCCATGTAGGTTGGGCTCCAAGTGGACGGTCCAAGATCTCGATCCACTGCGCTGGAATGCCTTGGCCACTCAGTTCTCCTGAGCGATCGCCCGCGGCCGGCCGCGTCCGCACGAAGCGCATGAAGACCGGCGGATTCTCAGGTGACGCGCGCAAAAAAGCGTCGGCCCAGTCCACCACTGGGGACCGGGCCGAACGAGCTCCGTACTGCCAAACTACCGCTTCAGGCGCCGGCGCAGTAGAACCACGGCGGCACCCAACAGCATGGTTCCGAGCGTGCTCGGTTCGGGCACGACCGTCAACGTGATGTCGCTCGGGTTGTAGTCAATCTGGAACTGCGTGCTGCCCACGTTGAAGGTGCTGCCGGAAGTCGGCAGACCCGCAAACGTACCGGACAGATTCGAAAAACCTGTCACGATCGTGAAGGTATCGCCGAGCGTCGGCGTGAACCCGAGCAAGACGTTAAGCGTTGGGCTACTCAGAGTGAGGGTCGTTCCGCTGCCCATCACCAGCTGGTCGTAGTCCACCCCCACCGTTGTCCCATTCAGCTCGACTTCGAAGATGGCACTCGATTGTAGCGTGATATTAGCGTTGGCCGTGAAAGTTCCAGGACTGGCTCCGGGGGCGAAGACGCCGCCTTGGACATTGATCGGCCCGTTTACTGTCCCAGTGCCTTCGAGCCGG
>Ga0272449_1004825_pt1 | contig 10803 bp, 8 predicted proteins | sample YNPCB0241_FD_198679 | JGI IMG/M metagenome (GOLD analysis project Ga0272449, IMG submission 198679) | Hot spring sediment microbial communities from Yellowstone National Park, WY, United States - YNP-CB-024-1 | ecosystem: Environmental > Aquatic > Thermal springs > Hot (42-90C) > Sediment...
CCCCTCCCTCTCCATCCGCTGATGGAGAGGGAGGGGGTTGGGGGGAAGGTGAGGTCTGTAGGGGCAATTCATGAATTGCCCCTACAAATCCCTTGCCTCCGTCGCCTATGGCGGCACCCCCTCCCTCTCCGCACGCGGACCTCACCCCTACCCCTTGGCCCCTTCCCCTCTCCGCACGCGGAGAGGGGAAGGGGTTGGGAGATGAGGTGAGGTCTTGAATCGCCCCTTTGAAAAGCCGTGGGGTATGGTATAATGCCCAGAGACGATCTGGCCGGAGCCATAAGGAGGGACACATGGGCAGGCACGGGACGGGGGCCTCTGGGTGGAAGTGGCAGGAGCCGCTGCGGCGGGCTTGGCGGCGGTGGGTGGAACGCAGAGGGCGGCCGGTGCTGGGCCTGGCCCTCAGCGGCGGGAACGTGCGGGGCGTGGCCCACATCGGGGTCCTGGCCGCCCTGGAAGAGGCAGGCATCCGGCCAGACCTGGTCGCCGGCACCAGCGCCGGCTCCCTGGTGGGGGCCTTCTACTGCGCAGGGTGGGAAAGTGCCCGCCTCCTGGAGGAGATCAAGAACTTCTCCTGGCGGGAGGTGGCCCGGCCCCGCCTGCCAGACCTCATGGGCCTCCTGGACAGCCAGATGATAGAGGAATGGGTGGTCCGGCGGCTGGGGGACATCCGCATGGAGGACCTGGACATCCCCTTCGCCGCCGTGGCCACGGACCTGGTAGCCGGCCAGCGGGTGGTGCTCCGGGAAGGCCCCCTGGCCCCGGCCGTGCGGGCCAGTTGCGCCATCCCCGGCATCTTCTCGCCCTACATCACCCCGGAGGGACGCATCCTGGTGGATGGCGGCGTGGTGGACAACCTGCCCGTGCAGGTTGCCCGGGAGATGGGGGCCGAGGCGGTCCTGGCGGTGAACGTCAGCAGCACCACCCTCCCCCTGGGCGGACCGCCCCGCAACATCCTGGAAGTGCTGGAGTACGCCTGGCGCATCCACCTCCGCACGGTGTGGCGGGAAGGCCGCGACCCCGATTGGCTGGTGGAGCCAGAGATCCCCGTCTTCCCCGTCCTGGAGGTGGCGGAGCACGCCGAGGAGGTGTACCAGGCCGGCTACCGGGCCATGCAGCAGGTCCTGCCGCAGGTGCTGCAGGTCTGGCGCTGAGCAGCGCCCTCACCCGAGGGGCCGGCCGGGGGCCATCTCCACTGGCACCCACATCATGGCGTCAAAGGCGATCTTCTTGCGCTGGTTCGGGTCCCGCACGTAGGGCTCGCCCGTCATGTCGCTCAGGCGCACGTAGGCCGCCTGGACGGTGGAGAAGGGGTAGGCCCCCAGGGAGACCCACTCGTCGTAGAAATCGGCCTGGGGGAGGATGACCCGGCTCACCCCGCGGCGGTGGTGCACCTCGTAGCAGGCCTGCTGGGTCGTCGCGTTCTGGCTGGGGATGAAGGCGAAGACCTCGTAGAAGCCGGGCCACGGGAGTTTGGGCCGCCACTCGGCGAAACATTCCTCCCCGTGCTCACGGCCCACCGTCCAGGTCCAGTAAGCGCGGCTCCCGTAGGCCACGGGGGACTCAAACCAGTACGGGGAGTCGGAGCGGAAGAACCCTTCGTTCGGGCTTTCCACCGGGACGAGGATGCGCTGCTGCCCCGGCCGGTGGCTGCGGATGAAGTCGGTGGGGTGCAGGTAGGAGCGGAGGACCTCGGTCCGCTCCAGGTTCCAGGCGTTGGCTGGCAGGCGGCGGGCGCGGATCTCAAAGTGGAGGTGGGCCGGGCCGGTGGGCTGGCCTTCGCTGTTGATCATCTTGCCGATGGTGCCGATCTGCTGGCCGCGCTCCACCACCTGGCCTTCCCGCACCAGGACATCCTTCAGGTGCGCGTACTGGGACCAGAGGAGGGCTCCCTCCGGCGTGCGGTGCGAGAGGAGGACCACGTTCCCCCAGGAAGGGTACCGTTTGGCCTCCACCACAACGCCGTGCGCGGCGGCGTGCACGGGCGCGCCCCAGTCCGAATCGCCCATGCGCAGGTCGTTCCAATCTTCGCCGGTGTGCCAGGCGCCGAACCGTTCGTAGTAGGCCTGTTCGGCCACGCCCGCGGCGACGTAGTACCCCCGGCCGTCGGGCCACCCGGCCGGGAAATCCCACCCGTCCACCACGGGCATGGATTCCGTCCCGGCCAGGGGGATATCCCCGCGCTCCAGAGGGGGGAGTCCGGCAGAGCCCGTGCGTCCTTCGTCCATGGGTTTCCTCCCCTTGGGTTGACGGATGCTTCACCACAGAGGACCCGGAGAGAGCACAGAGGCTGTTTTTTCGTTCCCCCCGTGGATGGATGGAGCGACATGAATTCGCCACCCAGGACACGGGGGGCTTAAAACTTTTCCCCTTTCTCTCTTCTCTGTGTCCTCTGTGATTTCCCTGTGTCCTCTGTGATGTGATTGCGGCTGCCCTACACCTGAAAGAGCGTCTCCTGCCCGCCGTTCGGCACGTCGGGGGAACTGGCTGCCGGGTAGGAACCCAGCAGTTTGACAAAAGCAGCGCGGGTCAGAAGCCCCACCAGGGCCTCCCGGCAGGGAGGGTCCTCCCAGTGCCCCTCAAAGTCCAGGTAGAAGACGTAGTGCCAAGGCCGGTTGCGCCGCGGCCGGGACTCCAGTTTGGTCAGGTTGATGCCCCGCTGGGCGAACTCCCCCAGGCAGGCGTGGAGCGCGCCCGGCGTGTGGGGCGTGGCGAACACCAGCGAAGTCTTGCTCGGGTCCCGCCGGGGGGCTGGCGTGTGCCCCACCACGAAGAAGCGGGTGTAGTTCCACTCCAGGTCCTCAATCCCCGTGGCCAGCACGTCCAGGTGGTAGATCTTCCCGGCCAGGGCGCTGGCGATGACGGCCACCCCGGGCTCAGGGTTCTGGGCCAGTTCGCGGGCCGCCCCTGCCGTGTCGTAGGCCGGCACCGCCCGCAGCCCCCGCTGGTTCAGCCAGCGCTCGCACTGGGCCAGGGCCTGGGGATGGGAGCGCACCTCCCGCACCTCCTCCAGGCTCGTGCCCGGCACCGCCAGCAGCGCGTGGCGCACGCGCAGCACGATCTCCCCCTGCACCTTCAGGTCGTGCTCCAGGAGCAGGTCGTAGGCCTTGTTGATGGAGCCGGCGGCGGAGTTCTCCACCGGCACCGCCGCGGCGTCGGCTCGGCGGGCCTCCACCGCGCTGAAGACCTCCTCCAGGGAGCGGCAGGGCAGCGTCTCCACCTGCTCCCCGAAGTGCTGGTGGATGGCCTCTTCGGAATACGCCCCATGCTCACCTTGGAACGCCACAACCAACATCCCACTCCTCCCTGTTGCAAGCCTCGTGCCACCGCAGCCCCTTCACCAGAGGAGCGCGGCAGCCGTCACCATCAGCACGAGGAGGGCCAGCCCCGCGTCGGCCCGCACTGGCCGAGGCACCCTGGCCGGCGCGGGCCCCGCGGGGTCAAACGCCCGGGCTTCCGCGGCGGCCACGACCTCGTCGGCGTGGCGCAGGGCCCCGGACACCAGCGTGACGAGGAACAGCCGCGCCGCGCGGAGGCCTGGCCGGCGGAAGGCCCCCCGCAGGCGCATGGCGTGGTAAGTGGTGCGGGCCATCTCCTGCACCGTGGGCAGGAGGTTGAAGGCCACGCCCACGGCAAAGCCCAGCCCCCGCGCCCCCAGCCCCTCAAAGAGGGCCGTCAGTTCCGCCACCGAGACGGCCGAGGCGAAGAGGTGGGCCGCGACGAGCACGGTAGCCCCCCGCAGGGCCATCTGCACCCCCAGGAGGAAGCCGGCCCACCGTCCCCCCTCCCCCGCCAGGAGCCACGGCACGAGGAGGAGCGCCCCCAGGATGGCAACCCACCGCCACCGCACCCGAGGGCGGGGCTCCTTCTCCCCGGCGCCCAGGGCCAGCCGCACGGCGAGGAGCGCCGCAAGGACCCAGGCGGCGCGCCACTCCTGCAGGGCTAGGGTGGCGGCCACGGCCCAGAGGAGCAGGAGCAGGTAGCCGTACACGCTCGGCCGGAGGCTCACGGGGAAAGGCCTCCTCCCGAGGAGATGCGACGACGCACAGCCCACCCCACCTCCCAGGCCAGGAGCCCAGCCACCGCCCCAGCCCCGGCGTGGAGCGCCAGGAGGGAGGCCAGGATGGCCCCCACCGCCTCCAGCGGGAGGCCCAGCAGCCTGGCCCCCGACGCCAGGGCCCAGCCGTACACGGTGACGATCCCCTGCCCGGCCAGGATCCCCTGGGTCAGGAAGGGGTGGAAGAAGACCCACAGCACCCCCACAGCCCCGGCCAGGGCGAAGGCCTCGCGGGCTGGCCGCTTCCAGGCCGAAAGGGCCAGTTCGGCCAGGGCGCTCTCGGCCAGGATGCCGATCATGGGGTTGAGGACGATCCCGCCCAGGCTCAGCATCTTGAGGAGCGCGGTCACCACGCCGATCATCGCCACGGAGCCCCGCCGAGGGACGAAGAGCCGGCCCACCAGGGCCAGGAGCAGCCCCAAGGATGCCATGACCACCCCGGTGAAGGGGACCTTCACCACGTGCAGGTAGGAGCCGAGGGACGCTTCCAGGCCGCCCCAGAGCGCGCCGAAGATGGCGATGTAGACGAGGTCCCGCACGCTCCAGCGGGCGGCCCGCCGGGAAGGCCTCGCACTGCTCATGGAATGACCTCCTGTGCCTCGGAACACCCCTCTGCGGCCTCGCGCGGGGGGCGGGGCGGCGGCCCCTGGGGCCGGCCGTCGGCTTGGATGCGGCCCCCGCGGAGGAGGACCACCCGGTCGGCGTAGTGGTGCACCAGTTTGTAGTCGTGGGTGATGAGGAGCACCGCCAGCCCCTCGCGGGCCAGGGCGCGGACTCGCTCCATGAACCGGCTCATGTGCCCCCAGTCCTGGCCCATGGTCGGCTCGTCCAGGATGAGGAGCCCGGGGCGCAGGGCCAGGAGCGCGGCCAGGGCCGTCCGCTGTTGCTCGCCCCCCGAGAGGGAGAACGTCGGGCGGTCCCGCAGCGGCAGGAGCCCCGTGGCCGCGAGGGCCTCGTCCACCCGCGGGGCCGCCGGCAGGCCGTGGTTCTCCACGCCGAAGGCCACCTCCTCGCCCACCGTGTCGCAGAAGAGTTGCTCCACAGGGTTCTGGAAGAGGAGGCCGACGGGCGCTAGCCCTCCGTTCGGGGCAAGCCAAACGCGGCCCCGCGAGGGCCTGAGCATGCCGGCCAGGAGGCGGGCCAGGGTGGTCTTCCCCGCACCGTTGTCCCCCACCAAGGCGGCGACCTGCCCGGCGTAGAGCGTCAGGTCCAGCCCCTGGAGGACGGCCCGGCCACCCAGGCGCACGTCCACCCCTTCCAGGCGGGCCACGGCCTCTCCGGAGGCGTGCCCGTCGGGCACGATGAGGTCAGGCCAGTCCTGGATCGGGGCGTCTGTCGGGCGCCGCACCCCCAGGCGGCGCAGGAGGGGCCGCTCCGCGAGGACCTGGGCCGCGGGGCCATCCCGCACGACCTGCCCGCGCTCCAGGAGGACCACCCGGCTGGCCAGGCGGCTCACCTCGTCGGTCCGGTGCCCGGCCAGGAGGACCGAGGTCCCCTGCTCGCGGTGGAGGGAGGTGAGGGCCTCCAGGACCGCCCGGGAGCCGGGCACGTCCAGGCTGGCGGTCGGCTCGTCCAGGACGAGGATGCGCGGGCCCATGGCCAGGACCGAGGCCATGGCCACCCGCTGCTTCTCCCCGCCGGAGAGGGTGTCCAGCCGCCGCTCCAGGAGGTGCCCGATGCGGAGGACCTCGGCGGCCTCCGCCACCCGCCGCGCGACCTCCGGGGCCGAGAGGCCCAGGTTGCGGGGCCCGAAGGCGACCTCCTCTCGGACGGTCATGTTGAAGAGTTGGGTAGATGGGTTCTGGAAGACGAGGCCCACGCGCCGCACCACCTCGCGCAGAGGGGTGGTGCGGGTATCCTGCCCGTCCACCCACACCGAGCCCTGCATGGTGGCCGCGGGGTGGCCCTGGGGGATGAGGCCTCCCAGGCAGCGGCAGAGGGTGCTCTTCCCGCACCCGGAGGGCCCGGTGAGGAAGAGGAACTCCCCCCATTCCAGCGTCAGGGAGACATCCTGCAGGGCCGCCCGTGGGCCATACCACACGGAAAGGCCCTGCGCCCAGAGAGCACTTCGGTGGCTCACCCCAACCCCTCGGCCCCGCTCCGGCGGGGCGTTCCGCCTTGGGGCGCATTATAACAGGGAGGGGGAGGCGCGGCAAACGGGCAGGGCTCCCGGCAGAGGACGGGGCTAGGAGGTCGTCGTGGCGTCCAGTTCGGGGAGGTACCCCAAGCGGCGGGAGATCTCCTGGGCCGTCTGCACCACAGCCTCCACCTTGTCGGTATCCCGCGTCCAGTCCAAGCGGGTGGCCGGGCCGGAGATGCCGACGGCTGCCACCACCCACCCGGCATGGTCGCGGATGGGGGCTCCCGCGCAGCAGAGGCCGACCTCCGTCTCCTGGTTGTCCAGGGCGTACCCCTGCCGCCGGACCTGGGCCAGGTGGGCCCGGAGCAGGTCCACATCGGTGATGGTCCTGTCGGTGAAGCGCTCCAGTTCCACGCCCTGCATCAGGGCGTCAAAGAGTTTGGGAGGGAGGTGCGCCAGGAGGACCTTGCCGTTGGCCGTGGAGTGGGCCCGTTGGGAGCGCCCCAGGGTGTGGACCACGCCGCCGAAGCGCGCGGCATCGGCCTTGGAGATAGTGACCGCGTCCCGCCCGTTGAGCACGGCCATGCTGGCCGACTCTCCGACGGTGAGGGCGAGTTCTCGCAGGGGGTCGCGAGCCACGTAGACCAGTTCGGCGGGGGCGATGACGCGCATCCCCAGTTCGTAGAGCCGCAGGCCCAGGCGGTAGTTGCCAGTGGCTGGGTCCTGTTCCACGAGGCCGCGGGCCTTGAGGGTCTGCAGGAGGCGGTAGGTGGTGGCCTTGTGGAGGCCCAACTGCCGGCTGAGGGCGGAGACGCCCCACTCCAGGTGTTCCGGGCCGAAAGCCTCCAGGATGTCCAGCGCCCGGTTCACGGATTGCACGTCGTAGTTCGGCCTTTTCATCGCCCTTGCCATCGCCTGCTGTCTTGTGATGCGAAAAGGTGTATCGGAATCCAGAGGCATTATACCACAGACCGCCACTGGGGACAACTGTGGAGGTCGGCACACTTTTCGGGCTTCCCTGCGGGGGATGAGTCGGGACCAGACCTCGGAGCACGTAAAAAGGCCCGGAACCCCTCATGAGGGGGACTCCGGGATCAACAAGGGGCAGAAAAGGAACCCGCGTGGTGGGCGAAACAGGGCTCGAACCTGTGACCTCTTCCTTGTAAGGGAAGCGCTCATCCCCGCTGAGCTATTCGCCCACTAGGAACAGGACCGCCCTTCCCCTTGAGGGCGTCCTACTCCTATTATACCACAGGTTGTCAAGGAGGCCTCAAGCGCCGCTCAACACCAGCGGGAGCACCACCCGCGGCACCGGGAAGTCCGCGAAATCCACCACCACCGTCTCGTTCGCCTGGACCACGACCACGACCGTGTTCGCCGAGATGGAGTAGAAGCCTTCCGGGTCGGTCTCCTGCACCTGGTGCGGCCCCGGCTCCAGCCCTCCCACGGCGTACCGCCCGTCCTGCCCCGTCCGCGTGACGTGAGTCGGCCCAGTCCCATCCACACGCTGCACGGTGATGGTCACCCCTGGCAGGGGCGGCTCGCCGGGGTCCAGTTCGCTGTCCCGGTCCAGGTCCACAAAGACGGTCCCGGCAATCCACCCCGGCCACGGGGCGGCCGTTGGGGTCGGGGTCACCGTGCCGGTTGGCGTGGGCGTGGCCGTAGGTGTGGAGGTGTCGGTAGGCGTGCCCGTGGGGCTGGCGGTCCCCGTCGCGGTGGGCGTGGGCGTACCCGTGGCCGTGGCCGTAGGCGTGGGCGTGCCGGTAGGCGTGCTCGTGGGGCTGGCCGTCCCTGTCGCGGTGGGCGTGGGCGTCGCCGCACACGGCAGCACGGAAGGCGTGTAGTCCAGCCAGTTGCTGATCTCAACGCGGTCCAGCCGCGCGTTCGGCTCCCGCCCCCGGAACCGCAGCGTGTGCACCCCTGGCTCCAGGCTCACGGTGAGGACGCGATCCCACACCCAGGCCCAGGTCCCATCCGCCTGGGGGATCTCCCAGTGCGTCTCCGCCCCTCCATCCACCGAGACCCAGAAGGAGTTCTCGCCCCACCCCTGGCCCATGCCTCGGGCGAAGACGTAGTAGGTATCCCGCGCCGGAACGGGGAAGGTGAGGACGACCTGGCCCGCCTCGCGCTCGCTGCTCAAAACGTAGGTGCAGGCCGAGGCCAGGGCATCCGTTGCCGTCGTCATAGGGGGCGTCAGCGTGCCCCACTCCGCCTCCAGGGCCTGCCAGAAGGGCCGGGGGTTCGCCAGTTTCACCACGAAGGCGTCGGTGCCGCCGTTGTACGTCCGGTCAAAGGCCCCTGCCGTGGTGGGGAAATCGGAGGACGCAGTGCTGCCTACCACATACAGCGCCCCGCTCCTATCCACGGCAATGTCTGAGCCCCAGTCCTCATGCCCCCCGCCCAGGAAGGTGCTGTAGAGCAGGCCGCTCCCCATCACATTCACCTTCACCACGAAAGCGTCCCGCTCGCCCCCGAGGATCCGGTCGTAGGCCCCCGCCGTAGTGGGGAAGTCGGAGGAGGCAGTCCAGCCCGTAACGTAGGACGCCCCGGTCCAATCCACGGCAATGCCGGAGGCCCACTCGTCCCCGGTGCCGCCCAGGAAGTTCTCGTAGGGGCTGCCCGGCCCAGTCACCCTCACCACGAACACATCGGAGGAGCCGTCAATGGGCTGAGTAAAGCCCGCGATGTAGGCTGCCCCGCTCCCATCCACCGCAATGGCACGACCAGAGTCGCCGTTGGGGACATGGCCACCCCACCACCAGCTCAGACGGATGCAGTAGACCAGACCGCTCCCCGCCGCATTCACCCCCACCACAAAGCCGTCCAGGTCTTCGCCGTACCACCCGAAATCACCGGGGAAATAGGCGGACCACGTGTCGCCCGTGACGTAGGCTGCCCCGGTCCCGTCCACGGCAATGCCATTGCCCTCGTCAGGGGCACGCCCGCCCAGGAAGGCAGCGTAGACCAGGCCGCTCCCCGCCGCGTTCAGCTTCACCACAAAGGCATCGCAATCGCCGCTGTACGTCTGGTCAAAGGCCCCTGGCGTGGTGGGGAAGTCGGAGGAGTCGGTCCCACCCGTGACATAGGCTGCCCCAGTCCTGTCCACGACAATGCCGTAGCCCTCGTCCCAGACGCTCCCACCCAGGAAGGTGGCGTAGACCAGGCCGCTCCCTGCCACGTTGACCTTCACTACGAAAGCGTCTGCCCCGCCGTTGGGCGTCCGGTCAAAGGCCCCTGCTGTGGTCGGGAAGTCGGAGGAGGAAGTAGCACCCGTGACATAGGCCGCCCCAGCCCTATCTACGGCAATACCGCTGCCCGAGTCACCCTGACCCCCGCCCAAGAAGGCAGCGTAGATCAGGCCGCTCCCCGCCGCGTTCATTTTAGCCACGAAAGTATCGAACTGACCACCGTTGTACGTTGGGTCGAAGGCCCCTGGCGTGGTGGGGAAGTCGGAGGACCAGGTCTCGCCCGTGACGTAGGCCGCCCCAGCCCCATCCACGGCAATGCCGCGGCCCGAGTCGTTGCCACCCCCGCCCAGGAAGGTGGCGTAGAGGAGGTCGCCGGGGGTGTCCAGGGCAGCCGCCGACAACGGACCGCTTACGGCAGCACCGGCCGGCCCGAAGGGCGAGACGACCTCGTCTCCCTGCACTTGCGGCCCCCTTTCCAGGAGCAGAGGCGTGCCATCCTCCTGGACCACGGCCAGGAGCGGCAGCACGAGGTCGCCCACGGCGGTGTGGAGGAGGAGGCCCTCACCCCCGGCCTCCCTCCCAACCTCGGGAGGGGGGAGGAGTTCCACGCCGTCTGCCCCCTCCACCCGCAGGCGCACATCCTGTAGGGGTGTGCGGCCGTGCGCCCCAACCCCATCAGGCCGCACCACCAGCCGCCAGGACCAACGCCCCTCTTCGCCGGTGACTTCCAGGTCCACGCCTGGGTAGAGGTCCACGTAGCGCACGCCGCCCCAGACCGGCACGGCCGGGTGCCACGCCTCGGGGGCGCTGCCGATGAAGTAAGAGACCACGGTGTCCTGGGGGGCGAACGGCTCCAGGCTTGGATGGGGGTTGGCTCCGGGGAAGGTGAGGCGCAGGTTCACGCCGCGGACCTCACCCCACTCCCCCGGCCCCTCTCCCCTCTCCTGCTGGGAGAGGGGAGAGGGGTGGCCGCCGTCAGGCGGACGGGGTGAGGGGTGAGGTCCCTCCACCACCGTCACCCAGATGGCGTCTTCCGCCAGCCACACCGTGCCCGGCCCGCTCCAGACCTGGAAGCGGGCACCCTGGGGAAACTGGCCGACGTTCTGGATGAACAGAAGCGGGCTGGCGCCCGTCGGCGGGGGTTGTTCGGCACGGGGGACGTGCGCCAGAGCGCGGGGCACCGACCGCGCGGACGCGCCGGTCAGGGCCGTCCCCACGGCCAGCACGAACACCAGGGCAACAGAGGCCATCCGAGCCTTCACGGGACACCTCCATTCCACCCTGACCTGTGAGCCGACAATGAGGGCGGGGGTGCTGCCGCAATGGGAGAAGAGGGGGTTTGCTTTTAACCAGCCCAGGCATGAGCCATGGGGTGGGGGGCAATCGTTGAGGAGGTGGGAATGGTGCCGCTCACCACGCGGGAAAAGCCGCCAGCATAGACGCTCCCATTTCTCATGCAAGGCCATTTTAACACAGTT
>Ga0272449_1004827_pt1 | contig 10799 bp, 8 predicted proteins | sample YNPCB0241_FD_198679 | JGI IMG/M metagenome (GOLD analysis project Ga0272449, IMG submission 198679) | Hot spring sediment microbial communities from Yellowstone National Park, WY, United States - YNP-CB-024-1 | ecosystem: Environmental > Aquatic > Thermal springs > Hot (42-90C) > Sediment...
CCAACCCCAACAGCACCAAAACGCCACGCAACAACAAACCAAAAAACAACACCCAAAACACTAACAGCCAAAGAACCCATACCAAGCCAAAAAGCACCCCTAACCACACGACCAACACTTCCAGTTTCCATAACTCTTGCCACCAATTATCTCCTAATATGTATAGCGCTAGGCTACCCGGAAAAATCAAAAACTATCAATCCGTGGTTATCATTGAGTTAATGCGCGGATAGCTTACTAATCTATTTTACTCTTTTTTGGTGACGTTTTGATTAAAAGAGATACGGAACGGGATACTTATATATTTCAGCTGAAATTTGCTCCTTGTTCACAGCCTTTATGTATTTTACGGCTACGGCCAGGGCCACTCTGCGTCTTCGCCCCTAACATCTCCTGGAGCCTCTTCAAGAAACCTCTTTACCTTCGCCTTAAACCTCTCGTCAGTCACATACCCTATCTTCCTTGCAGGAGCACCAACGACAATCGCATAATCCTCAACATCCTCTGTGACTATACTCCCAGCCCCCACAATAGCATACATCCCAATAGTCACACCTGGCATAATTATCGCCCCTGCCCCTATACTAGCGCCCTTCTTAACATGTGTCTTGAGAAGTCTCCACTTCCCCCTAGCCCTAGGATACTTGTCATTTGTAAAGGTCACCCTCGGACCAATAAAAACATCGTCCTCTATCACGACACCCTCAGGTATAAATGTGAAAGCCCTTATCTTCACATTGTTACCAATCTCAACCCCACCCTCGATATACACAAATGCATCAATTTTACAGTTTTTCCCGATCTTACACTTATACAAATTAACCTGGTCAAAAATTTTTGTCCCCTTCCCCACTGTAACCCCATTTATTACTGAGTATTTTGGCCTCCTCACGGCAACATCACCGAGACACTTGCTCCTTTATCCAAGCTCTCCCGGATCTTCTCCAAGACATGAACAGTCATTGCGCCAATCAAAGGACTATTAAGAGGAGCAGAACCTTTCAAGATGCATTCAACGAAGTGCTTTATCATGGCTTCAATAGTATTGTTAGCCTCTACAAAAATGTCTGAACAGACTTCATCGTTACGGCAAAGCCGCATCTTCTGGTTTAAAGCATCTATATAAAGAGCACCATTCTCTCCAACAATTTCAACTATCCTTGTTTTTATACCTGGCTGTAGCCAGCTCAACATTATCTCCCCAACGACGTCACCAGGCAACTCCAACAAAATAAAGGCAGCCTCCTCTCTCCCTTTTACTTTTCTCCTAAAGCTTTTAGCCCTAGCATATACGCTATGAGGCCATTCTTCTAGTACATGGTTAATAATATCTATTGGATGAGGCGCTAGGTCAAATACTATGTCCCGCTCGGGCAAGCTCTGCATGTTAGTTGTCCATTTCAAAGACAAGTAGTATATCTGGCCAAGAACACCTTCCTCAACTAGTTGTTTGGCATTATTAACTGCATTATTAAATCTGAATATATGTCCAACAAGAAGCACTACACCTTTCTTTTCTGCTTCTCTTGCCAACTTAAAGGCAGATCTACTGGAAGTAGTCATAGGTTTTTCAATAAGAATATTCTTTCCCCTCTCTATCATTTCCAGGGCAATTTCAAAATGAGTCTCGTTTGGCGTCGCAATGTGGACAGCATCTATCAACTCGTTATTTCTCAAAAACTCTTCGAAGCCGCCATAAAATATCTTGTCGGGAAGATTAAACCTCTTTTTTACATGTGCTAGCCTTTCCTTGTTGTTATCAACTATAGCTGAAAGCCTGACACTGGGGTATCTTTGCATCAACTGGTAGTATTCGCCTATCAATTTTTCTCCCCAATACCCGGCTCCAATCACCGCAACATTTACTTGTTTAACCATGGGAATCAGACTCTATCGAAAAACTCGTGTATCTTCTCGGATATGTACTTGATCTCCTCATCCTTTAGGAAGGGATGCATTGGTATGCTTAAGCACTCTTTGCTTGCTTTCTCGCTGACGGGATACTCGCCCCCTCGGTAACCATACAGTTGCCTATATATGGGTTGTAGATGTATAGGTATGGGGTAGTGGATGCCGCACTCAATACCGTTGCTTTCAAGCCATTTCTTTAACTCGTCTCTATATCTTGTCCTTATCACGTAGAGATGATAAACAGGTTTAACGGTTGGAGTTTCCCCAGGTGGCAATGTTATTTCTTCTATGTCTGAAAGCAAGTTGTTGTATTGTCTTGCTATTCTTCTTCGAGCCTCATTCCATTGGTCGAGGTACTTCAACTGTATCCTCCCTATTGCCGCATTAATTGTGTTTAGCCTTGCAGTGTATCCTATTACGTCGTGCTCGTACTTAGATATTCTTCCAGCATCTCTAAGCTTTATAACCGTCGTTGCGATCTTTTCATCATTTGTTAGAACTGCTCCTCCATCCCCGGCTACAGTCATGTTTTTTGACGGGTAAAAGCTCAATGCTCCGGCATCACCAATTGTTCCCACTTTCTTGTTATTGTATGTAGCGCCGTGTGCTTGGCATGCATCCTCTATGATCCTGAGGCCATGTTTACTTGCTATGTCTAATATTTCATCCATGTCTGCAGGGTAACCATACAGATGGACAGGCAGAACAGTCTTAATGTGAGAATTGAGCCTTACTGCTTTCTCTATCTCTTTGGGATCAATGTTGAGACTATAATCAGATATGTCTGCAAATATGGGCTCTCCCCCTGCATGAATAATTGAGTTTGCTGTGGCTATAAATGAGAACGGTGTGGTTATGACTTTTTCGCCACTTTTAAGGCCTATCGCCCGTAGAGCGAATTCTAGTGCGTGAGTCCCAGAACTAGTGGTAATAGCAAAATCTACACCAAAATATTTGGCTAGCTCCTCTTCGAACTTGTAGACACTCTCGCCAAGCACAAATCTTTCATTCTCTAACACGTAAAGAACTTCTCTCTTTATCTCTTCATTAATAAATGGCTTAACTAATGGAATTTTTACTTTTACTTTTTTTTCTGTCATAATGCTAGCACGAATCCACAAGAAAATTCTTTTATAAAAAATTATCGTCTAAATTATTAACTATCTTTTTCGTTAAAATTTGGAATGAGCATTTCTTTAAGCTTAAAAATTAAATATATCATTTGATCTTTAATATAGATTTAGTAGCCGAATTAGTTTTCCTTTTCTGTTGTGTGTAGGAATTACGATTCAAACTAAATGTTCTTTAGTATTCATCTAGCACACCTTTAATAACTTTCAAATATCCTTCAGCTGTTTTATCCCAGTCGTACTTCATCGACTCTATTAAACTTCTCCTGGACAACTGATTAATTGTGTCTTCTTCTAAAATTGAATCTATGATTCTAGCGGCATAATCGTAATCTTTGTATGGGACAAGGTAACCATTAACTCCATCCTTAATGATTTCTGGCATTGAGCCGGTGGCGTATGCTACAACTGGGGTTCCTGAAGCGTTTGCCTCGACAACCGTCATTCCCCATCCCTCAATAAAGGAAGTTGATAAGACTAACCATGCCTTTTGGTACAAGCTAATTTTTTCTTTCTCAGAAATTCTGCCAAGGTATCTTGCTCCATATTTTGAGGCAAGCATAGCTACCTCATTCGAAAGATCGCCAGTCCCAGCAAGCACTAGTTCTGGCTTCTTCTTTAATCTTTTGTATATTTTGAAGGCATCAATGGGATTTTTATATTTTTTCATTCTTCCTATCCAGAGGATCGTAGGTTTGTCGGATTTTTCACCTGGCCTATATTTTTCGTGGTCAACACCATTATAGATGACATTTATTTTATACTCCTCTACTTTAAGTCTCGTAATTAAGTCTCTCTTGGTAGTATTTGAAATTGTTATAATGTGTCTATAGTTTTTAGTTCCTTTTTCGAGTGTCTTAACAATGGTTGCCTGGAGAGGATCAAGTTCATACATTAGCACGTCTTGGTGCACATGGTATACAACAGCTACCGTTTTTTCATTAACCAGCCATGAAGAAAATGGGACAGCATGAGCTACGCTATCAATAACTACGTCATAACTTTTTGCTTCAAAAAGAGAATAGAGATGCAAGGTATACTTGTTGCCACGCCTCTTTATCTTTATATTTTCATAAATTTCTTCGGAAACTCTCGATGGAACAGATTCCGCTAGCCATGTGACATTATGTTTCCGAGCGATTCTCTTGCCAACTTCTAGCAGGACAACTTCTGCGCCGCCTGCTTGAGGGTGAAATGGATCACGATGATTAATAAAAAGAATGTTCAAAGGTTATCACTCTGTTTTGTATTTTAAGCTTTTGTTGTATGCCAAATGAATAGGGAGAGTTTTTGAAAAGTTTGCGTGTACAATAGCGGGCGAAATCTGCTATAATATAGGCGTAACTTTATTAAGGAGAAAAACATTCCGAATGCAACCCTTGGAAGGTTTTTAGAAACCTTACTGTAGTCGTCAATGTGTTTATAAGTTATTCCAACTTCTTTAACCGTAAAGCCATGCCTTAAAGATGAATAAATCAAATTCACGTCAAACGTAAAACCAGTTATAAATAAGTCTGATAATATTTTGCTTATAACATATCTTTTGACAACCTTGGCACCGCACTGTGTGTCATAAATCTTGCTCATTCTCCAAAACATTAATTTAACTAATGCATTAAATGCCCTACCAAAAATAAATCGATTAAAAGGCTCTTTGACAAGAAGACATGCTCCATTGGAATATCTTGAACAAATAACGACATCATAATTTTTTGATTCTGTAATAAGTTTGTATAGCTCGGCTGGAGCTACTGAATTATCAGCGTCTGCAATTAAGATTATGTTACCTCCTGCCCTCCTTAATCCTTCTATTATCGCACCTCCTTTGCCAAGTCGCTTGGAAAAGTTTAACAATTTTACTTGAGGATGTTTTTTTGAAAACTCTAATACGAGAAAATGTGTCTTATCTGTACAACCATCCGTAATAACAATTATTTCGTAGTTTCCCATATAATTATCAAAGAAATTAACTAATAATTGTAGTCTGTTAATTATTCTTTTCTCCTCATTATAAGCAGGTATAATTATTGAAATATTGTCGCTTTGAATATTACTTACTTTTGCATCGCTCATGATAGATTTATGGTTGATATATATATACTGCTATGTCTTGAAATGCCCTTAATAGCTTGAATTGTGGTGGCGGTCGTGGCATGTTATACCACGTTGTGTTAGTCCACCATATAGTATATACCGTGTTGTTTTGAAATACTGCTAGTTGTAACAACTGTTCAGAGATATTCGTTCTTATGGGAGAAGTTAGATCTGATTCCACTATTCTTATAAGGTTTGTATGTCGAGCATAGATCTTAGCCCAGTTGTGGAATGCCTCGTGGAGGACGAGGGTCTTGTTCCCTGGGAGGGAGTCTACCCATTTAATGGCCTCAATTGTTGGTTCTATGTCTTTTAGTGGTATTGAGGATTGGAGCATTGAGGTCTGTATGAACTGTTTGTATGAGTTCCAGTCTCCAAAGTACTTATTCCATTGTTGCTCAGGTGGTAAGGCGATGTATGTCGCTGTGAAAACAAATACTAGGACAAGTGTACCAAAGGCAACTTTCCTAGCAATGCTTCTTTTACCGGATCGACTACTGGTTAACAGCTCGAAGCCTTTTGCAGCAGTGATTGTAATTGGATAATTCAATAGTATTACCCACCTGTACCAGTGTATATCGAATCCGGAGGGGTTTAAAGGGAGGTAAGATAGAGCAAGGCATGTGAGAGCCCAGTTTCTGAGCTGGGGGGTTTTTAAGAAGCTCATTCCTGGGATTACTAGGGGAGCTATCGGGAGGTAAAGGTATACTATAAAGCCTGTTATGAAAAAGAACGTATCTAATGTTGATGACGACTTCACGTGGAAGACCGGTATTTGGAGAGCAACTTCTCTAGGGCTATAAACTTCATAAAGAAGGAATAGGGCGGCTGGTAGTGCTAGTAAGGCTTCTTGTAGAATTTTCCATGGATTTTTTTTCTCAAGTGCTTGTATGCCTTTGTGAATGAGAAGGAGTAGTGTTATGAATTCGTGACTCCATGAAGTTAGAAAGCTTAGAACTGCTTGGAATATCTTGTTAGTCAGGGTCTGGGGCTTTGTTTCTAAGTAAAATATCGTGAAGAGAAATATAGTCGCGAACATCTGTCTGTACATTTCCCAGGAAATTCTTAGGGCGACGAAGTATGTTGTTGATAAAATGGATGCTAGGAAAGCTGTGCTTGGCTTAACTCCTAATCCTCTTACGAATATATAGACTGTGTAGCCTATGAAACCTGTGAGGAGAGGAGCCAGAATCTTAGATGGAAGAAGGGGATCTCCTATAAGTTTGTAGAACAAGGTGTAAACTATATAGAGAAATGATGTTCTTTTTAAAAGTTCGGAGAAAGAAATATGAAAGACAACCTCATCCACTGCTGAGGGTGCATAGAAACCGACAGGGTCAAAGCCTATAGGATAAGGCCATGAAAGAACTTCAGGTATGCTTCTAATAAACAAAGGGATTATAAAGGATAATGCTTTTTCTTTTTTCTCAAACATATTCCGTTTTACAAAACGTCCTGCACTACAATTATACTTCCCATTGAGGAAGCCTCTCTTCCGCGATATGGTATTTTTTAATATTCTATCCATCCTATTTATCATTTTTGCTTCTCAAATAGAGCAATAAATAGAACACATAAAAGAAGAAAGTTAACCCCGAAATGACCAAGCCTAGTTCAAACCAATCCTGAGGGGTATATCTAATTTCAATTCTTAAATTGTCTCCAGTTGCATCTATCCAAAAACCATTTATTAATCCATAAAGAGGAACCGCTCTAATTTTTGTTAGTAATTTTCCATTTTTGTAAACTCTTGCTTCCCAAAGGGGATCATAATATTCAGCAAATGAAAGCATAAAAGGTTTTGTTGCGTTTATCGTAACTATCCAAAGAGACGGATTTATCTTTTGGTAGCTTGTAATTTTAGCATTATAAACAAAATTTTCTTTTAACTCCCTATAATATATGTCCTTAACATAACTTTTATTAAAATAGAGCTTAGAGATATAAACTAGACCGGTATATTTTAAAGTAGCAGGATTACTTCGCCCAATATATATTCGTGAATTAGAGAAAACTTCTAAATTCTCCTTTTTTTGAGAATATAATTTATAACCATCAATATATGCTTCAACGGTATCTGAATTATAAAATAGAATAACATTATGCCACCCTTTATCAACAATAGGTTTAATGGAGAGAGGTAAAATTTGATCATTTTCCTCAATGAAGAACTTATTTTGTTGATTTCTTCCAAGGGCGAAGTAGTCATTTGAGTATAAAGACTTAATTATAAAAATATACGCTGAATCTGAAAAATCCTTCCCATCGTTGTTAAACCATACCGAGAGAACCCAGCTAGAAATACCTTTAATAGTGATATTGTCCAAAATTTCTTGATTGCTTAATTCAATTTTTGGAGAAACTAATGTTTCATAACCATGCTTTGAACTATCTAGTGCAATAATATTATTCGCGGGGTCGAAGACACCGCTTATCATCTCGAGAATGTCTGGAACAAATGTCCAGGATTTGTTTTCGATCCTAAGAAACTTTACATTAACCGGAATCCAGAAGGGGTCCTGAGCGTATAAATTTTCAAAAACCGTTAAATTATAAGAAGAAATACACAGTCTAAAATCTTTTTTTGATAGCATCAGCAGATAAGTTTTGTTTAAAGATTCATGGTAAGCTGTTATAGGGGTATCAAAATCAATTCCAATATATTTGACACCAATCAGATTAAGATATGGAATCATATCCTCTTGTCTATAAACAAAAGATAAATAGTCTACTTGATTTTTAGGTAACGACGAGTACACATCTTTAGGAAATGGTGTAGACATCTCTATAGTATCTCGATAAGTCCTTTCCCAAAATCCAACTGGAAACCATGCTATTGACCCGTATCCTTTTTCATTTACCAAAAATTGATATACTACTTCAACTCGTTTCTTATCATATAATTTAAGGAAATCAATGGTTGTAGAAAATGCCGGCAATGCTCTAACAGTTACTAAAATAATAATTACAAAAATCACTAGAAACGATACCATTTTGGTAATAGATGCATTTATTATTTTACGGCTATCCCTACTTACTCCTGGAACCGCTGCTAAAGTTATCATAATAGATATGCTTAAGGCTATAAAGGGCAAGACCTTCGTGGGGTCTCTTAAAATCCAACCGTAAGGAAGAATTGTACTAAATTTCATACCCAAAAATGACAAGCTAAAACCAGTAATAAGTAGTAAAAGGCTTAATACGAGGAAAAACTTATATTGTTTGTCATATTTTGGAAAAAGGAATAAATAAATAAGCAATATAATAAAGGAAAAAAGGCCAATCGTGTTAAAAACTTCTATAGGTAAGCTATATTTAAAATAAACGTTTTTAAAGTTATCCCAGGGATAAGAGATCAAGTTAATATCATTAAGCAAGTTAGAATCTTTAAACATCCATTTTATAGTCGACTCATCTACGCTGTATATTGGTGTGGCTTTTGCATAATAGGATTGAGCCACCACATAAATAATGGGAGCCCAAGCATAAGCCAAAAATAATAGAGAAACAGCATTCATTAAAACAAAACGTTTAGAAAATTTCCAAAACGAGGCTTCCTTGCCCAGTATAAATCCTAAAGTTAAAAATATAAGAACAGCTGGAATAATATAATAAAATATGAAAGAATGGAATTGTATCAATAGAAAATTTAGTAATACTACATAATATATTAGAAAACCTTTATTAAGTTTGGTTTTTGAAAACAATTCGATTAGAAGAAGAATTGACAGAGGAAAAACAGAATATCCGAATGCCATTGGTGTATTATTCAAATAGAGCAAGAGTCCAATAGGGTTAAGGGAATAACTAAAAGAAGACGCCAGCATTAAAAGAAAAGTAATTATATTACACTTGATTTTTAGTTTATCCAAAATGGTTTTCGATAAATGAAACATAGCTACCATAGATAATAACATAGGTATTGATATAAGAAATTTCATAACAATATAATAGTCAAAAATTTTAGAAGCAACATAAATTGATGCCAATATTGGAAAATATCCGACATTGAAGAAAAAGATATCGTTCGTGTATAGCCACATATAAAAACCAGTTTGGTAGGAAAAAGTTCCTAGTATAGGATATCTTAAATCTGTTGTAATAACTAGTTCACGTTTGTCTGCAAAAATCGGTAGATACATTATGAACCACACAAAGAAGAAAGCTAAAAAAGCGAAAATACGCATATGCGGACATTCTCCCTTAATATGGGGCTTTGAAGTTCGGAAAAACATCAAACTATCACTTGCCACTTAAATAGCGCGCGCTAGTACTCATAGCGTTTGAGTAAATAGAAAATTCGTTTATAAGATCGTGTATTTTCATCAATCAATTTTTCAATAATTTCTTGACCCACTTTTTGATTTTGCTGAATGAGATAAGGAAGGCTTTTTATGTTTTTAGATAATTCATACAATTGTTTTATAACATCTTCCTTTTTACTATAATCAGCAATAATAAAAAAATATTGAGAGTTTTGAAGAATAGAAATCATATCCTTGGAATGTTTATTTATTATGAGAATTTTTCCAGAATAAATATATTCAAAAAACTTTGAAGGAAGATGAAAGGATAAAGGTTCCATTATGGCAATATCTATTTTATTTAGTAATTGGCTTATTTCTTCCATAGATACTGGTCCAGGAATTATTTCGACATTGTTGATTTTAAGATGATTAACCAGATTTTGAAAGTACTGCAAGTCTCTGAAAGAAGCATTACCTAGTATAAAAAATTTTATAGGATACTGTGGATATTTTTCAGAGAATTTCCGTAGTAACAGTATTTGATATTCGAGAGCCCTTACATGACGCTGTACTAATCCCAAATACCCTATGAGAAGGTTGTTGCTTCTTCTATTAGTGTCGACATATTTTTGAGTTTTTTCTTCAGAAATTAACCGGAGCACCCCTCCCAAGTTATATAACACGAATTTATTTTTATGTTTCGTGAAGAAACTTTGACTCATAGTATGTCCCACCACAATGACTATATCGGAAAGATTAACAATCAAAGATTCAATAAGGCTTGCTATTGCTGAAAATAGAGTTCTTCGATACAAGTCATGATAGTGAAGTAATCTATACATATAAGGAACAGGATCCTGAGCCCTATACACAATTTTCAGATCTCTCTGCAACATGCGTCCTATAATAACTATGATTAGATTATAATGAATTTTACTTGAATGAATCCATATAGCTTTGATATTATTACTAAATACATGTTGTAATGTTTTAATTAAAAGAATGATATCCTTCTCGGACGATATTATCTCGAGATTTTTGGGTACACGCGTCGGATCATAATTTCTGCATGATAAAACTACTTCAAATCCATTTTTAATCATATACTCAATATCCATGTAGACGTTGTTTGCGAAACCGCTAGGTTTTAATAAATCTGAAAAACTAATAACCAGAATCTTCATAAAAAACAATGAAAACTCGTAATTTTAGAGGGCTATTCGAACAAATGGATTTTTGATTCATGGAAACGGAAAAGTTTGTCATTGTTTCTCTAGCCTCTGTAAAATGGTGGTGTGTTTAGGTATTGTATTCCTAGTGTTTTGATTGTTTCCAGGCCGGCTTTTTTGAGTGTTTCTGCCAGGTGTGTTGCGCCTATTGCTAGGGCTAGCTGTATCTTTTTGGCTAACAGTCTAAG
>Ga0272449_1004828_pt1 | contig 10798 bp, 10 predicted proteins | sample YNPCB0241_FD_198679 | JGI IMG/M metagenome (GOLD analysis project Ga0272449, IMG submission 198679) | Hot spring sediment microbial communities from Yellowstone National Park, WY, United States - YNP-CB-024-1 | ecosystem: Environmental > Aquatic > Thermal springs > Hot (42-90C) > Sediment...
TAAGAGGTCGCCCCTTACCTTCTCAGGTGCTATAGCCTTGATGGCATTGATGACGTTTTTAATAACTGGTAGATGTTCTCTGCGAATCCTAGCGGCAACGTTGTACGACAGCACAGCCTTGTAGTTAATATTTAACACTCTGTCAAAGTAGAGGCGCTTAAGGTCTGAGGGGTGTCTAACCTGCATGGGGTCGAGCTCCTGAAAAAGTGTTGGATTAGCCCTCGAGAGGACATGGTAGAAGAGGAGCTGGGTGACAAGTATGTAGGCGGCAGCTACCCGAAGGTCCTCAACGGGGTATTGACGTTCCTCATATTGAAGAATATTCTCGAAAACCCCCCTCCCCCCGAAAAGGTCGTTTAACTGGTTTCCGGTTAGGTGTCTCATTGTAGTAGCCAAATTAGTTGCCGCGTTTCGAAGAGTTTTTATTATGTCTGGTATAGAGGGCTCGATATACGCAGGAGGAATCAGAACGTGTTTCGCCAAGAAATCGGCTACTTCCGATAAAGTGCCTTCGAATAGCTTGAACCCTCTCCTCTGGTCTTGAGGACGGAAAACCGGGACCAGCGTAAAACTCAGACTTCTCACAAGACTCTCTACACTCTCTCTAGACAAGCCGGGCCGCGAAAGCTCCTCTGGATAAAGTACAGCGAAGCCGCCCACAACACTAGGCAGGGTCAAATACTCATAGACCTTCGAAATCGCCTCATACAATTTATCTTTATGGAACTTCGCCTCAACCGCGTAGTCTCCCCCATTATGACACCATATATCTGGTTTCCTTAATCCAATCCCCGGCAACTCTATCTTGGGAAAGGTCTGGACTTTAATACCCCTTTTCTCCAACTCATTGGCTAAAATGGTCGTGATGGTATCCTCTGTAGGGGAACTCATGTATCTAAATATTGACATACATTCATCATATTTTAGATTTTTTGACCAGAATTATGATAGCACGCCACCACTCAGGTTTTCACAGCTAGAAGGGTAGGCGTGGATATCTTATAAATTAGCCGACTGCTGAACTTGGGAGGGTTACCTTGTCGCTGGTTCTTACTAAAAATCACATAAAGAATAAGATAATGCTTGTAATGGGGGTTGAGAAAGGGACTGTAATAGACCTTGAGACAACAGGCCTGCCCGACCAAAAGGAACATGAGATAGTGTGCGTGGGTTACATAACCTCTAACAAACTCATCATCCTCTGCAGGAGAAGTGAGGACAAGAAGCCCTTTTACACAGAGTTAAAGAGGCTGGTTAAACGGCTGCCTAAACCATTCTATGCATACAACGCTCAATTCGAGAGAACTATCATAGAAAAAGAGCTTGGTCTAGCGTTCCCGCTGAACTCGTTTGTGGATTTGATGAAACCGTGGAAGGTGAAAGCCGTTTTACACGGGCTGAAGTGGCCACGCCTCAGCGAACTCATTAGCGAGCCACAACAGTACTTTGAAGATAGGGTGGTGAGCGGTGGGGATGTTCCAAAGCTGTGGAAAAATTATCTAAGAACAGGTTCTCAGAAAAACCTCACACTCATCATGCAGCACAATTTAAGCGACCTGCTAAGAGAAGCTATCCTACTTCTCCTACATCCAGAATTCTACACCAAAAAGGTAACTAAACAGAGTAGGGAGGCGTAAAGTGTAAGGGGACACTAATAAAGCTTCGAAATCCCTACCCATTCAACTTTGCCTAACCATATTCAGCTATCGTGGCAGGGTTTTTCAAGACCTCTAGCCACTCACCCTGTGTACCTCGTCCCACACCCCTCTATCTTCTTCAACCTCAAGAGCTCCTTCTCAGGGTTTAAGGTAGTGCTGAAAACCCTTAAACCTCAACAATTATTTTCTCATCTTTGAAGTCGGTAGTAGCCTGCTATCGGGACCTGCCCTTGAATGGTCCTCCGGGCACTCTAGGCCAGCCGCCATATAGGGCGAAGAAAACCTTCTATGGACCATATAGAGGCAGTTTCGTGTGGCTGGCTTCAACCCACGCCTTCAAGGCCGACAAATGGTTTAGGAGCCAGATGTGATGGGCGTTGAATAACTTGAGTAAGGTGCTTGAGAGGAAGATCCCTTGGGAAGATTGATGTGGCTAGGCTCCTCGAAATACTTGAGGAGGAGGGGCTCCCCGAGTGGAAATATGAGAGGTATGTTGCCGCCTTGAGGCATTATAAGGACCTGTACCAGGCTAGGCAGGATACGTGGGGGAAAGCTGGAAGAATACCTGAAGGGCGGATGGCAAATCGTCGGCCCACTCCCTTTGCAGTGGATACCGTTAAGAGAACGTAATGCAGAGTTTGTGCATGTTCCACGGTAGCTGTAGCAAGGTTCTAAGGTCTTGAGCATTGTTTTGAAGCCTATACAGTACATGAACTTACCAGAAATGTATCTATGGTCAAGGTTGCGGTAGTCCTTAGCTATAGGAGGTGTATAGTGGTGGATGAGATTAAGCTATCTGTGAGGGGCGTCTATGTATATTTATGGTCTACTGTAGACGTATATTCTAAAGGTCCCAGCATTCCTTAAGAAGGCTTGAGGATGTGTACTAACAAGCCGATGGTAGAAGTTGATAGTGGTCCTTGGCATCCATGGGGCCTCGAGAGGCTTGGATTAGAGTACAGGTATGAAAGATTCGATATGAGGTACAGGATTGAAAGATCTTTCAGTTACCTAAATGAGAGAACAATAGTATTCCACCATAAAATGAGCATAAGAAACCATATGCAGGGTATCTAAAACCTAAAACTATACTACCGAACCACAGGAATAAGGAGATGAGTTAAAACGCCTATCCGGAATCTATTGTCATAAAACTCAAGAAAATTTTTTTATAACATAGCGTGGTGTTAATGAGGAGTAGGTGGATACGGTGATTCTGATAGGGGTGGAGATTGATGGACGAAGACGCGGTTGAACGCTTAGCACGTGAGCTCTCCGAGTTACGTGGACGCGTAGATGAGTTAAAACTTGAGATCGACAATTTACGTAGTGAAATCAAACGGATGGAGGGGCAGGTGATGGTCGTCCTCAAGACTGTGAGACAGTCGCCACCACGGAAGCAGACGACCGTCGATAAACCATTACCGCCGCCACCCCCACCCACAGTTTCCCCAATCGACTATTATTGGCAAATCCCAAAACCCCTTCGTGAGGAATACGCCGATACATACTTCCCCAAATATGTTTGGGAACTGCCGCCTGAAGTCAGGATGCAGCTTATGCTGTATCCACACTTACGCATAGAGCCGCTGACATATTTGTTCAAGCCAAGTAGAATAATGGCAGGAATAATAGGGGTGAAAACAATAGAAGAAATAGATGAAATACTCAAATCCGTCCGCCGAGAATCGCTTAGCTACCACTTGAAGCGACTGCTCCATGAGGGTGTTTTGACGAAAACAGATTTCAAGGCATGGCGACTTAAAAAAATATACGATAGGCTTAGATTAGGTGAAAGGAGAAGTTAACTCAGAACCAGTCAAAAGTTGTAATAATTCTAAGGAGGGGTTGTAAGATGTTTTTTATGCAAGCACTGATAAACTTGATTAGTCCTCTCATGATATAGTCGAAAACTACCCTTTATCATCTAATATGCTCCAATCTTTGAATTTTAAGATGAATAATTGGAATGAGTGGACTTGGAAAAGAGGACAAGGGCAACCTACAGAATCCTAACTACTAGTCAAGACCACGGTCTCCCAAACTGTGTTGCAAGCCATATAAGGAAGTAAACCCTTTTCGATAATGTGCATACTACCAAATCCCGGTCTATGCATAGTCTACCCCTCCGTATCGAAAACTAGCCTATAGGTAGCGTTAAAGGCATTAAGGAAGATTATCCACAATAATAGAACTAGACTATCTCTTGGTGGTATTCTTCTCTATAAACTCATTAGGATAATGTAACGCCTTAAAAAATAAAGGTGCTCCTGAGAATGACAGAGGAGATATAGGCCCTATGCTCATAAATGAGTACTCCTTATACCCTAGAACACTCTGTGGGTCTTTAAATGTTTGGTATAGGCGAATGGCCTCCTCATTACCTCCAATTATTTCCTTAAGTGCATACAATTCACTACCATAGGCTAGTCCAAAACCAAAGATGTAGATTCTTATCTGGTCTATTATCTCCTTATCCAAACTAGAAAGTGTCTGGCTTATAAACATCCAGCCAAGTCCGAACTTCCTAGTTGTTCTGACAGCATCTTTCAATGTATTCTTTACTCTCTCTAACTCAGGGTTGTCCGGCTTCTCCCTTGGTGCTAATCTATGTGCTTCATCTATTACAACTAATGTGTTTAACATCTTCCCTTGTTTATATACCTGCTGAGCATGCTCTTTCAATGAACTAAGGAACTCATTTATTACCAACATTCTTACCTCATCCGTCCATAAAATGTTGGATGGTACATCCGTCTCAGAAAGATCTATAATAATTATATGTCCCTTAGCCGCTTCAGTAACACTCTTTATTAAATCATCTATCGTAACGCTCTCGATTTTACTTTTACCATCGAAAGTGAACAGATTTGCTACTTTTGCCCACAAGTCATACAGCTCTTCATGATTCCCTTCCAATAAACTTCTAACACGATCACGATACTCCATGCCACCATAGATCCTTAACAATATCTTTTCTTCTTTTAGTTTTTCGATTATGGCGTCAAATGTCTCGCGTCTATACCACTTGTTAGGTGACTGCTTAATATTGGTTTTACTTCCATTTTGCTCCCAATTTTTAGTAATACGTGTGCCATTTATTTTACCTCTTAATATTAGATCTATCTGTGCAGCTGCTCTGGCCTTATTGTCTTCATGGTATATTCCTATACGTTCAAGGAAACCTGACATGACCAAGATCTTTTTAAATAATTCATTACTTGTTAGAATAAGGTTATGTAGATTGTAAACCTTTATCTTTTTCATGAGTAAGGTGCCAAGCATGGGGTGTTCATCTTTTAGTTTTGCAAATTCACCTTGTGGGTCTAAAACAAAGATAGTAAGTTGCCTATGTTTAGCATACGCAAGCAGCATCATCTTAGCCAGCACAGATTTACCAGACCCTGTCTTACCAAATATTCCTATGTGATAAGCCTCCCCTGCCCCTCCCTCTTCGTTTCCAAAGTGTTTAAACCACATTGGTAACAGTATGTTAGCGCCATAAACATAACCTAGATAGAAGACCTCTCTTCTGTATCTTGCAAGAAGGTTTTGCATAATCGATTCGTTAACCAGTTTAACAGATGTCCCTGTAGGAGGTACTGTACCTAACATACTTGGCTCAAATCCATTCTTTGTATTAGCGAAGACCGCGCTCACAAACATTAGCGCAGTATGAGTATCTTGTCTCTCTGTAATAGGCTCTACTCTGCCTTTATGTCTTATTAAGATTCTCATTGTTGGATCCTCACTCCATACATTTTTGAGCCTAATCTCTGTTATCTGACCAAGCGCATAATGGTCATGACCATCTTGTATGAACTTGAATACAAATAACCCCCCTACTAGCCTCTTATCTACAGCGCTAGCAAGAATATCTATAGATAAGCTGTGTGTCGACGACGGAGACCCTATTACACCTATCCTCTCAGCATGGTCGAATGAGTTGCCAATATCATTGTTAGACATATGATTACTCAACGTAATCAGTCCTGTAGCCGTGCATTGATAAGAAGACATTCTCTTGAGGTATGGATTCAAGGGTTTTATAAGTAACACTCTTTATTACAGCAGAGAGCGCACCACCTAGGTGTTTAACCATCCTATCAGCAAGGTACAGAGGATAGGGCTCTTTTATTCCAGGAGCACCACACTGTAACTGTAACGACTCAAGCAAGATAGCTATCCTGCTACTGTTATTTGCTACTGATGGAGGAATTTCTACTCTTAGAGCTGGAATATATGAGTATGGTCTGTAATAAATAACCTTTAACTGATTGATTAATGAAACTATCCTATCTGCCTTATCTTTAAGGTTCTCAGGAATATTAGCAAAGTGCCAATATTCCTCTGGTTTAACTAGATTTATGGGACCTACAAACTCACCGGCGTTTAACAATAAAGTGAGCAGAGCCCTATCTTCATATTCATCTAACCCTATCTCCTTTGTGATCACTTTCTTGCTTGTATATTTTGGTACACCTGCATAGATCTTATCACTTCTAGATGACGCTAGTATCTCCTCATACTCATCTAACATAACCTCAATTCTATCTAGTAGCATGGTAGAGAGTTCTTTAGGTATATCTGAATCTGGTAATCTTCCCATGGCTTGATTAAGGTGTATAAGAGGTGTGGTTAACGACCCGTCAAGGAGTACTACATCATGTGGAGCATTTGTTGCAAGCTCAAACTCCATTGAGAGCATGAGTGCTCTAAGGATTAGAGATATTGCATCATGATGGTTAACCGTAAAGACTCTGCATAGGTGGTGTGGCTGCGGCCAGTGTCTAGCCTCTGTAGGAGGTGTTAACCCCTCAACAGCAACAGCTGCAACTCCTGCTATATTAGTAGCTAACAATCTCTCTATAGCATATGCTCCATCAATACCGCAAGCAGTAGGATAAGTGCGGAAACCTATAACCATAGAATCGGGTCTAAGGTTAAAGCGTTTTAACGCGTCCCTTATACGTTCTTTGTTGCTTAGTATCTTGTCGAATGATTTTGCAAGTTTAATACTAGACTGCTCGTAAGAAAATAACATCTCCTCTACTAACGCCTCAGGCAGATCCATGAAAGGTTTGTCTATTCCGTACTCTTCTATCATCTATTATGGTGATACCGATGTGTTGCTTATAAACGTTAATTAGGCGTCCCGCTAACCGCCATATCAGTCCTCGACCGAAATCCACATGTTACTACAAACCCATTGGTAGAACTCGCATAACTTATTCCCGTTCATTTTTATCTCTATAATGTTAAGAAATCGATTTTTCATAGGATGGCAAGTAGAGTACTGCCCACAGCCGGCGTTAAGGAGTGAGATTTGAATAGACGGCTACAAGGCCTATCTTGTTGTGATATATCGTGGTAAATATGGGCGGGTGGAGGAAAACATGGGTGCGATTAAGGGTGCCAAAAGGCATTGGGGAACACGAAACAGCATACAACTTAATTTCCTTCAATTCCCTTCTTAGAACTATCACGCCCGACCATATTCCATTTCCTAGTGAAAGGAACAACTTTCATTCTCTTAGTAATGGACGGCTAAAGTATGTAAAGTAAGCTTGTATATATCCTCGATAGAGATAAAGAATCGTTCCTTAACAGCCTCAAAGCGAAGTGGCCTCGGATATATGAATCGGTAAGGCCGCAGGAAAAATACAAAAACTCCAAGCATGTGCGACATCATTAATCCAGTAAGTCAATGGGGGACAAACTATATCATGAACACTGTGGTGGAGAGTGACTAGTAAGTCATGATATAGTGTATATAGTATGATTCTGTAGTTTCCAGATGAAAGAAGATTAGAAATTTTTACGGAAGGTCGTTTACTTCCTTATTTGCATTGTAGACCGCTTAGTTTGCCCTTGTGATTGACTATATAATTGAGGATTGTGACTTTAACTGTCACATGAACATTAGGGAATTTGTTGATTTTATGTCAACTACTAAGCCCGCACATAATACCCTATATAAAAACCTGCTAGGAAACCGTTTATAGGACATATACTCATCTTAAAACCGGATTGCTGGCCGGTCTTTATGGGTTAACACTTCACAAAACTACTTATCGATATATCACCCTTGAAATTCAATTCTTTGAAAGTTTGTTTTAAAATCGTCTAACTCATAAGCGATTTCAGTAATTACGGTTTATCCAGTAGGACCTAAACGAAGGGATCAAACTCTTGGACATATAATTTAGGATTTTTTACGTTTCTCGATTGCTTTTATCAAAAGTTCCCTGAAAAGATTCATGTATTTCATGTCTCTTTTTGGGTGAATGAGGTATGTGAACTCTCGGGCCAACGTGATTAACCAATAGCTATGAGATTTTCGTTTCAGATATCCAAAGAGATTACAAAGAATTTTATTATTATAAACGAAGGCATCGCGTCCAGGAGTATCATCGATGCAGATTCTTGTGAACCTAGCCGACTCTACTCCAAACTTACGTTCAATCTTTGTTATTAGTTTCCTAAACTCTTTTGTATCTTTTTGATAACTTTTAAGGCTAACTCGACTAGGAGAAGGAATAACATAAACAGGTTTTATATCTATTTTCTCATTACTTTCGATTAAATTAACCTCTGCAGCAATATCTACAAAATTTGAACCAGCTTTTATGGTTGGTGGCCGTACTAACCTCCTAGGGAGCTCCGCCGATTTTAGCAAGTTTAGTTTTTTTATTTCTCGGTCAATGTTAGTCGTGTCAGAGTTTGATTTCGACCTTAGCTTATTAATGGCTCTTTGGATTTCCCCCTTTGAAGGCATATGCTTTACTATCTTTGCTTCCTGAGTAACCAATATTGTTCTTTCAACATTGGTCGGTACCTTGAGATTAAGATTTATGAGGTCCCAGAGCTTGCATTTTGAGTCGATACGTAGAAGCGTCTTCCTGAAATAGGCATTAATACGCACCTTATCATCATACCTGTACTTGAGAATCCAGCGAACATATCTAACATGCCCGAAAAATTTCTCTCGATATTTCTCATCAAAGAAATATGGGCTACCAACCAATCCCACTCCGAGCAGATAAGACGGAACCATTCCAGATGTCACCAAAACACAGTCCCCAACTCGCATATCCTCGCAAAATAGCTTGAATTGGCGGTACCAATCACGAGTAGGAACAATCTTTCTCCTATTGCTTTCAGGTATGGTCAACCAGTCTTCATCGACTCCTTCGTAGTCAAGTCCGATTAGATTATTTCTATAGGCATAGTCCCAGAGGTCAGCGCGATCCTTACCATCGTAGCTAAGGTGCATCAGGTAGAAGTAATTTCTGTCAATCTGTGAAAGTAACTCCCTTAGCCTCAACATATCTCCAACATTTTTACCATTCATCTTAATTAAACTTTTACGCATGTATTTTCAAAACGAATGCGTTACACATCTAGTTAGAAGTGGCCGTAATAAAAATGACAACCACGATATCCAAATTCCACACGACACTAACAGCTCGTCAGATGAAGTGGGATTAACATGCACCCTGGTATAAAGCCACCCCAATGGGTAGGGTGAATTATAGGGAAACCAGCTCCACTGCTTGACGGGATGTCCCTAGGCAGTACTTAGATTACCTTGAGGCCACTAGGGAATCGATGCTGAAGGTGCTTGAAATAATGAGGGAGTTCGGTTCGGGTTGGGTTTTCTTAACTTACCTGCTGGTCATACCTGCGGTCGCCGTCTACAAAAGATACCTGGCCCCCAAAAGGACCATTGATGAGAGGTTTAAGAGCGACATAGTTACGTGGCTCGTATACACGTCCTTCGACAAGAGGTATTCGGGCAGGCTTGAAAGCGTCCTCTACGAGGACATATCAACCCTAGCCGAGCACACCTACGAGATGAGCCCACTGCTGAAGAACCTAAGAACTAAGAGCATTTAGTAGTAGGACCCGTCGGGCGAATACGACGACAGGCACTTAACCCTCCTATCCATCCTATACGCCTACAACAGGGCGAAAGACAGGGACGATAAATCCATAAACCTCGCTAAGGTTGACGACATACATGATGACGAAATATCTGTACATCATATATTCCCCGAAGCCGTGTTAAAGAAGAGCGGATACGATGAGGAGCTTAGGAACGATGTGGGAAACATAACACTAATATCTAAAACCGCGAACGAAAGCTGGAAGGACGAGCCTTCAACATATCTGAAGAAACTGTATAGGATCGACCCGGCCTTCCTAGAGCTGCATTTCGTGCCCACCGACGAAAACCTATGGCGCCTAGAAAACTACCGGAATTTCTCAAGCAAAGGAGGCAGCTAATCCTAAAGGAGTGCAGGGAACTATTCACCGCCACAACCGATTAACCTATTAGAGGCGGCGTTAAGCTACCTGTGCCGGCAGATCCTTGAGAGGTTTCGGAGCTACTTTTACCCGTGAAACATAGCAAGGCTGCATAAGCCCTAAGCTTAGGGCAGGTTGTAGTGCTGACTTAACAGGCCCCTAATGTATTGCGTCAGCCAGTTTAAGATCCAGTCCTTTTCGATAGACTCGCGGAGGTAGTGGCAGATGTCTGTGCCTGTTCTCTCCGAGTTGTGGCGGGCGAGTTCGACGGCATAGCTTATGCCCCCGTTGATGAGGTCTAGCCTATGCAGCTTCGACATGGTGTTGTCCAGCTCCTCCCGCCAGAAATCCTCCTCCCTACCCAGCCTTAGGCTAAGTTGCCTATGCAGCTCCTCGAGGTATTGGATGAGCCTAGCATCAAGCCCGCAAGGGCCATAATGCTTCCGTATATAGTCCAATGTTGTCTCATGCAGGTAAACCAATACCGGCCACTCCCACCAACGGCCTACATGCCTTTAAGCAAAAGATTATAAGCGTTCATTTACCTACGAGTAGTAGCCGTATGAAGTTTGGTGGTGTCTTCCTCCAGATACTTGCGGCCGCCACCGCCGCCTTGATAGTTGGAGGGGTAATAGGCTCCCAGGCCTTCCCCACCATCGTGCGGGAGACCCTAACCAACACCGTCCTTGAAACCGTTTCAACGACCACTACGCTGGTTTCGACCGAGACCCTGACGCAGACCACATCAGTGACAACCACCAACACCGTGACGGTCAGGGAGACGCTTTACAGAACGTTAACCGTAACCAGTACGCCAACAGTTGTTGTAT
>Ga0272449_1004829_pt1 | contig 10797 bp, 6 predicted proteins | sample YNPCB0241_FD_198679 | JGI IMG/M metagenome (GOLD analysis project Ga0272449, IMG submission 198679) | Hot spring sediment microbial communities from Yellowstone National Park, WY, United States - YNP-CB-024-1 | ecosystem: Environmental > Aquatic > Thermal springs > Hot (42-90C) > Sediment...
ATTCAAAAAGTTAACAAAAATTTATAAGACTAAAGTCTTAAGTCTAAAGCAGGATTTTATTCTTCTATGCAAACATTAAAATATAAAGTAAAGTACTCATATAAAAAAGAGGAGGTTTTGTTTGGTGGTCAACTTAAAAAAACTTTTATCAGTTATTACTTCATTTGTTATGATTGTGTTTTTATTGCTTGGCTTGTACATTCCAAAAGGAAAAGCAGATGATTCAGTAAATTTAGCGAAAAACAAAAGTATAACAGCAAATAGTTATGTTCAAGGATTTGCACCTCAAAACGCTAATGACGGCAATATCCAGACTTATTGGGAAGCCTCAAGCAACACATACCCTAATCTTTTGACCGTCGATTTGGGGACTCAACAAACATTTAATAGGATAGTTCTTAAACTGAATCCTTCTTGGAGTACTGGTAGAACACAAGATATAGAAATATTAGGTAGTAACGACAATTCTTCATATTCGACTATAGTAGCAAGGGCATCATACTATTTTGATCCTAATACAGGGAATGTAGTTACAATTACTTTTAGCAATAAAAGTTACAGATACGTGAGGCTAAAAATATATTCTAATAATGGAGCTAATGGTGGTCAAATTTCTGAAATTGAGGTATATTATGATGTTTCATCATCTACTGGAAAGTACGAAGCGGAGAATGCGATATTATCTGGTGGAGCAAAAATGAATTTTGACCATACAGGTTATTCGGGGACGGGATTTGTTGATGGTTATTGGAATGTGGGAGCTACAACTACATTTAATGTTATGGTTCTTACGAAAACAGAGTACACATTGACAATAAGGTATGCTAATGCAACTGGAAGTATTAAAACAGTCTCTCTTTATGTCAATGGCAGAAAAATAAAGCAACTTAGGCTTCCAAATTTATCAAATTGGGATACATGGGCTGATGTTTCAGAATTTGTGTTGCTAAATGCGGGCAGCAATGCGATTACAATAAAGTATGAATCAACTGATAGTGGAAATATAAATATCGATTATATTACAGTTAAACCAAAAGACAGAGGAGCTAATTTGCCTTTTATTAAGCACGAAGCTGAATATGCTTCAACAAATGCTACAATAATGCAGTATAGTGTGCTTTATAGGACAGACATTCAATCAGAGGCATCTGGGAGAAGAGCAGTAAAATTAGACAATACTGGTCAATATATTGAGTTTACACTTACAGAGCCGGCTAATGCAATGGTCATTCGATATTGTATTCCAGATAGCGCAGATGGACAAGGGTTAAATGCAACTTTAAGTATGTATGTAAATAATGTTCACTCTCAAGATATTCAATTAACTTCCAAATATGCGTGGGTATATGGAGAATATCCATGGACAAATAATCCAGCAGATGGCAAAGCACATCATTTCTTTGATGAGGTACGTTTAATGTTCTCTACCACCTATGCTGCGGGAACAAAAATTAAGTTACAAAAAGATTCTGGTGATAATGCAGCATATTATATAATAGATTTTGTTGAATTTGAAAATGTTCCAGCGCCTATAAGTCAGCCCTCTAATTCACTTTCGATAACTGCTTATGGTGCTACTCCTAATGATGGCACTGATGATAAACAAGCAATTATAAATTGTATCAATGCTGCAAAAGCTCAAGGTAAAATAGTGTGGGTACCGAGTGGTATCTTTGATCTGAGTGGAGGACCAATAACTGTAGATAATGTGACAATAAAAGGTGCAGGAATGTGGTATTCTGTCTTGCGTGGCTCTGGTGCTGCTTTTGCCTTAAATGCCAATAATTGTAGATTTTATGATTTTGCTATTTATGGTAACACGACACAACGTATTGATAGTGCACCTGAAACAGCGTTTGATGGAAATGCGGGGACGGGATCAATTATTCAAAATATATGGATTGAACACGTAAAGTGCGGAATATGGGTAAACTATCCTACTGATGGAATTCAAATATTGGGATGCAGAATAAGAAATACTTTTGCTGATGGAATAAATTTGTGTGGAGGAACTAAAAATTCGACTGTTCAACAATGTCATATTAGGAATACAGGTGACGATGCAATTGCAATATGGTCAGCAACATGGATAAGTAACAATCCTTCACAAAATAATATTGTTAAATACAATACAATAGAATGTCCGTGGCTTGCAAATGGTATTGCAATATATGGTGGTGCAAACAATGTTGTTGAATATAACATTGTAAAAGACATTGTAGCTTTTGGTGGAGGTATCTTAGTAAGTTCAAATTATAGTTGTGTTGCATTTAGCGGAACGACTACTGTAAGATATAACACTATTGAAAGAGGAAGTTCTTATGAATGGAATCTTAATTATGCCCGGGGAGCTATATGGATAAATGCAGCTCAGCAAGATATCAATGCAACTATAGGGATTCAAAGTATAGAAATATATGACACTCCTTACCAAGGGATATTTATTGAAGGGCCGTATTCTGTTGGTTCTAATTTATCGTTTAACAACGTTTACATTAATGGGGCTGGGACCTATGGCATAGAAATAGCATGTAATGCACGAGGAAGTGCAACATTTAATTCTGTGGTTATTTTTGGAGCTGCATATGGTGGTCTTCTCAATTCTGCGGGAAGCAACTTTACGCTCAACAGGGGTAGTGGTAATATTGGATGGTAACTAAGCAATACTATGTTTATTAAAATAACGATAAATAAAAGCTGCCGATTCACGCCGGCAGCTTTTTTGTGTTATTGCTAAATTATTTTTACAGAGTTACCTTCAACAATATCTACAGGCAGGACAAAGATGTTTGATGAGGGTTTTGTATTGTGATAATGGTTTACAATTAAATCAATAGACATTTCAGCCTTTAATTTAATGTTTTGATTTACTGTTGTAAGTTCAGGTATGAAATATTTAGATGATTGAAGATTGTCATAACTGACAATAGAAAGGTCATCTGGGACCCTAACATTATACTTAGATAATCCTTTAATTAGTCCCATTGTTACAATATCTGAAATAACAAAAAATGCTGTTACTTTACCTATCAACGGCAATATTTTTTCTGCTAAGCTTATTCCACTTCGATAATTCAGATTAGTTTCGAAAATGTAATCTTTGTTAATTTCCAATTCATAGTCATTTAACGCCTTGCAAAAACCTTCATATCGCCACTGGTGAATAACACTCGATTTAATTTCACCACAAATTAAGCCAATTTTCTGATGGTTTCTCTTTATTAAATATTCTGTAGCTAAATATGCTCCTTTTTTATCATCGCTATAGATATAATAGAAGTTATCATAAACATAATCATGGTCTATTAATACGATAGGAACATAAGCTTCTTTCAAAGTTTGAAATAGTTTGTTGTCAAATTTACCTAAACAAATTAATCCTGAAACTGCTTTTGAGTTTATTAGTTTTTTGATGTTATTTTTATCGCTGTAGTCTGTTATTAAAATGCTGTAGCCATGTTCCACAGCTTTATAATGAGCACTTGCTAAAAATTCAATAAAAAAAGGATTGTCTGTCAAAACAGTAGCTTTTTCATCTTTAAAGACTGATACCAAAATTCCAATTACATTATTTTTTTGTTTGGCTAAATTACGTGCAGTAACATTGGGTGTATAACCTACTTCCTCAATAATTTTTAAAATTCTTTTTCTCGTTTCTTCATTTATTCGGCCTACATTATTTATTACATAAGATACAGTGGCGGTAGAAACCCCTGCTAACTCAGCAATATCTTTGATTGTTATTTTCTTTTTCATTTTCCACCTCTCAAAATGCCTTTAAGTATTTAATCACTTAACCAACCAACAAAATTTGTCCAATATCTATTATATTATTTAGTGGCTTATCTATCAACATATGCACTTATCAAATAGTTTTAAAAATTTTATGAAAATACTTGACTTTTGATAAAGTTGGTATATAATAATAATTAGTTAGGTTAAGCGATTAATCAAATTGATTGTGGTGCTCAAATTAGTGCTAATTTCACAAATGAGGAGGTAACCAGTTGTATAAAGGTGTAACGACAGTAGGTTTTGATAATTTTACGGCGCTATATTCCAACTCAGAAAGTTTTTCAGAAGGTTTTAGCAGAGGTATTCAGCATCTTTTTTACAATGATTATACGTATGATTTAATAAAAAAAGGTATAACCCTGATAAGAAACAAAGAAGAGTTGTTATATTCAAATATTACATATGATTTGCATCACGCGCCAAAGGAAATTGAAATAGTTGAGGAAGGGTGGGAAGATTTATATAAGGTTTATTCAAAATATAAAGAATACAAAGGCATTGAAAGGAAAAGTTTTTGCTATGCTCTTGATAATGGTATAGTAATTGAAGAATTGATAAGAAATAATAATTCCAAAAATATCTGTATAGATATTTTTGCCTATATTGTTTTTAACAATGCAAAAAAAGGGTTATTGGAATACAATAAGGACTACGATTGTTTAATTTGGGATAGCGGAGTAAAAGAAAAATATGTAATTATCGGACTTGATAGAAAAAGTGATTTTCATGTATTGGCAGTTGAACATATAAACTTTGATTTTGCGGGTTTTCAAAAAATATTACAAAAAGAATATAATCAAAAAGATCATCTAAAAAGTGAATTTGGCATTTCGGCTGCAATTGGGAGTCAATGCAACATACCGCCAGATGAGGAGATATTATTTAGATGGTTTATTGTTCCGTGTAAAAAAATTGAAGAAGGATTAAAATTTCTTCAAAGAATTAGAAATATTAATCTCCAAGAATATGGAAATGTGATTTATAGCAGTTTCATAGATCAAACTTCAAAAGTAATAGACTATAACAAATATGCCAATGAGAAATGGAAAAATATTTATTACCGTAATTTATTAGCTATAAAAAGTGTTAATTTAAATGGTTTTATTCCAGCCGATATTACAGGACATTACTTTACACATTTGGGTCCATGCTTTTATCCGAGAGATGCGTTGATGGTAGCTAAAGCTTTTCTTTATTCTGAGCTCTTTGAAGAAGCAAAAAAGATATTTAACTTTTTGAGCAATTTAGAATTTAAGAAAAATGGGGAGTTTTATCAACGTTATGACTGTTATTGTAAACCCTCAGAGGGAGCAAACAACTATGTGGAGCATCAATTGGACTCAATTGGATATTATTTGAGTTTGATTAAATATTATTTTGATTTAACAGGAGAATTACTTATAAAGAAAGACAAATTAGAAGAAATTATTCATTGTTGTGAATCTTACAAAGGATATAACAAGTTAATTGGTCCTGAAGGGGGCGTAAATGAAGGAGTATACGGGCAAGCGTATATTACTTCAACAAATATGTTCATTTTAGGTGGATTAATAAATGCAAGAAGACTGTTAAAGGTTATAGATCCAACCGATGTTAATCTCAAAAGTAAGATAGATTCTCTTATTGAAGATATTTCTGAAGGTATCGAAACTATGTGGGACAAGAATTATAAGTATTATTACTATGGTTTTTCACTTACCACCAATTGTGTTGTGAAAAGGTATGATACTCCTCAATATTTTTCGCCTTTGTACGGTTATTATAATGAGAAGATGTTGCATAATAACAGCTACTTGCTAAAAAACGCTTCATTTCACGGAGATGGAATAGGATATTCCCAGCAAAGTTATCATCATGGTGCATGGATTTTTAATACCGCCGCATGTGCACAATTTAATTATTTTGTGGGTGACATCACTGAATATATCAAAAAAATAGAATGGCTCGTAAAACATACAAATAATTTTGGACTTATGCCCGAGGCTGTAGATGCTAAAAATGAATGTGTATGTTATATAAATCCACTAACGTGGGCATGTGCCGAAATGGTCTCTGCTTTGGCATATCCTTATTACAAAGAATTTTCTGCTAAGCAATTAGCGGGCGATAAAATTTGATAGCTGAATAGCTATCAAATTTTATCAAAAATAAATCTATAATTAACTAAAAGGAGGTTTTTCTATGGGTAGTTTCAAGTCGTATTTCAAAAAAGCTTTTATAGTGTTTCTTGTGCTCAGTTTTATTGCTACCAGTTTTTTGGCGTTTGATTTTGGAAATGCAGCGACAAAACTCAACAATACCGAGAAAGTTTTCAGGGCACTTGATAATTGGCCAAAACCACCTTTGTATCAGGGTAACGTTTTTGCGTCGGGCGGTGTAGGTTACTATGGTGAAAGGTTTATGTTTGAAGGATTATTCCTTATTGTAAGGTCTACTGACCAAATATTTAATAGATTAGCCCAATCATATGAGCATAAAGGCAACAAAACAATAGTGCACTTGAGAAAAAATGTAAAATGGCATGACGGGCAAAAGTTTACAAGTAAGGATGTGTGGGCTTATTATATCTTAAACAATGGAGTTGAAGTTGCAAGAAGATTAGATAGTATTGAAACGCCTGACGATTATACAGTAGTATTTAATTGGCATGAACCAGCTCCTTTCCCCGAACTTAGAATAATATTCCTTGCTCAAGATAGGCAAGGCACAATTCCTTATCACATTTACAAAAAATATGTTGATAATGCTGCCAAAATTCTCAGCAGCGCTAAGAAAACAAATGATCCTGCAAAACGAGGACCTTTTGGATATGAAATTACTGATAGTATAAGGAAACAGCTGGACAATAATTGGCAACAATTTTTGAAGTATAATCCTAAAAAACCTATTGGTACTGGTCCGTTTAAGTTCTATGCAGTGTCTGATACTCAATTAGTTCTTGTAAAAAATAGAGATTATTGGGATGCTAAAAATGTTACATTTGAAAAGGTTGTATTCTATCAAGTAAATGACTTATCATCACAATATGCTATGTTGAGAGCAGGGAAATTAGAAAACTTCAACTATACCCAACCGAAAGATGTTCTAGAGTCCATCTTAAGGGCTAATAAAGATTTAGTACATTACAAGATGTTTGATCCAGCTTGTGCGGGTTTGCTTTTGAATGTCAGAAAGTATCCTTTTAATAATGTAAAATTCAGACAGGCATTAGTTTATGCACTTGATAGAACAAAGATAAGAGAATTTGCAAATTATTATGCGACGGAGTATAAAAAGTATTCTTCTTTAGGAATAGCTCAGTCAGAGTTAAATAAGTGGGTTTCAGTTGATACTCAGAAAAAAATGACAGATTATTCTTACAATCCTAAAAAGGCAGAGCAATTGTTAAGAGAAATTGGATGGAGAAAAGGGGCAGATGGTATTTGGGTAGATCCAAATGGAAAGAAATATGAGTTTTACATTGGCGTAGCAGCAGGATGGGAAGCTGTTATCAATTATTCTCAAGCTGTTGCAGAACAGTTAACAGCGTTCGGTTTACCAACTAAAGTTAAAATAGTTGAAGGAAGCACTTATTGGCAAAAGGTACAAGAAGGAGCTTATGATATAGGTACTGACTGGGTAGATATTACATGGTATTCTTCAGATCCTTATTTCTATCTTAGTCAGACGTTTGGATGGATAGCTACTATTAATGGACTGCCAAGAGATCCAAAGACAGGGAAACTTACTTTAAAATTAAAAGGACCTGATGGTAAAGAGATAGATGTTGCTAAGATACTTGATGAATATCCATACACTTATGATCTGAAAAAGAGAATGAAGATGGTCAATGATTTAGTATATGCTATTAATGAGAATGCGTTCAATATCGCATTGTATCAGAATACGACAGGGGTTTGGATTAATACCAAGACTTTTGGTGGAAAATTACCAATGGCAGATCAGTTTGCGAAATATAATAGAAATATGCCTCTGCCAACTAACAAAGAAGACAAACGAAGAATAGCTATACTGAATCTTGGTTTTGGAGGGTACATGTCATTAGTTAATGGAGAATATCAGCCGAAATAAAGAATTGAGAATTTTAAGTCAAAGTAAAAATTAAAAGAGGGCGAGGCTCTCTTACTTAGAAGACAGATTTATTAAGACTTGCTAAAAGAGAGCCTCGACCCTTCTTTGCAGATTTATTGAATTTAGTTTAAGAAAGAGGGAAAGTGGTGATGAAAATTAAGGCTGTTTTTAAAAAAGTTCTTATATCGTTTACAACAGTTTTATGTGCAGTCTTATTGACATTTTTCTTGTTAAGACTAACTCCTGGAAGTGCAATTGATGGCTTAGCAAGACAGTTGGCACAAACTAATGGAATTACATTGGAAGCAGCTTATGAAAGAGTAGCTAAAATGGTAAATTATGATCCACGAGAGCCGTTGCATAAACAGTTAATTAGATACGTAAATGAATTGTTACATGGGAATTTAGGAACATCAATGATTTATCAAACTGTAACGGTAAATGAAATTGTAGCAAAAGCATTACCCTGGACAGTATTTGTGCTAAGTATTTCCTTGCTTATTAGCTTTTTGATAGGAATTCAATTAGGTACAAGAATGGCATGGAAAAGGAACTCTATTTTAGAACCGATAGTTTCTATATATGCGACTATCACAAGTGCAGTTCCAGGCTTTATTATTGCCATATTATTACTTGTAATATTTGCATATAATCTCAATTGGTTTCCTTATAATGGGGCTTATGATATTGATGTGACACCAGGGTTTAATTTACCATTTTTTTGGAGTGTGTTTAAACATGCATTTTTACCAATTCTTACTTATGTTATAACATCTGTAGGTGGATGGGCACTTGCGATGAAAGGGAGTGCTATAAGCGTTTTAGGTGAAGACTATGTAAATGCTGCATATGCTCGAGGTTTATCAGATAAGACAATAATGAAAAATTATGTAAGAAGAAATGCATTATTACCTTTAATAACTTCATTAGCAATGAATTTTGGTTTTATGATTAGTGGTTCTGCTCTTATTGAAAATATATTTTCATATCCGGGAATGGGATATTATATAGCTCAGGCAAGTTCCCAAAGGGACTACACCTTGATGCAAGGTTTGTTATTAGTCACTGCCACAGCAGTAATTATCGCTAATTTAATTGCTGACTTAATATACAGTAAACTTGATCCGAGAGTTAGTATAGAGGAGTGATAAATAAAAAATGAGATATGTAAAAGAATTGTGGGAAGAAATAAAAGTTAATAAAAAAGCTATGATAGGCTTTGTTATTTTGATGTTTTTTATTTTAATGGCAACGATAGGACCGCGAGTTTTAAAACTGGACTTGACTATAAGATTTTCAGAAAGGTATCAAATGCCTTCTTGGAAGCATATTTTAGGTACTGATTTTGCTGGTCGAGATACATTTGTTCAACTTGTATATGGTTCACAGGAAGTTTTAAGTGTAGGAATTTTAACAGCTACTTTTACTATATTATTAGGCTTTTTTATAGGTGCATTATCAGGTCTTATAGGTAAATGGGTAGATTCAATAATAATGTTTATAACTAATCTCTTTCTTACAATTCCACAATTTCCGATTTTGATTGTGATATCCACCCTTATAAAAGTTAGTAATCCACTTGTATTTTCTCTTATTTTGAGCCTTTTTTCGTGGGGTGGACTTGCACGAGCAATTCGTTCGCAAATCCTTTCCTTAAAGCATAGTGAATTTATTGTTGCTTGCAAAATTATGAATCTAAGTACAATGCATATTATCTTTAAAGAAATAATGCCAAATATTATTTCTTATATAGCTGTTAATTTTATCTTCATAATACAGAGTGCTGTAAATGCAAGTGTAGGTTTGATGATGTTGGGACTTGCTCCATATTCACCTACAAATTGGGGTATGATGATTAGCTTAGCTGTACAAAATACAGGTGGTATTTTTAATCCAAGAGCTTATATATATTTGCTGAGCCCAATTGTATGTTTAGCACTTTTTCAACTTGGATGTATTTTCTTAGCAAACGGACTTGATGAGGCATTCAATCCTCGCATTAAATCACAAAAAGGGTCATAAAACGGAGGTATTATAAAATGGGCGAAAATATAATTGAAATTCGGGGCTTAACAATTGAATTTAGAATGAGAAATGGTGTGATCAAAGCGGTTAACGATGTAGATTTCAATATTGAAAAAGGAAAAATAACTGCGTTGGTAGGAGAAAGTGGAAGTGGAAAATCTACCTTAGCGTATGCTTTATTGGGCCTGGTTAACCATCCAGGAATAATTAGTGCAGGGAAAATATTCTTTAAAGGTGAAGATATATTACAATTCAATAAAGAAAAACTGCGCAAGTACAGATGGGAATCTGTGGCAATGATATTTCAGGCAGCTCAAAATTCTTTGAATCCAGTTATGACAATTCAAGATCAAATGTTAGAAACTTTAAAAGAACACAAAGGTTATGTTGATGCAAAAGAGAGTCTAAAAAAGATAAAAGAACTTCTAGAATACGTTAGACTAAATCCGGATAGGATTTTGAAATCTTTTCCCCATGAATTATCAGGGGGTATGAAACAAAGAGTAATTATAGCTTTTTCACTGCTACTTGATCCTGAAGTAATTATTTTGGATGAACCGACTACTGCGTTAGATGTTATAACACAAGCTTATATTTTCGAAATACTAAAAAGCATAAACAAAGAAAAAGGAATTACAATGTTATTGTTGACGCATGACATAGGGATTGTAGCAAAGGTAGCAGACCAAGTAGGAGTAATGTATGCAGGAAGGATTGTGGAGAGTGCTAATGTTTTTGATATTTTTGAGAGGCCAAAACATCCTTACACACAAAGTTTGATAAAAGCTGCACCATCCTTAGTAGGTGATTTGAAAGATGTTAAATCAATTATGGGAACTCCTCCAAATTTGATGGATTTACCTAAAGGTTGTGCTTTTCATCCGCGTTGTTTCAAAGCATTTGATA
>Ga0272449_1004830_pt1 | contig 10795 bp, 5 predicted proteins | sample YNPCB0241_FD_198679 | JGI IMG/M metagenome (GOLD analysis project Ga0272449, IMG submission 198679) | Hot spring sediment microbial communities from Yellowstone National Park, WY, United States - YNP-CB-024-1 | ecosystem: Environmental > Aquatic > Thermal springs > Hot (42-90C) > Sediment...
TTTTTGGAGGTTATTTGTAATACAGGAGGTTACTTTTTGAACTTTGTATATCTGGCACTTATGCCTGTCACTTATGCCTACTGCCCGATAGAAATATAATGTTTTTGCAAAACCTTCAAACAAATAATGTGTTTTGAGCAAAGGTTTGGATTTCATCTAAAAAATAGTAGGAGTATAGGGGGAGAGGGTAGTTGGCACTTTTACGGCTCTTTTGCCAAAAATACCAACGATATCAATGAGTTAGATTATTAGACAGTGAGCCTGCGAAACCGCGACAACCCTAAAAAGTAACTGGCACCAAAGTCGGGTCTATCTATAATATATCCCCTCGGACCTCACTGAAACTTACAGAATGGTTGATAGTAGATACTGTTTGGCTTTGGACTCCCCCATACGAAGTATTTTCCATATAGTTCAGGCAGAGTTTTATCGAGGAAACAGTTTGCTCCATCATATGTTCCGACAGGAAATGTCGTTTGCTCGACTGTATCATTGCAATTTCCATTTGGGCTACCATCTGTTACATAATACATATTGCCCTGCATATTGGGGTAGAAGAACACCTCTCTGTTGGACGGGGAGTTGAATATTGCACAGTTCGATCCATCGAACCAACCTCCATACGGACAGGGATCGGTGCAGGGATAGAAAACCTGTGTATTCAATGGCTTTGGTTGTGGAATGATATATTCTTTGAGCCTGCAAGGGGAAATGTATGGTTTGACAAAACCGTTCTTATCATTCGGATGACAAAGCTTATCATTTCCATCATAATAGTAACCGTCCTTGCAAAAATCCGAAGGATCAGAACATATGTTATACACTTTTACATAGTCGATAATATGGAGATGAGGGATGAAATTGAGAGGGTCTATGTCTCCATAGCTGTCATTACGAACAGTCTGGTTCAAGATGATGAAGAAATTCAAGAATGGAATATTCATAGCTCTTGCCTGACCGGTAGTCCTGTAAAAAGAGGTGAATACTCCATAGTTCAAACTCCCTTTTATAATAGTGTTTACAAGGATATCATCGGTATAAAAATCTATTCTGTCAGGCGACCACTCCACAGAAAATGTATGATAATCATTGGAAAAAGAGCCATTTCTATATGAGAGCCGTCCCCCTTTTGCAAGGTGATATCTTTGTCCTCCATTGTCTAAACAAACTTGGTGATTTATATAATAGTGTTCCTGAGTACCTTCGCAATACCCAGTATGATAGGTCTGATATAAATCCTTTGCATATCTGTCTGCCTCCATAATATCGATTTCTCCGGCCTCGGGCCAGCTTCCAGACTGCGGCAGTAACCAATGTGAAGGGAAAGAGCCCATACCATAAGGCAGTTTAGCCCTTACCTCCCATCTGCCGTAATTTTGAATAAATCCTCTCTCCTTGGGTATTGAATTGTTGCCTTGTTTGTAGATTGAAAATTTCTTGCTATAGACAGCTCCTGATAGAATTGGGCAATTTGTAGTATTTGAGTTCCATACACAATTATAATTGATCGTATTTCTGCAATCAGGAGAATTGTTTTCATGTAATAGCCAGTTGGATTGAGTTTGCTGAAGGCATATTTTTTCTTGAGTGGTTAATGTTGACGGATTCAATCGGGTGCCGTCCCATTTGTATGCATTTGCCGATAGAATAAGAATGCCATTATCTGTGTCTGGGTCTACACTAACTTCGAGAGGAGAAAAGCCATTTGTCATATTCTTATTCGGTCCATACTCTTTAGCCATCCAGTTGGGTTGTCTCAATATTGTCCATGTGCATTTATTCAGTGCACTCAATCCCTTGTGTGTCTCACTTTGTGGACACTCGTAGAGCGTAGATAGGTATTCACCAATGCACTGAGGTGGCATCGAATAACATTCAGGGTCCTCTCCGGGTTGTATTCCTTTGAAGTCATCGAAGAAGGTAATTCTCCAGTACTGATTATTGTGATGCACATATGTTAATACATTCGAACATATGGATTGTCTACTTCCATCAGTTGCATAGGCGGAAAAATATGTTGTACTTCCCGGCGAGACTTCTGTCTCATATCCATTCTGATTAAAGTAGTCTTTGGATAAAGTTGCAATAGGCTTGGAGGAGCAATCTCTATTTTTGAAAATGAGTATTTGAGTGCCATCGGGGCTTTGTCCACCGATTTTTATATTGGTTTCAAGTGAAGGGGAGGCTGTTAACAAGACCAAAGTTGGAGGTGATATATTAGGGCTGGTATCAGGCACGGTTTCTGTATCTTCAGTGCCAACATCCTCTAATGTAGTATCTGTGGAGATGTCTATTATTTCTTCTGTGATATCCTGAACAATATCTTCTGAAATGTCAATGGAAGTTGTATCGGTAAATGTGTCTGTTTGTGTATCCTGCACATCTTCAGTTATATCTATCGGAGTGTCAGTTACATTAGGAGTGTCAGTTAAAATACCTGTATCATCAGCGATATATACATCTGCATCAATAATTGTTGCTGTATCCATGTTAATGTCTTCATTTGATATATCCATAAAACCAGAATCATCTATGATAATATCCTTATTAAAAATATCAGAAGAGTGTTGCCCTTCTTCTGAATAGTTGCAATTTATTGAGGTGATAAGCATTGACATTACAATTATTGTGTAAACAAATCTTCTCATAAAAATCCTCCATAAAGGAAACGAAATTTACTACTTAATTTTATTAAAAGCAAGTTCTTAAAGTTAGCAACAATGAGTTCATTCTAAATTTAAATGGAACAACAGGTTTTGAAAAACCCATCCCAAAGCCAAATTGTTTTATGAAGACTTGCAAAATATGCAATTTGTGTTTATAATTAAATTAGATAGGGGGCGATGTGGGTTCGACAGGGGCTGTGAGGCTTAAGGTGCATGTCGTGGGTTCCTGTATAACCACGTAAAAACTATACAGGAAACACAAATGCCAACGAAAATTTGGCACTCGCTGCTTAATTAGAAGCGGCCGTCTGTTATATCCTTCTCCTGTCGGGATATAATGGGCGTCAGTTAGACAGGATAGTTCAGTGTTGCTTTCGGGGCGGCACTGAGCGAAAGATTACCCCGGATAGGATATAGAAGGCCTGTCGGTGGGCAGTCTGTATCCGAAATAAAAACACTGACTAAGCATGTAGGACCTTAAGAGTAGCACCTCTGGACGCGGGTTCGATTCCCGCCGCCTCCACCAATAACACATGATTTTGAATGGTGAAATGGATAATTAGGAATTAGGAAATGGATGTGTAAATTCCCCTCTGGTTGCGGGGTGACAGAGTAATTCTTAATGGGTATTCTCTGTAAATTGAATACCGTTTGATAGCATCTGCATTTTCTTTATCTCTACTCACATACGCCCAAAATAAATATGAAATAGAAGCCACCTGTCTGTTTTTTAGGGGGCTTCAACCGAACAAAAACAGGCATAGCAGTATATTTGCACAAAGTTTAACGCGGTAATGACCCGGATTTGGGCAGCTTGTATATCGATATTGATATCGAATATCAATCAACCTTTGGGTGGTCGTTATCAAATCTTGCAGCGTTATTGAAATATAACCTATTTACATCCAGAAATTTTATGGGAGTGGATAAACAATCCATATGATACACCAGCAGTTTCAGTTGAAGAATCAGTTACGGCTGGAAATTATAATTGTCAGAAAATTTTATAGATTTTGAAAGTTTATAGGAGTTAAGATGTAAGGTTTTTCTTTATGGATGATTCCAGCTACTTACCACCCACTGATCTATTTAATTGCCACCTTTCTATTAGAAAGGGATTGACACACCCCCTGCCTTCGACAGAGACCCATCTACGAAGGAGAATTTTTACTTATCAACTTTTGACTTAAACACATATTCATTCCACCAGACATAAATACCACTGATGACTAAATCTTTACATAATAACTTGAATCCACTCTTTATCTTTGATATCTATGAACTTACAAAGTGAGGTGTGAAATGAAAAGATGCTTATTAATTCTTCTGATTCTATCTTCGTTATTCTTCATAGGTGCTCATGGAGAAAACTCTCTTGGTATTAATACCCACATCTTACACAATGATGTGTATGATGCAATTGCCGCTGCCTCTATTCCCTGGGTTAGAATCGATGTTGACTGGTATGCTGTAGAGCCCAAACAGGGGCAGTTCAACTGGAGTGAGATAGATAGGGTTGTAAATAAGGCTCTTTCTCTGAATCAGAAGATCTTTGCGACTTTTGCATATACTCCTCAATGGGCATCTTCAGGGAATATAGATGGTAAGGCAAATAATAATGATGTGCCAAAGGCTGGTTTATATGAGAAGGCTCTAAGCGAGGCAGTCAAGAGGTATAGAGGTAAGATTTACCATTGGGGATTATGGAATGAGGTGAATCTTGACGGTTTCTGGGAAGGGAGTGCTGATCAGTATGTGGATTTGATAGTAATACCGGGTTATAATGCAGTAAAGAAGGAATGCCCGGAGTGTTATGTGCTGGGTCCTGAACTGGCGAATGTGGGGGATAAGTTGAATGATTTTTATAATACGATTTTTTCGAGGGCAAAGGACAGATTTGATATAATTACACATCATATATATCAGACATTCCCTGAACTCGACCCCTGGGCGGGATATACATCTGATTCGTTCTTCAATGCCCTTGAAAAGAAGCGAACCTTCTCCAATAGAATGGCACTCTATGAGGCACTTACCAAATATGGAATTACAAATAAGGATGTATGGATTACTGAGACGGGATACAGGTGCCAGCCTCCAACAGATCAATCTGAAATGAATAATCAGAAATTATACTATGAGCTTGTGCTTAAGGCTCAGATGGAAAGGGACTGGTGGACAAATACATTCTTCTATGAGATTTATGATTGCGGAACTGATATCCCAAATTGTAGTATTGATGGGTATGGTATATTGCGGAGGACTTCGCCGCCCGACAATTCGTATCAGGATAATTTTCTTTTTAAGCCTGCATATTATTATCTGAAGGAATTTATGGATAAGCACCCCGAATTTAAGGGTGGTAGTAGTATAGATGCGGGATATGATACAAACCCTGCTGACACACTGGGTGATACTGGCGTTTCTGATACTGGTGTCATCGAAAGGAGGAGGGTCAGGGCAATACATATTTCACAGAGACCAAAGATAGATGGTGACCTTGGTGATTTTATAATGTTGAATCCTGTTGTACTTGGAAGCAATGATTATATAAAAATAACCTCTAATAGTAACGGTGATAATGATATCAGCGCGAAGTTCTTCTTTATGTGGGACAACAATAACTTATATGCAGGCATTATCGTCAAAGACGATGTGAGTTATAATAAAGAAGATCCTGAAAATATCTGGAAGGGTGATTCTGTACAGATGGCATTCGATGCGGATTTCGACAGGACAGAGGGTAGTTATGATAATGATGGGGATTATGAAATGGGATTTGCCGTGGTAAATGGTTCAACTACGACTTACAGATGGGTTGCTCCTATTACAGCGAAGTCTATGAAGGTCGAGTTTGCGTATAAAAAATCTGGAGATGAGACGACCTATGAGATTGCCATACCCTTTGAACAGATTTCACCATTTGCCGGGAGGATAGGGAGTATGGCGGGTATAAGCTTTCTTGTGAACGACAATGATGGGAGTGGAAGGGAAGGATTTATTCAGTTTACGAACGGTATAGGTCTTACCAAAGACCCCTCTCAATTTGGAGAAATAGTACTTGCAGGTGGTGTATGCGAGGTAGAACATAGTTGTTCAAATTCTAAGGATTGCTCAAGTCTTCAACCTATCTGTAATTGTCCTGGTGGGTGGGAGTGTAACGGAAGAAATATGTGCGAGTGGATATGCGAGGTCCCTGACGCTGGAGTAGATGATAACACAACATATGATACTGTAGGGTTAGATACTTTAGATTTGATAATTTATGACATTGCGGATGCTGGAAAGTTTGATGTAATCAGTGATAATTCTACAACGGATATTATATTAGAAGATTTATCAGAAACCGACGAGCAGAACGAAGATATAATTTACTACGATAATAATATTGTAAAACCCAAGGATACAGCTAATGATTCCAGTGGGACCAATGAATCTTCTGGTGGTTGCGGATGCATAGTGATCGATTGGTGAGAAAAGTTTTGAGATTGGGTGGGTGGAGAGCAGGGTGAAAAGGAATAAAAGATTCGTGATTTATGGATGTTTTATATAGTCAATTATCTCGAGCATAAAGAAGACCTTGAGGACTTCATCCTTTTTGTAGTTGTATATAAGTACAGCCTCATTTATCGCCTCGTTCATATTCTTCTTCTGGGATATAATCCTAATAAGTTTTAATTCGGAGGCGTTGAATTTTATTCTCTCAAGGTACTGCGTTGCCTCTGGATTGACCTGTATGGGCTGGAATATAAAGTTGGAGAGATAACCCTCAATGATGTGGGTTGGAGTGTACCGGGTTATACATCTATATACGAATTCAAAATCCCCGAGATTGAGGGGCAGTGCCTCTTGCTTTGTGACCTCCTGATCAAAGTATATGAAATTTCCCCTGTCCCATGTAAAGAGGTGGTATATCTTCTCCTTTATCTGCTCTACAATGAGGTTATACATCTCATAAGGCTTTAGTATCCCCATCTTAACCAGATAGTCAATCAATCGCTGGTTTTCTGTCTTACATATATTCAATGCCTCATTAATTATATCTCTCGAAAGTACCCCCTTCCTAACGATAAATTCTCCTATGAACTCGTGTTGATAGTTGGATGCCACATAGTATATCTTCCCGTCCTTGAAATAGATGTTCTTGTAAATCCCGCTGTTCTCTATATATAGTCTGCCGGTTCTTCTATTCTTCATCAGGTTTATAATAATTTTGGGAATGGGGGTGACGGTTATACTGCCTGAATAGTCACTCCTCTCCTGATGGCTAATCGTAATGTCATTTTCGATTTGCTCCTCATAGAGGGCGTGCATAAAGTTCTTTAACATAACATAGTTTGGCTTGATATTGTGTGCCTGAATATAATCGTAGAGGTCCTTCTGAAACTCCTCTGCAGTTCTGTATCTCTTTTTAGGTTCTTTGTGTATTGCCTTGAGGATAATCCTTTTGAGTGCGTCGTCTACCTCTTTATTATTGTAGACTATACTCTCAATCTCCTTGTTCAGGATCTCATTCAAAAGGCGTTCGTCGTTGGAGTCATCAAATGCCTTCTTCAATGTAAGCATCTCATAAAAGACGAGTCCAGCGTCATAGATGTCTATTTGTTGATTAAAGTCTTTCAGTAATACCTGTTCCGGGGCGAGATATGATATCTTTCCTTTTATTACATTCTTCTCTTTGCTCTTTGAGTCAAATCTGGATTTGGCTATTCCAAAATCCCCGATCTTTACCTCTCCGTCGAAGCTTATGAATATGTTTGATGGATTTATATCTCCGTGAATGATTTTCAGTTCATTCCCTCTATTATCGCGGGCGGTGTGAATAATATGAAGCCCTTCGAGGATCTCACTCATAATGTAGAAGATAATGTCAATCGGTATCTGAATCCCCATATTCTGTACACTCTTTATTACAGAGTACAGGTCCTTGCCATATATGTATTCCATAACGAGGTAGGGGGTGTTTTCGATCTCCCCCACATCATAGACTTCTATAATGTTTGGATGGAGAATGCAGGACATCAGACGGGCCTCGTTCAAGAAGAGTCTTACAGTCTCAGGGTCGTTTTTGTGTCTATCAAGAAGCTTCTTCAGTGCAAGGGGTCTGGCGGTATTAGCAGAGGAGAGTTTCTTTGCCAGAAAGACCTCTGCCATCCCGCCTGTGCCAACCCTCCTCGTGAGTATGTAATTGCCAAATACTATCTGGTTCATATCAATTAATCTTCAGTAGTAGCCTTTCATACCTTTTTATCTCATCTCTTACCTCGGCAGCCCTCTCGAATTCAAGATTGGATGCCAATCTTAACATCTCTTTTTTCAACAATGCAATCTTTTTTTCAATCTTTTTGATATCTGACATCTCAATATTTTCGTCTATATCAAAATAGTCTGAGTTGTAGACCCTAAATTGTACATCCGACACCCTCTTTATTACTGATTTCGGTGTTATGTTATATCTTCTGTTGTATTCTAATTGCTTCTCTCTCCTTCTGTTTGTCTCAGCCACGGCCCGTTCTATAGATTCGGTCATTCGGTCTGCATAGAGTATGGCGGTCCCGTTTATATTCCTGCTCGCCCTCCCTATAGTCTGTATCAGGGATCTCTCTGACCTCAAAAACCCCTCCTTGTCGGCATCGAGTATAGCAACCAGAGAGACCTCGGGCAAATCTAATCCCTCACGGAGGAGATTTATCCCTACCAGTACATCAAAATCTCCTCTCCTGAGTCCCCTTATTATTTCTATTCTCTCGAGCGTATCTATGTCAGAATGCATATACTTCACTCTAAATTTTTTCTCTGTGAGGTATTCAGTCAATTCCTCGGCAAACCTCTTTGTGAGGGTTGTAACGAGTACGCGCTCGTTCTTTGCAACCCTCTTTTCGATCTCCTTCAAGAGGTCCTGTACCTGATCCTTTGCCGGTCTAATCACTATCTCGGGGTCTATAAGTCCTGTTGGTCTGATTATCTGCTCTACAATATTAGGTCCCGCTTTCGACAATTCGTAGGGGCCAGGGGTGGCAGACACATAGATTACCTGTTTTATACACCTTTCAAACTCCTCAAATTTGAGAGGTCTGTTATCGAGGGCAGACTTGAGCCTGAAACCAAAGTCTACGAGAGTCTGTTTACGGGATCTGTCTCCATTATACATCCCGTTGAGTTGTGGTATAGCTATATGACTCTCATCAATTATCGTGAGGAAATTGGGAGGGAAGTAGTCCAGAAGTGTAGGAGGAGGTTCCCCGGGCTTTCGGTTTGTAAAGTGTCTGGAATAATTTTCTATCCCGTTGCAATATCCCGTCTCTTCAAGCATCTCCAGGTCGTATTTTACCCTCTGTTCAAGCCTCTGTGCCTCCAGTATCTTGTTCTGGGCATACAATTCATTAAGCCTCTCTTTCAACTCATTTCTTATAGATTCCAGTGCCCTACTCATCTGATCTCTGGTAACTGCATAGTGGGTGCCAGGGAATATATAGACTTTGTCGAGATTACACCTGGTTATCCCAGTGATGGGGTCAAACTCTCTTATGGATTCTACCAAATCACCTGAGAGCACAATCCTTACCGCTGTTGATTCCTCATAGGGGGGATATATATCAATTGTATCCCCCTTTGACCTGAAAGTGCCCCTGTGAAAGTCTATGTCGTTCCTTTCGTATTGCATCTCAATGAGTCTGGAGAATATCTCACTCCTCTTGAATCGTTCACCTTTTCTCAAGAATAATTGCATCTCTGAGTAGGTCTCCGCTGAACCGAGACCATATATACAGGATACCGAGGCGACGATGATGACATCGTCTCTCGTAAGCAGGGAGTGAGTGGCAGAGTGTCTGAGTCTATCTATCTCCTCGTTTATGTCGGTCTCTTTTTCTATATAGAGGTCCTTCTCCGGGACATATGCCTCCGGTTGGTAGTAGTCATAGTAGGAGACGAAGAATTCGACTGCATTTTCGGGGAAGAAGCCCTTGAACTCCTCATAGAGCTGGGCTGCGAGTGCCTTATTCGGACTCAATACCAGGGTGGGTAGTCCTACCTCTGCTATAACACACGCCATTGTGAAGGTCTTTCCAGAGCCCGTGACCCCGAGGAGAACCTGATGATTTATACCGCTCTTTATACCTCTTACTAATTTTGATATGGCCTCTGGCTGGTCCCCCTGAGGGGAAAACTGGGAATGCAGTTTGAAGATTGCCATCAGTTATGCATTTTTCAAAACGATCCCCTCGATAACATTAGCGACATCTTCGCATCTATCAATTGCCATCTCGATATTCTCGTATATCTCCTTCCACTTTATTATATTTATCGGGTCTTTCTCCTCGGCAAAGAGTTTAGTGATGGCATTGCGCAATTTAGAGTCCCCTTCATTTTCGAGCCTGTTAATCTCAATGCAGTGCTTCTGAATCTTATCTCTATTCTTGAAGTCCCTCATCTCAAGAACGGCTTTGTGAAGCTCTGCAAATGTTGACTTCAGTACACTTACATGGTCAATGAATTCGGGGGTGGTTGACTTGATCTTGTACATATCGAATCTCAACATTGTAGCCTGGGTGAGATCAAGGATGTCGTCTATCTTCCTCACGAGATTCTGAATGTCCTCTCTATCAATCGGGGTCAGGAATGTCTTATTCAGAGCCTCTATGGTCAGATGGACGAGTGTATCTGCCTCGTGTTCTATCTCTTTAAGTTCACTGTTGCGGGCACTGAAATCACAATTGTCATAGTTCTTCATAGTTATTTCGAAGACCTCGATCCCTCTCGCGATTGTAGTGGCTATTTTATCAAAGTATTCAAAGAAATCTATCTCCTTTGGCAAAAGTGATTTTAACATCCATCGCCTCCTGATAAGGTGATTATATTTTTATAATGATTAATACAACATTGTCAATTCTTTAATTAAACTTTTCTCTTGACATCCGTATGTCAAATGTTGATAATTATAATCGTGGAAGTTGTATAAGGTTCCTAAGATGAGCAGAAAATCTACATCTTATCTTATCTTATCTTATCTTATCTTATCGTAGTTTATTCTTTTTTCATTCAAATAATAATTCCAACTGGAGGGTTTTATGAGAGAGTATATTAGTTTGTTTACTCTTATACTTATCTTCTTCTCCATCGCTTTTTTA
>Ga0272449_1004831_pt1 | contig 10792 bp, 8 predicted proteins | sample YNPCB0241_FD_198679 | JGI IMG/M metagenome (GOLD analysis project Ga0272449, IMG submission 198679) | Hot spring sediment microbial communities from Yellowstone National Park, WY, United States - YNP-CB-024-1 | ecosystem: Environmental > Aquatic > Thermal springs > Hot (42-90C) > Sediment...
CCATCAATAGGAGGGTCTTCTTCTGACAAAATTCCTTCTAAGTTCACCTGAAGTTTATTTCTTCCCAGCAAAAAGATAAAATTTGGAAGCTCATAATACCAATATGCCCTTGAGTAAGCTCCGCAAACTATATCTTGCCACTTAGCGTAGGGCCAACCCCTTACCTTACCAAGCCTGAAAAGTGGCTCAATGACAACACCCATGTTATTGTATTTGTAGAAAAATCTTGGAAAAAGATCAAAGGTACCTGTTGAATCATAAAAATATTCGAAATTCACTGTGAGAGTGTGAAGTATGTTCTGGCTGTAAACTGATTTTTCTAATCCCGAAAATTTTGGAGGTATTGAGAATCGTACGTTTTGAAGTTGAAAATATTGGTTTCTTATAAGGGATTCAAATAGCACATCGTCGGGAATTAATTTGGGATAACCAAGGGAGAGCAGAATTAACAATGTATTCATGGTTTTGCAACCTCTCTTATAACCTTTTCATAAGCTTCCACTACCATTTGCCAATTGTATTTTTCTAATCTTATTTGTTCGTAAAATTCCAGCATCCCTGTTTGTATTGGATCATCAGCGAGTTCAAGGCTTTTAATGATATTTTTCAGTTCTTCATCGGATTTAAAATAAAGACCGTATTTCTCTAAAACCTCTCTGTTAAAAGGTACATCATAGGCAATTACAAGGTTATCACAGGCAATGGCCTCGAGTAGCGACGGATTTGTACCTCCTACACTATGCCCGTGAATGTAAGCAAAAGCGTATTTTCTGAGAGTATTTAATTTGATATTGTCGAAGATAGGGCCTGTAAAGATAATTTTTTCATCCTTTGTAGGTTTATTTGCTGGCCTATCTGAGACAATCACCAGTTTTTTGCCGGAATTGCTCTTCAGGAATCCGCTGATAATAAGGTCATGGTTATTTTCGGGAACATTTCTCCCAACAACAAGGTAATAGTTATTTTTTTCTAAACCGTAATTTTCTTTTAATTCTTCCCACTTACATTCATGTATGAGGCAACCATTGCACCCATAGGGTATAAAGACCCATTTTTTTCTGTATCTTGTTTCTATATAGTTACCGATGGCAACATTATCTGCGACAATTGTGTCTGAAAGTCTTACAGCAATTCTCTCAAGAAGGAGCAAAAAGGATCTTCCCAAAAAATTCCACTTTTTTCTCTTCCACTCAAGGCCGTCAGGGTTAAGAATTATTGGAATTCTGAGTAATTTTGGAATCCAAGCAGTCAACCCGCCAGAGACTCCTAAGTAAATTATTACATCTGCCTTTTCTAAGAAGACCGCATGAAGAGTAGCGAGATTACTTAATGTAAGCTTTTCCAGAGACCTGATTGGAGGGGTTTTTATAAAAACGCGTTTTACCCGCTTATCGTAATCTAAATCTTTAAGAGAATCCACACAGTATACAACAGGAGTATAGTTCTTATTTGCGAGGTGCTGGGCAAGGTAATGTGCAAAGACCTCAAATCCACCGTACCTTGGAGGCAGTCCCCTTGAACCAATTATAGCAACCTTTACTTTATTTGTTAGCGTTGATTGCTTCTTCATAAATTTGCATTAATATATTATAATTCACCTCTGGTGTGTATTTTTGAAGGTATTCTTCTCGAGCGTTTTTTCCCATTTCGTAAGCCAATTCTCGGTTGTTATACAAATATAGTATTTTTTCGGCTAAGTCCTCGGGATTGCCTCTTTCGAAAAGCAGGCCGGTGTGGTTTTGTTTTATAAGATTTTTCATATTTCCGAAATCAGAAGCTACTAAAGGTGTTCCTGCTGAAAAAGATTCTACTATTGTCATTGGAAAACTTTCTAAGCATATCGATGGAAACACTAACGCAACTGCCGATGACATAGTTTTAACCACTTCATCTCTCGGCCTAAATCCCAAAAACTCTATGTTTGAAAGTTTTTTTATTCTCACTGTACTCATAATTTCGTCTTCCAGTGGGCCCGAGCCGTAGATTTTAAGTTTAACATTTCTCATCTTTTCGAGGCTAAAGGCTTCTATTAGTGTGCGTATGCCTTTTTCTTCGGAAAGCCTTCCCACATAAATGAAATAGTCTTCTTTTTGTTGACTTTTAGTATTTTTGAAGAGGTCTTCACAGAAATTCGGCTTCACTTCGAGTTTTTTATCTGGGATTCCGTATTTTTCATAAAGTTGTCTTGAAAATTCAGTGAGACAGATATATTTATCAGCTAACTTATAGTAGCTTCTACTTTTTACTTTTTTTAAGTATGTGCATACGAAAAAGGAGCCAACTAATGAGTTTTTGAAACACCTGTGGATTATTGAATAGATTGGTGATTTTAGTGGGCAAAGTTCACAAAATTCACCATTTCTAAAAAGGAAAGCATTAGCGCTGAAAAAACGAAAGTCGTGCAGAGTGTGTACAATTGGGATTCCAGATGCTTTTAATGCGAAGTAAACGGAGGGCGTAATAAGTGGGAAAATATTATGTATGTGTGCTATATCAAATTTTTCACTTTTTATAAGGGAAATAAGCTCTTTATATACGTTCTGTGAATAATCAAGGTGCAAAAAGGTGTCGATTTTTTTTATGAAATTAAGTTTTTCAAAATCATCGTTATTTTTCGAAAACAAAACCACTTCATGCCCGTAGCTTTTCAAAAGTTGAATTTCTTGTTTTACTACAGTATCATCTCCACTTGGGGCCCCGGAGCGATGGAAATTATGAATAATCAGAATTTTCATTTCTTAAGACCTCTTGGTAAATTTTGTTAATATCCTCGGCCTTTTTACTCCAGGTATATAAATTTTTCACTCTATTCCTCGCATTTTCACCCATCTCAAGTCTTAATTGTTCATTTTCTGCTAACCTTAAAATAGCCTGGCTTAGATGGTTGACCATTTTTTCGAATCGCCCAACTTCCACTTTTATACCGCATTCCTTTGAAACAAATTGCCCTGGCCCCCCAAAGTTTAGGCATATTATTGGAAGGCCGTATGCCATAGCTTCTAATGTGGCAATAGAGCCGCCTTCGAAGGATGGATATAAAAAAATGTCAGCTTTTTCGTAAAATCTTTGAACTTCTTGTCGGGGAATCATTCCAGTTAGGGTTATTTTATCTTCTAAGTTTCTCTTTTTAGCAAATCTTTCAATCCATTTCCTCATAGGACCATCCCCAACTATCGTAAGTCGAAGGTTCCTGTTTTCTTCTGAGGCTTTTGCGAAAGAATGCAAAAGTAATTCTACTCCTTTGATATAGCTCGGAACCCCTACGAATAATAATTCTATTGTGTTTCTATTATGATTCTTTCTTGGGTTTTCATTAATCCAGTTTTCCTCTATTGCAACGGCAGGGATGATTGCAATCTTGGCATCTGGTACAAGGCCGAATGGAAACATTCTTTTGCATTGCTCGTTTATAGTAATAATTTTCTTTGCTCGCATGATTGCAACATAGGTAAGTGGATTCATAATCCTTAATATGTCGAGAATTAGGAATCTGACAAAGCTTCGAATCTTTAGCTTAATATCATTTAGAGAATTTAGCGGAATTTTTATGTTTGATCCTGTGGGGCCCCATATAAATGGTTTATTTGTTAAACATGTAAATGGGGGAATCCAGTTATTAACAAAAGTTAGATGGTGAACAATATCTATTTTTTCTCTTTTTACGATTTTTGGGGCCTTCAGGTACGCGCATAGGTTCCATATTGCATAGTGTATTTGGATCATATTATAAACGTTAAAAAACTTGTAAAATGGAAATGGGATTTCAATATACTCAAACCTGAGATTTCTTAGCCTGTGTTGTGAAATATATGTTTTTATCTTCTTTTCAACATCTTTTCTGGTTATAACTGTTATTAGGTTTTTTTCTGATAGTTTCAACGCTAAATTCCATCCAACTCCAGGTTCCGAACCTTTCCCCGGTTCACATGCGTAGGCGATTAAAAGTATCCTTTTCATCATCGAAATCTATCTCCATTAAGGTTAGCCAGATTATTATGAAGGGCAAAAGTAAGTTGTAAACTGAAAAATTTGCAATAGAAAAACCACGTATAAAGATTGCTATTGTGAAAAGTATATAATAGGGGAATCTCTTGTGCAATTTTCGACTCAATGATAGTATCCGGACGTATAAGAGCAGCAAAAAGAAAGCACCTATTATACCGCCAGAGAAAAGTGCATTAACTAAGTCATTATCAAAGGATGTACCTTCTTCTCCAGCATATGTCATCACAAATTTCCTTACTCCTATTGCGAACCCAGAACCAAATATCTTAGAAGATACATCAAGAGTTTTAAAATGTTGTATAGCATCCGTCCAATATTCGATTCTTCCGCTTAAAGTGGTGATTGAATACTCGGACTCACCTCTCATAAGATATTGGAATAGAATATTTTTGCTAAATGCAACGATTAGTATCATAGGGATTATGATAATAGCCTTTTTAAGCAATTGTTTTTGCAAGAAAATAGCATAGTATGTTAAACCTAAGACAAATGAAAGAATTGCAGCTCTTCCAATGGAAAGGATTAAGAATGTAATTGAGAGAACTATCCAAATTAGTTTATTTTTTTCCTCTTTTTTTATAATTTCATAAAAGAGTAGGAAGATTGCAATGAACCCTATTTCATTAGGTGCGATTGGAGGAAATCTCGTAGTTAAACGCCCAAGGAAATTATAATCTTTCGATGCAATGAATGATTTCGTTCCGAGAAGCAATAGATTTGCAAGTATGACTAAATGAATTAATTTTAAAAAGCCAATGCTGTATTTTTCTGATATTGATTTAATAAATTGTTTACTGTAAAATGAAAGTGTAAATAGAATCATTCCAAGGATTATCATTGCAAAGACCTCAGCTAGCTTAAAAGCAGAATAACCTATATAAGTCGCATTTAAAATTGTTCCGATCGCCCCGGACCCAGCGTAAAAAAGGAAATAAACTAATACTTTTGGTATTCTAATTTTGATGCTTTGGTTTTTGATTAAGAAAAGCAAAGAAAGGAAAACTATTAGAATAGTTCCTATAACTCTGTTAAGGTTGTACAAATTGACAGGGGTCTCGGTGAGTTCAGAAAATCCACGTGTTTTTAAGTTTATACTTGAAATAAACACTATGAGTAAAAGAAACTTGAATAGTAAATAATCCCGTCTTTCGACTGATAACAAATTTCTTTTAATTTCTTCATTTAACTGTGGCATATAAAATTTCTAAAATTTTATTTATTATAGAGCCTGCTATTTTTTCAGCTGCAAAATTATCTTTTTCCCTATTTACATTCTCTTTCAATTGTTTAAGTGATTGGAGTGCGAATTCGATGCCTTTCGCATATGATAATGGATCTCTTTGTTTAACGATATAGCCGTTAACATTGTGTTTAACAAGGCCAGAAACTCCTCTTGAATCACAAGCAACGACAGGTAAACCACACATAAATGCCTCTATAATTGTCAAAGGAATACCTTCCTTGCGAGAGGTGAAAAGTAGTAAATCTGAATTTTTCATTAATAATGCAACCTCTTTGCGAGGAACACTGCCTAAAAATATAACTTTATCTTCTAACCCAAAATCCTTAACTAATTTTTCACACTTTTTTAATAAGGGACCATCTCCTGCAATTAATAGGCAGGCATTACTACTAAATTGATTGATGTAATTTGAAAACGCTTTAATTGCTAATTCTGGGTCCTTTACTTTGACGAGTCTGCCCACCCATAAGAATTTAAAAGTTTGCCTTTCATTATTTATTTTGCTCGGCGATTTTACATTTGCATTAAACAGTCTCTCATCCACAAAATTATTAATTCTTACGACTTTTTCTCTATCTTTTTTTTCTAACTTTAGATTCCTTAGGTAATTATAAAAATCTTCCTCTAAGGCGGAGACGAAGCAAAGATCAGAGAGCTTTATTGAAATTTTTTGCATTGCACGATATAAGAAAACAGGCACATTGTCAGGACTAAAAGTCCCGTGTTGGTGTAAAACTATTAAAGGTTTTTTTGTGGGAGATTTTCCATAAGCGATTACAAGGGGTTCTCCGTGGAAGTATAAAATATCGTATTTGTTCGATAGCAATTTTTTAAATTTTCTTATCCCAATCATAGCTTTTATGAAGTTTGGTATTAATTTTCGTTTCGTTTTTGCTTGGTAGAAATAATAAATAGGAAATTTTTCTCCTTCTATTTCTACAAAATTTTTGGGAACTCTGTTATCTACTTTTGCTCCCCAAAGTTCTATTTGAAAGTGCTGTCGGAGCCAAGGTAGTATTTCTAAAACGAAACTTAACATTCCACCGGTTGGCCATGACTCAAAGTCCGATGAAAATATAATTGCTAAAGATGGTTTTTGTAATGTTTTAGTGTTTTTATCCATCTAATCAAATTTTAATTTATTTCAGACGTTTTTTGAAGCGATGAGGCGAGTTTATAATTAATAATATGAGAATAAGTTTCATTATTGCTTCCAAAAATGCCGAGAAGACGATTGAATATACTCTTTGTTCATTTTTACGGCAGACGAATTACAATTTTGAATTAATTATAGTTGATAATTCCACTGATAAAACGCCAGAAATATTGGGAAAGTACGAAGGCAAGAATATCAAGATATTCCACAGAGATGATAAATGTGCATCGGAGGCAAGGAATATTGGCATGAACTATGCAACTGGAGATTATATTGTCTTTTTTGATGCTGACGACGAAGTGCATCCATGTTTGGTGGAAAATTTAACCGAAGTGATAAGTAAATATGAACCTGAAATAGTTGTTTGGAACTATAATAAGGTTTTCACGTATATAGCCGAAAGGTTGAAAGAAAAGTTTTGCGATAGTAATTCTATTAAGGATTATTTCCCCTTGACTGGAACGTATTTTCTTCGCAAGGTTTATTTAGAGAAATCTTTTTGGATTTGGATTGGAAACATTTGTTATAAAACATCTTTTCTTAGAAAATTCAATATGAAGTTTCCGGAGGAGTTTATATTTGGAGAGGATCCCAACTTCTCCTTTAAAGCATTGAGTAATTCTGAAAGGTGTGCGTATATTAACAAAACACTGGCGTACTATGTGCAAGCACCTGGCTCTTTGACTAGAAGGTATAACAAGAGATTTCCGGATCAGCTATACGCGTTTATAGACATGGCAAATTACGCAGATCAAAAGTTTCGAGACTCGGGTGAGGAAGACTTTAGAAGACTAAGTGAGGCTTTGAGGACCCAGTGGGTCTTATCGGCTTTCGTCAATTCCTCGTATCTTAATTTCGTGAATTTGCTAAGATTACATAAGTCTTGGAGGGAGGCTGAAAAAATATTCTTTGAAAACCTAAGAAAGTATTCTGGTTTAAAAAAGTTATTAATGTATGCTATTGAATATACAAGTTCAGGTGGTGTTTATGTTATTTATAAAAAATTGGCTCGAAATATAATCGAGGGTATGGAGAGTAATCAGATAAAGCTCTCTGATCTTGCTACTTTTATGACTTTACGGAAAATAGGAGATCTCAGGAGCCGTCTGAAATTTAGGAGATGAAAGTTCTTCTTTTGGGTAACGTTGACAATAATGTTGGTGATGACCTGATATTGTGGGCTATAATTAAAAAGCTTTCTGAGTGTGAGGGAATTGAAATCTATTTAAATACTCCTAAAGAGTCCGGTTATAGCTTTGCTGGGAAGGGGGTAAAGACTGTTGCTCTTGATTACACGAGCCTGAATGATGCTTATGATATTATAAAAGGGTATAATGCAATTATTTTGGCTGGTGGGTCACTTTTTAAATTAAACAGCTTTAGGATTACACTTCATTATATAAAAGTTTTTTTGATGTTATTTTTTTATAAGCTTTGTGGGAAAAAGCTTTATTTAATAGGTTGTAATGTGGGTCCCATTACCAGTAAGTTAGGGTGGATTGTTGTTGGCTTGATTTTCAAAATTTTCAACTTAGTAACTGTTAGGGACACATTTTCATACAACAAAATGAAAAGGTTTAAGAAAAAAAATCTTTATTTAGCTCCAGATCTGTCATTTTTATATGCCGAAGATTTTAAACACTATGTAAGAGTGAGGTCTCCTAATGTACTTAAATTGGGCATTTCTGTATATAATTTAAGGAGTGAGATTGGACCAAAGTTTTTAGGCAAAATGGCTAATGTTATTGATTTGTTCCTTGAGAACCCTGGTAGGGAAGTTGTACTCTTTGCTTTTTCAACAGGTGTTGAGAAAGATCAGGATGCCTGCTACACTCTGAAGCAATTGTGTAAACATAAGGAAAGTATTGAGATATGTGAATATAGAGGAGATTTTGAAAATTTTGTAAGTAAATTAGCAAAATGTGACGTTTTTATTGGGATACGGTTTCATTCTTTGATTCTTTCTCTAATCTTGAATGTACCTTGCCTCCCAATATCGTATTCTGTTAAGTGTGAGAATTTTTTGAGAGACATTGGTTATTATAGGTTTTTTACTATAGAGGATTTTATTAACACTTCAGAAAGCGACATTGCAGTTAGGCTTTTAAGTGGCGATGTTTTAAGTGCTTTTCCACTTAAGAGTTATGCTGAAATGTCAAGGCTCCATCTTGATTTGTTGGTTGAGAATTTGTGTAAGAAAAATATTAATTTTTAACTTACAAAACGTTCTTCTTTTTAAGGTATGTATAAAGTAGACCAACAATTAATGATTCTGTTATCGTGATAGCAATTGCAGCCCCTGTGTAAGTAAATGATTTTACTAATAGCGTGGTTATAATTATGTTTATAATGCTGCTAATCCATAGAATTTTAGCAAGTTCATTTTTGAACCCCATTGGTATCATAATCAGTATACTCAGGGTATTTTCAAGTCCTGTAAGAAAGAGAAAGAAGGATAAAATTCTAAAAATAGGTAATGAGGGCAGATAGGTTTCTCCCAGTAAAATTTTTATAATAATTTTTGCTCCGAATAAGATTATAATGCTTAGCCCTCCGCTATATACCGCAGTTAATGCCACATATTTTTTAAGAAATCTTCTCGAATTTTCTTTTGACAATGTAATTAATCTGTTTACGTATGGAAAAGCTGCCTGTTGCATTATTATTACGAATGTACCAACTATATTAACTATTTTCTGAGCCGCTGCAAAATACCCGACGCTTGCGTTATTGGTTAATATCCCGAGTATAAATGTAGAAGAGACAGCATTTAAACTCTTTGAAATTTGAGTCAAAGAAATTACTAAACTTTCTCTAATAATATTGACTATAAATTTAAACCTCGGAAGGATTGGTTTATAACCTGATTTTAGAATTAATAGAGATGCCCCCAAAGCAACTAAAGAATTAGCCAATGAACCCCAAATTGATACTAGGTTCAAATCATTTGTGTTTTTAACCAAAATGAAAATACCGATTGCGTAAATTCCCTTTGATGCAATAGTTAACCACGTGATGGATGTTAGTTTCTCGATTCCCCTAAAAAACCAATATGGGTTTAGAGCCTCTACAAAAATTGCTATGTAGCATAATGCAAATATGGGATAATTTACCTTCAGTTTTGGTGTTAAGAATAATAAAGTGTTAAAAATTAGGGAGCCTATAAAAATAAAGAGTATTTTTGCCCCAATTACTGAAGCGAGAATTTCTCCAGATTCTTTCTTGTCTTCTCTTTTGATAGCAACTTTCTGGATTCCAATAATATCAAAACCGTAATTTGATAAAATCGCAAAATATCCTGCTAATGACTGGGCGAGTGAGAGTAATCCATATCCTTCGACCCTTAGCACCCTTACTAAATAGGGGAATGTAATGAATGAAGACAGGTAATTAATTATGTTAATTGCAAAAAGGGAAAGGTAGTTTTCAATTATTGATGAGTACTTCGTTCTAAGGGATTTGGAGGAAATTTTCTCAATTATTTTGTTAATTTTGATTAGGTCCATAGGTAAATAAAGCTGTCACTGGATTTGTCCAACAAAATTCGAAAGGTTCCCATTTGTGCAGCAAACAAATGTGTTGGAGTCTGATAACGATGTATAAGAAAATTTTTTAATAAATCCCACGGCACTTACAGGTCTGTAAAATCTTAAGCCCTCTTTAAAGTTGCTGAAACTACTTGTTGTTAAAAAATATTTTCTTTTGAAATTGACATAAAGGGCCATTCGGTGTTAAATTTTAATGTTGTTGCCTTGAATTTTTTTAAGGAGTGTGTGTGAACTGTTTGTTTTTTAGACATAACGGGATATTTTGTATTTTTATCAAACTTCGTTATTAAATGAAAAGGGGCCTTACCCGTTCGGGTAAGGCCCCCGAGGAGATGCTTTTTCTTTCCTCCTTACCTCACCACTATCATTTTGTGCATTTCTCTGTTTCCACCGGACCTTACTTCGACATAGTAGATGCCAGCCTTTAGGTTGGACGGTATGGAGATGGAGGTCTTTCCTTTTTTGACGAGGCCGTCGAAGAGGGTCGCAACTTCTCTACCGGTGACATCATAGAGTTTTACGCTGAAGGGCAGGAGGGTGGGTGAGGTTACTACAATAGAGTTTCCTGGCTTTGCGACGGTTGGTATGGTGTAGGTAATGGTGTTGAGGAAGTTGTCGGCATTTTCATCTACTTGTAGCACTACAACATTGTTGAATCTGATGGTTACCGGTGATTTTCCTGTTGTAGATTTCACAATGACCACAAGGGCGGTGGTGTCATCACCAGAGGTGGAGGAGTAGGTTACGCTTTCGCTTCCACCAACGCCGTTGGCATCTGCCATCGTTACATACTGGAATGGATTACCATAGTTGGTAGTGAGTGCCTTCTTTGAGTAGAGA
>Ga0272449_1004832_pt1 | contig 10791 bp, 7 predicted proteins | sample YNPCB0241_FD_198679 | JGI IMG/M metagenome (GOLD analysis project Ga0272449, IMG submission 198679) | Hot spring sediment microbial communities from Yellowstone National Park, WY, United States - YNP-CB-024-1 | ecosystem: Environmental > Aquatic > Thermal springs > Hot (42-90C) > Sediment...
TGTGACGAGGATAATACAGAGGAAGAAGACGGAAGAGTATGTGTATTTTATTTAACTAAAAGGAGGTATTTATGCAAAGAAAGTTGAGACCGAAGATAGCGGAAGATATAACTGAAACAATAGGGAATACACCTCTTGTGAGGTTAAAGAGGATTGGAGAGGGTTTAAAGTGTGACCTTGTAGCAAAGCTTGAATTTTTTAATCCAATGTCAAGTGTAAAGGACAGGATTGGGCTGGCAATGATAAAGGCGGCAGAAGAGAGTGGAAGACTGAAACCGGGGATGCGAATTATTGAACCAACGAGTGGAAATACAGGTATTGCCCTTGCGTTTGTTGCAGCAGTTAAAGGTTATAAAGTGATTCTCACTATGCCTGAAACAATGAGCATTGAGAGGAGGAAACTCCTCAAGGCCCTTGGTGCTGAGATTGTACTTACCCCAGGAGAAAAAGGTATGAAGGGGGCAGTTGAAAAGGCAAAGGAACTCCTGCAGGCTGATCCACAGGCGTTTATGCCCTCACAGTTTGAAAATCCTGCCAATCCTCAGATTCACAGGGAGACAACTGCTATTGAGATCTGGGAAGATACGGATGGGGAGGTTGATATTCTGGTCTCTGGTGTCGGAACAGGTGGTACCATTACGGGTGTAAGTGAAGTGATAAAGAAGTTGAAGCCGGATTTTAAGGCTATTGCAGTTGAACCTGCTGCCTCCCCGGTTCTTTCGGGTGGTTCTCCTGGACCGCACAAGATTCAGGGTATTGGTGCAGGCTTTGTCCCCGATGTCCTGAATAGAAGTGTGATAGATGAGATTATCACTGTCACCAATGAAGATGCAGGAAGGACCTCAAGGAGACTTATGTTAAAAGAGGGTATAGTTGCAGGTATTTCTTCTGGTGCGGCCCTGTGGGCGGCTCTTGAGGTGGCAAAGAGACCTGAGTCAGAGGGCAAGATGATCGTTGTCATTCTACCAGATACGGGTGAGAGGTATTTGAGCACATGGCTTTTCGATGACAACATTTGATATTTATTGAGAGTAGCTTCCTATATATTATCGAAAGATTTTGATTCTATTCCTGTGTAATAATTCATTCTATATTTGTCGATAGATTTTGAAGGTTTGCAGATTATTGATTCGTTTTAATTGCAAGCCCTCTCGTAGAAGAGAATTAGCACACCCTGTTTGCCTTAGGCATCTACCCACCTGTCAGGGGTGAATTACCCAGTGTCAGTGTTCAATGATCGGTGGTTGGTGGGTCCCTTTAGAACAACTCTCTACGAGAGGAGAATTTTAATTTTCCATTTTTCACTTCCCAATTACCCATTTACTTTGATTTGTAATTGGGGGAGATGTATAATTTTGCCAGTCAAGGAGGACTTGAGATGAAGATAATTTTTATTGTGTGTATTTTCTGGGTTTCTTTGATGTTTTCGGGTTGTACGAGTGACAATAACAAAGATAATGCGAAAGATGTGGGTGGTGATGTCCATGTCATTTCAGATGGAGGGGAGGATATTACGGATATATCCGATAATGGAATAACTATGCTGACAGAGTGGGATCCAACACTCCCTTCTACAGCAAATCTATCCAGGGTGAGGGATTATAAGGTGGCAAGGAGCATTATACACGCCCATTGTATATATTCTCACGATGGGTGTGATGGTCACTCTATTGAGAATGGAAATCCAGAGGAGGATTGTGTATTGCAACTGCGAGATACAATCTGCAAACTAAATATGGATGCCGTATTTATGACAGATCACGCAGCCTCCCTTGCAGATGAAGAGGATTTTTCTAAATTGTATTATCCAAGAGAAGGGGATAGTGTTATTGAGGAGGAGGGTAAACAGACCGGAAATCTGGTAAAGTGCCAGAATGGGTCAAAACCAATAATTATGGTAGGCTCTGAAAATGATATTATGCCTATCGGGATTACGGCACATCCGTCTCAGGATATTAATGAGAGAAAGAAGATATATGATTCGGTGGACGAATCTGCGATTGAGGCCTTCAGAAAGGTGGACGGAGTGATATGTACTGCCCATTCAGAGCAGAAAGAGGATGAATATCTAATAAATTCCTCTCTGGACTGCATAGAGATATACAACTTCCATGTGAGTGCACTGACTTCAAATAGTCTCTCTGTCTTCACTGAGTATATGAATCAGCCTGATAAGATGCCACATCCGGATCTGGCATTCCTTGGTTTCTATGAACCTTTGATGCAACAACTCGTCAAATGGTATGTTACTGTTGAAAAGAGAAATGTCACCCCCTTTGTCGGCACGGATATTCATAGAAATGCAGTAACTACTAAACTGTCAGACGGCGAAAGACTCGATTCGTATCGAAGGTTTATGAGATGGTTTTCTAACTTCTTGCTGGTAAAAGAGATCAAGCCCTCTGAATTAAAATCAGCCATAAGAGATGGTAGAGTCTATGTAGTTGCTGAGGGGCTGGGGACACCGGATGGGTTCGACTTTTATGCTGAAACAAAGGATGGGATAGTGGATACAGGTAAATCGATTAAGCTCGAGGATTTTCAGAAGTTTATAATTAAACTGCCCACAATATACGGGATACATAATGTAGATATGTATATCAAGGCGAGATTGTTCAAGATCAAGGACAAATCCGGGATAGATATAATCAGTCCTGTCTCAAGGGCTGAAAAACCTGTTCTGGAAGTATCGAACGGGATAGATAAGGGTGTATATGCCGTTCAGATCCTGCTTACCCCGATGCATCTGAAGTGGCTTTCTAAGAGGAAGGCATCTGATTATATGAGGGAGTTCGTGTGGATATATTCCAATGCTATAAGAATAGAGTAGAGGTTGAGGTACAGGTAAAGAATTGGAATGGTCTGTATGATAATTTTATATAAGACTTGTATGATGATTGAATCAGTAAGATATAAGTTATAACCCTTTCGACCGTCAGTGTATGAGAGAAAGAATATAGAGATTTTCCTATTTTCGCCGGCGAATCAATTTGATGACAAAATACAAGAGGATCCCGTAAATGGCTACAAGAAGTAAGAATTCGGGTAGGTTCAGTCTGTGATATAGTTTACCGCTCTTTGCAATTGTAAAAAAATCCTCTGTGTTTGTGAAGGATATTGCAAAGAGACTGAATATGATATATTTAAATAACATAGGGCTGTTTATACTATGAAACACATTTGAGTCAATGAATAATGTTATTGAAGGTAGAGATTATAATATATTACCTCGCTACGGTATTCGGTCATAAGGGAGTAAATGAGTTTGTAGATATTCTCTATAAAAGGTTTTCTTATTCGGGGATGGACAGGGTCTTTATGTACCTCTTTGCATTCTTGTTTCTCATTACATTTTTGTGGTTTATGTTGAGAAATATAAAAAGGGTTGGGAGAGGTCTAACTATATCACTCTCCCTTCTGATCCTACCGATAATTGTATATTATTTTCTCTTTTTTGTCTCGAGTGTCGAGGCAATTCATTTCGTTCAATACGCCATTCTCTCGGCGGCATTTTTGAGAGTATATCCGAGTGTGTCTTATGTATTTATCTCTACCTCTATTCTGGGAGTTATAGATGAGATGTATCAGTATTTTGTCCTGTACAGAGGTACAAATGATGCCTATCTTGATTACAATGATATGCTGTTTAATATACACGGCTGTGTTATTGGATTAGTTTTGAGTTTGATTTAGTATTGATTTTTTTATAACTCGTAATTTACTTGACCGCGGGGAGATATTTATGTATTAAGTTTTTGCCGTTATACGAAAGGAGTTGTGAGATGAATATCCCGAAAGAACTTTATTACACAAAGGATCACGAATGGGCGCGTGTAGAGGGGAATGTAGCTACGGTAGGTATAACCGATCACGCCCAGAAGCTTCTTGGAGACATAGTCTTTCTGGAACTCTCTGAGGTAGGCTCAGTAGTCAAACAGGGAGAGAAGATAGGTACGATTGAGTCAGTGAAGGCGGCATCTGATATATTCTCCCCTGTATCAGGAAAGATTATTGAGGTCAACAGCGACCTTGTCTCAACCCCCGATGTGGTGAATAAAGACCCGTATGGGGCTGCCTGGATGGTAAAGATTGAACTGGAGAACACAGCAGAATTATCCAATCTATTAAACGCTGATGCCTATTCGAAACTGGTAGAGGAGGAGTCCAAGTAATGAAATACCTGCCCCATTCTGAAGAAGAGATCAGGGAGATGTGTCGTGTACTCGGGATAATGTCCCCAGATGCACTGTTTGAGACTATTCCTGAGAAGTACAGGCTTAGAAGACCTCTTTTTATACCCACAGGGCTTTCTGAGAAGGAACTGGATAGATTAATAAAGTCAATATCCGATCAGAACAGGGGGAAGGATTACCGGTTGTTCATCGGAGGTGGGATCTACAATCACTATATTCCGAAGGTCGTAGATAGCCTCATATCGAGGCAGGAGTTCTATACGGCCTATACACCGTATCAACCGGAGATCAGCCAGGGGACATTGCAGGCCATCTTTGAGTTTCAGACTATGGTGGCATCTCTTCTTGGGCTAAATGTGGCTAATGCCTCTATGTATGATGGTTCTACTGCATCTGCTGAGGCAGTGCTTATGGCAAGGAGGCTCTCAAAATCTCCTGAAAAGGTGGTGTTGAGCTCCCTTCTGCACCCCGAATACAGGCAGGTAATCAGGACATACCTTGCCCATCTTGGAGACGAGATAGTGGAGTTGCCTTATGATACGCAGACGGGTAGGACTGTACTCGATGAAAAGTCTCTGGAGGGTGCTTATGCGGTGGTAATTCAATATCCTAACTTTTTCGGGATAGTCGAGGAGCTGGATACATTTGCAAAATATCTGAAGGATAAGAAGATTATACTTATCTCTGTAACTACCGAACCCCTTTCATTACTCCTCCTGAAGTCGCCGGGCTCCCTGGGGGTAGATATTGCGGTGGCTGATGGGCAGTCCTTCGGGATACCAATGTCTGCAGGTGGGCCGACTGTTGGTTGGTTTGCCACAAAAAAGGAGTTTGTACGAAATATGCCCGGCAGACTCGTGGGAGAGACGGTTGACAAAAATGGAGAGAGAGTATTTGTCCTGACCCTATCTACAAGAGAGCAGCACATCAGAAGGGAGAAGGCAACATCCAATATATGTACGAACTCAGGACTCAATGCCCTTGCAAATGCCATTTATATGTCCTTTATGGGTGCAACAGAACTCAAGAATCTCGCAATCGAGAATCACAGGAAGGCTGAGTACCTCAAAGAATCTCTCTTAAGCAAGAATGTCAGGGTTCTATTTAAGGGTGACACATTCAACGAGTTTGTAATCTCCGTAGATGGCGTGGAAAACCTCTACAAGAAGTGTCTGGAGAATAAGATTATCCCGGGTATCTTACTCAGTCGCTTCTACCCCGAACTGAGAGATGGGATGCTGATTACAGTCACCGAACAGAATACAAAAGAAGAGATTGATGAGTTTGTGAGGCTGTTTTAGGGAATATCTGCAAAATCACTAAATTGTTTTAACCTCCTCGGATAAATTTCCTTATGGAGGGGGTTTGTTATTTCAGGCTGTTGAGAATGCCCTCTATCTCCCTTGCCTTTTCGAACTCTCTGAGATATCTCAGTCTTTCAAGTAACCTGCTCAGTACCTCTTTTGCACTCTGGTTGTCCTTCAGGATGTTGAGGTATATCTGAGATAGGTTGGTGAGGGCATTCAGATTGTCGGGCTCCTTTGAGAGAACCTCTCTGTAGAGATCTACAGCCTGATTGGTCTTGCCCTGAAGGAGATAGAGATTGGCAAGGTTGTTTAAGGCCTTTGTGTTTGATGGCTCAAGTTCAATAACAATCTTAAAGAATCTCTCTGACTCTGAGAGGTCCTTCTCAGTCTTGGTGAGCTGATACAGCATACCGTAGCATATCCCCGTATTCAGGAGGGCATCAATGTACACAGGACGGTATTGGGTGGACTCGATGTAGTGTTCTATTGCCTTGTTTATGTGTAAAATAAACTGGTTCATATATTTCTGAGCCCTGCCTTGATCCCCCAGTGTGTAATTCTTATATGACATATCGAGGTCTATCTCTGCCTGTTTTCTCAGTACATCTGCATAGGCATAGTGAGTGGCCCAGCTATCGGGTGTCTTCTCGAGTATGTCTTCCCATAACCTGATTGAATCCCCCCATATATAATTTCTGTAGATGGTCAGTATTGATAAAATGGCAATGATGATTGCGAATCCCTTCTTCAATATCCGCTGATACTCCTGAAATCTCTGATATATGATTGATAGTACCCCGGAGATTGTTATGAAAAACCCTATCATAGGGAGGTAGAGATGCTTCTCTGTCATAGCCTCCTGAAAGGGTATGAAGCTGGAAGACGGTAGAAGGGTTACGAAAAACCATAATATCCCGAAGGATATAAAAGGATAGGTATTCCGTTTTCTTATGGCATACCAGATAAGGGAGAATATCGTGAATATGCAGAGGAGGGTATAGAGATTGAGTATGGTCCTGACAGTGGGATAGTTGTGAATCAGATTCTGACCAATGGGTATCAAGAGGAGTCGGATGTACTTTATGATTACCTCGGACTGAGTAAGGAGGTTTTCGTATATAGAACGGGGTAAGACCCCGCCAACCTTTTCATATGTGAAGAAAAAATATATCCTTATCAAAATACCTGCAAATATTATTATGACAAATGTTATATGAGTTGTGAATACCCTTTTGATTGTGTCTTTAAGGCTCAACTTCAGAGAGAATATGTCCAGAATGACAATCATAATCGGGAGGGTGAGTATTATCTCCTTTGTACCAACCCCCATAAGAAAGAATAGTATGGTCAGGATGTAGTATAGAATCTGTCTCGATCTGTTCTCTGTCTGATTAAACTGAGTGTAAGATAAGAGGGATAAAAGATAGAATGTGGTTGCGAGGAGAGAGGACCTGCTGGATATATAAGTGATAGCCTCTGTCCCTATGGGGTGGACGGCAAAGAGTATAGAGGTAATAAAGGCAATTCTGTCAGAGTATAATTCCTCGGTGAATCTTAAGGCGATTCTCCTTGTCAGTATGATTACCATCAGGGTATTGACAATATGGAGTAGCAGATTGACTGTGTGGTAGGAGAGGGGGTTGAGCCCGGAGATTTTGTAATTGATAGCGAAAGTTATAAATAGTATGGGTCTGAAGATGGAGTGGGATATTATAGACTTTATATCACTCAGGTCCCGGATATCACGATTTTGCGTTATGGTGTCATAGTCGTCGTATTGAAATGGGGCATAAAGGCTATTGATGTAGACTAAAAGAGATAGCGTCAGGAGTACAAGAAAGAGAACAAGATTTCTACTTTTGTTTGAAATCACCATAGTTTTTGCTATATATTTTACCGTTATGCAAAATGCAAACAAAATGATGCATATAGTTCATATCTCCTTCGCCTACTACCCATATATGAATCTGGGTGGTGTTCCCAGGTCCGTCTTTGACCTCACGAGGTCTCAGAGGGGTCGTTACAGATTGACCGTTATAACCAACAGGATAGATGATAGACCAGTCAATTCGATTAATGTCATATATCTCAAGAACCTGAGCAGGGATATGATATACAGATATCAGTTGTATACACCTCTGATTAATACGGATCTGATTGTGGCTATTAAAGAGGCAGATCTATTGCACTTTCACGGATACAGGAATCTGCTGAATGATATCGCATTCTTTGTGAACAGATTTTTCAAAAAGCCTTATATAATTACCTCCCACGGGACTCTTATGAACTATGAGAGTAAGAAGGGGATAAAGAGGGTTTATGACAGGGTTTTAGGGAGAGCCTTCCTCAAAGGTGCAGGATGCATAGTTGCCCATTCAGATGTGGAGCGAGAGGAGATATTAAAAAGCTATCCATATTTGAAGGAGGTTGTAGTTATCCCGAATGGGATATTCGTTCAAGATTTAAAGAAGGTCTCTGATGTAAGGGTATTTTATGAAAAATATGGAATAGATACGGAAAAGAAGATAATACTTTTCATTGGGAAGATTACACCGAGGAAGGGGCTTGAGGTCTGTCTGGATGCCTTTGTGAGGGTGGGTAAAAGGGATCTACAGTTTGTTATTGCAGGGGAGACTATGGGTTATGATATAAAGGGGAGACTGAGGGGGATTCAGAATGTGAAGTACATTGGGCACCTTGATATGGAGGATAAAATAAATGCAATATGTGCATCCGAGGTGGTTTTGTATCCAACTATATATGAGGCTTTCGGGTATGTGCCCTTTGAGTCTATTCTGCTCGGAAAACCCTGCATCGTGGGTGATGACTTTGGTACGGCAGAACACCTCTCACCAGTGGCTTCGGATCTTGTGATAAGTTATGGGGATTCGATTGAACTTTCAAACTTGATCCTGAAGCTATTAAAGGAGGCTCCCTATAGAGATAGGCTTATAAATAGAGTCAAGTCTTATGTTCTGAATAACTACTCTATGCACAGAGTAGTAGATGCTTATGATAAAATATATAAGAAATTGGGAGAAGGGCAAGTTCTCCATGATTAATAATATAAGGTAATTACCTTATTTTTTTTATTGACCTGTATGATATATTAAACTTAGGAGTGGGGTGTGTGAAACCTGTGTTTCTTTTTTTGCATCCTTATTAAAGGAGGGTGCTATGAAAAAGATAATATTTTTTATTTTAGTCACTGTAATCCCTGTGTTTGTTTTTGCAGGTACTATCTCCTCGCAATTATTAAAGCCATACAATTATACAGTTATGCAAACGGAGGAGAGGGTAGATATCTTGATAAAAAATACTTCTACAACACCTGGGGATTTTATAAGCCAGATCCAGTTTACATTTCCCACAGGTTATGTGATTACGAATGGCGTAGCACAGAATTGGGTTGTACAGTCAATTGCGAATCCGAGCATTACATTCAGGGCATCCTCCTGCGATTATGTCCTTAACCCAGGTGATAGTCTCGTATTTACTGTGAATGTTACCGCTCCCGCGGCAGCAAGTAATATGCCTGATACAATCACTATTAATGCTGCAAGAAATGTTGGTCCCAATGGGTGCAAGAATCCCACTAAATCCAGTGCTACGAGTCCATCTTTTACGAGGTACTCTCTTCTCACATCTATTGATGCAACTCCTTCTACTGTGAATGTGGGTTCGGATATTACAGTTACATATACCATCTCGAACAAGACTACAGGGACTGTAAATAATATCCTCCCATCGATTGCTAAGATTTCAGATGATGGGGCGGATTGTACCCTTTCATCACCCTCTCCAGCCTCCCTCAATCTTTCTGCTAATGCAACAGGTTATATTACATATCACTGCACTGCATCAGCGAGTGGGACTATTAAGTTCAGGGGTTATGCCTATTCGGGGACTTCGATTACATCGCCGACTTATGATTCGAATTATGTCTCCATAGGGAATTTTACAGCCACGATGAGTCTGGATATATTATCTATTGTCTCTGGTGATGATGTTACTGTGAATATGACTGTCACAAACTGGGGGAGTACGACGATTTATAATATCGCTCCGACCTCTGCCTGCCCGGCACTACCAGGTGGTCTTTGCTTTTCGGGGAGTGCCTCATATACTCTTAATTCGGGACCAACGCCTGCCTCGGTCTCTCAACTTCTGCCAGGGCAGAGCACATCCTTTGTCTGGAATTATACAATTACTGGCTCTATTGGGGCTACATATTCATTCAATGGCTTTGCAACTGCGGATGGGGGTCTAATGACAAACACCGCATACTCAGGGACCGGGAGTATCACAGCCTACTCTGTCTCAGTCTCACCCAGTTATGTCTTGCGTGGTTCTACCAATAAGACACTCGTTTTTAATGTGAAGAACTCCTCCTCTGTTGGTATAAAAACTGTGACAATCTATAACCCAAATACTACTATCTGGGTGAAGGCTACTCAATCTGGAGTCCCCTGTCAGGGTTGCACATGGACATATACATTGCTTACAGGCCCGGAGAGGTATCAGTTTACAGCTGCTAATACCTCCTGTTATATATATCAGAATGAGCAGTGTGATTTCTCTGTGTTATTTTCGAAGGTGGGTGATAACTCTAATCCACCCTCTACAACCAATTATTCCTTTGAAAGCAGGATTACTGATGCAAAGAATGTGACAAGCAGGTTTTATAATAATGTTACAGTTGTTGTCTCTCCAACACCCTCTGATGTCTCATCCCTCGTTGCAGTCTCGGGGAATGGGAGGGTAAAACTTATCTGGAATAATCCTGCTGATCACGATGGAGTACTGATATTGAGAACTACCGGGACATCCACAGGTTGTACTCCTCCTGATACAAAGCCTGTAGATGGTACGGAGTATATTATAGGACAGACTATCGGGAATGCCACTGTGATCTACTCCGATTCTGGTGGCTCCGTTACGAGTACCTATACCGATACAGGGGTTTCAAACGGGACTATCTATTGTTATAAGGTCTTCAATCACAATGAATACTTCGTCTATTCTACAGGGGATGTACCTTCAACTAATGGGATTAAAGGGCATCCAACAGACGGGGATGAGCCTAATCCAATCTGGGTCTATTCTGTAGGCGTGACATCTCTCTTTACCCCGGCTGTCTACCCCGGCTCTAATGTCTATACCTCTTCTAATCTTGGGACTGTTAACTCTTTGATGCCAGCAAGTGGAGATGAGTATTATAGGCCGCTCTCTCTTGGGGGAGTAATAAACAATAGGTTTGTCGTTGTACCTCTTGAGGATGGGACGAAGAT
>Ga0272449_1004833_pt1 | contig 10789 bp, 10 predicted proteins | sample YNPCB0241_FD_198679 | JGI IMG/M metagenome (GOLD analysis project Ga0272449, IMG submission 198679) | Hot spring sediment microbial communities from Yellowstone National Park, WY, United States - YNP-CB-024-1 | ecosystem: Environmental > Aquatic > Thermal springs > Hot (42-90C) > Sediment...
TTATAAGCTATAGCATATTCTTCTACAGTATGAATAATATGAATTCTCTCAGTATAATCTGATTTAAGAAATTTCAACCTCGCTGGAGTATTATAAAATAAATCTTTTACTTCTACTGTTGTACCATCGTTTGATGCACACTCAGAAACAGATATAACTTCTCCAGCATAAACTACAATTTGATTTCCTAAGGGCTCTTCTTTTTGTTTTGAAACAATTTTTGTCTTTGAAACACTCACTATAGAAGCTAATGCTTCTCCACGAAAACCTAATGTTGAAAGATTATATATATCTTCAAAATTGTAAATCTTACTTGTAGCATGAGGTTTAATTGATAAAACAAGATCTTCTTTTGACATTCCACAACCATTATCTGTAACCCTTATAAGTTTTTTTCCGGCAGAAACTACTTCTACAACTATCTCATCACTACCTGCATCAATGCTATTCTCTATAAGTTCCTTAACAACATTTGCAGGACGTTCTATAACTTCTCCTGCTGCAATTCTTGTATATACTTCCTTAGGCAGGATTTTAATCTTAGTGGAATGGACAGTCATTTTGCTAAAAATCTTCTTTTATATATTCTTCAATAAAATTTGATATGTTTTTAATATCGTTTTGAGAAATGTCTATAAATTCTAAACCCAACCTATAGGTATTACCCATTTCTTTCACCCAAATAACCTTTGCTTTTATACTTCCCGTTTTTATATTATGTAAATTTAAAGAAAAGGATAAAATTGTGTTTGGTTTTATTTCTTTAAAACTTAAAAGGCCAATATTTGTAGTGGAGATATCCAACAGAATTCCCGGCACAGTTAAATTTTCATTATCTAATTTAATCTCAACAGGTAAATCTAAATGAAAAACATCAAATCTTTTACCTTTCCTTTTCTCCACTATTTCTCTTTTTGTGTTTCTATTATTTGTTTCCATTGTAATATTTTATTAAAAGCTTCTAAAGGAGATAAATTATTTATATCAATTTTTTTTATTTCTTCCAATAGTTGGTAAAAAATTTTTTCATCATTTTTATTATAAATTTCAAATTCTAACTGCTGTGATTTAACATTTAGCGCTGAATCTAATGTAGCTGTTGAATCTTGCAAATATTTAAGCAATATTTTTGCTCTATCTACAACTTCCTTAGGAATACCTGCAAGTTTCGCTACATGAATACCATACGATTTATCAGAACATCCAGGTATCACTTTATAAAGAAACACTATTTCATCTCTATACTCTTTAACCGCCACATTATAATTTTTTATACCAGAATATTTTTTTTCAAGTTCTGTAAGTTCAAAATAATGTGTTGCAAAAAGTGTTTTCGGACAATGAGTTTTACTTTGCCAGTTCTGTTTGTTAACTAAAAACTCTGCAACAGCCCATGCAATTGAAATTCCGTCATATGTTGAAGTCCCTCTACCTATCTCATCTAAAATTATCAAACTTCTCTCAGAAGCACTATTTAGAATAACCGCTGTCTCTTGCATCTCTACCATAAATGTTGAAAGGCCTTTTGCTAAATAATCAGCTGCACCTACTCGAGCAAAGATTTTATCCACAACACCAATTCTTGCATATTCAGCTGGAACGAAACTACCAATCTGTGCTAATATTACACATAGTCCTACCTGGCGAATATAAGTTGATTTACCTGCCATGTTAGGACCTGTTAAAATTATAAGTTTAACACTATCTCCATCAAGATATACATCATTAGGGATGAATTTACCATAGGGTAGAAGCTGTTCAACTACAGGATGGCGACAATTTTTTAGTTCTATTACATATGAATTATCAACTATAGGTTTTGTGTAGTTATTTCTTTTTGCAACTTCTGCAAAATTTGTGAAAACATCTATCTGTGCTATTTTATAACTAAGTTCATATAATTTTTCAACAGATTTACTTAATTCTTCTACTATTTCGTTAAATAAGTGTTCTTCTAACTGCAAAATTTTTTCTTCTGCATATAAAATTTTTTCTTCAAAATTCTTTAGCTCAGGAGTAGTAAATCTTTCTACATTTTTTAATGTCTGCTTTCTAATATATTCTTTTGGTACTAAATGCAAATTTGATTTTGTAACCTCTATATAATATCCAAAAACAGATGTATAACCAACTCTTAAAGATTGAATTTGCGTTTTTTGTCTCTGCTCTTCTTGATATCTTAAAAGCCACTCTTTTGAATCAGAATAAAAACTTTTCAATTCGTCAAGTTCTTTACTATAACCTTCTTTTATAACCCCTCCTTTTTTCACATCGTTAGGAGCATCTAAATTTATACTTTTTTCAATTAATTCAACAACTTCATTAATCTTTGGCAAGTCAGTAAGTTCTGAATACTCTTTCAATTCAATACTTAAATTTGTTGTAAAAATAGCTTGTTTAATTAAATCTTCTATTTCAGGAATTAAGATAAGAGAATCTTTTAATGCAATTAAATCCTTAGGTGTGACATTCTTTGAAGTTATCCTATTTGTTATTCTCTCAACATCACAGATTGAACGTAGTTTTTCTCTAATTTTTTCTCTTACAATATCATCATTGTAAAAGATTTCTACAAATAAAAGACGTTTTTGTATTTCTTTGACATTTATTAATGGTTTAAGTAACCACTTTCTTAAAAGTCTTGCACCAATAGATGTTTGCGTTTTATCAATTACATCTAATAAAGTATTTTTCTGCGTCCTATCATAAAAATTTTCAACAAGTTCTAAATTTCTGATACAGCTGCTGTTAAGAAACATATAATCTTCTAAAAAATAAAACTTTATTCCTTTAAGATTTGGCATAGCCTTTTTTTGTGTTCTTTCTAAATATTCTAAAAGTCCGCCAATTGAAGCTAAAACAACTCCATTTTTTTGAACATCTAAACCAAATGTTTCTATTGAAAATATTTTATAGTGCTGTTTAATTTTTTCTTCAGCAGTAACAATATCAAAATACCAGTCTTCTAAAAATTCTATATGTATATCTCTATATTGTCTAACTAAATTTACAATCTTTTCTTTCTGCGATTCTTTAGCTACAACTTCTGATGGTGAGATTCTAAAAAGTTCATCTACAACCTTAGTTAAGCTTTTATCTTCAAACTGTGTAACTAAAAAATCTCCTGTAGAAATATCTATATTTGAAAGACCTACATAATATGTGTTTTTTGTCTCAAACAAATTTATTGAAGTTAAAAAATTATTCTTTTTAGAATCTAAAAGATTTTCTTCTATAATTGTCCCTGGTGTTATTACTCTTACGACTTCTCTTTTCACTATACCTTTTGCTAATTTCGGATCCTCAACTTGTTCACAAATTGCTACTTTAAAACCATGATTTAAAAGTTTTGAAATATAGTTATTAACACTATGAAAAGGTACACCACACATTGGTACATCTTGTCTTTTGGTTAAAACAACCCCTAAAACAGGAGAAGATTTAATTGCATCTTCTCCAAACATCTCATAAAAATCTCCTAAACGAAACATCAAGATGCAATCTTTATATTGTTGCTTAATCTGCTGATATTGTTTCATTAAAGGAGTAAGATTTATAATTTCTGATTCTTTCATAGTTTTATTTTCACCTTCGCCGACTATTATACTCAAATTAGCTGCTGTTTATAGCGGGAAAAGTCAGCAACTAGAATTTTAACTATGCAAGGATAAATCCTTGCCCTACCCCGCAAAATGTAGGGCACGGCTGAAGCCGTGCCCTACAAAATTAACTATCCCGCCTGTCCCGCAGAAGGCGGGACAAGTTGCGGGATTAACTATGAACTAACAACTATGAACTAACACTACCTATCAAAGTATGAAATTTTACATCTTTAATCTTTACTTTTATAAAATTTCCTAATAAATCTCTATCAGAACAAATTTCTACTATTCTATCATTTATTGTTTTACCTAAAAATACATTTTTTTTATCCGATTTTGAAACAACCAAAACTTCAACTTCAGAGTTTATATAATTTTTATTTTTTTGTCTAGCAATGGTGTCACATAAATTAAGCAACTCATAATGTCTTCTTTCTTTAACTTCCTCTTCCACATCATCTGGCAACTCTGCAGATTTAGTTTTTTCTCTTACAGAATATTTAAAAACAAAAGCAGAGTCAAATTCAATCTCTTTTACTGCTTTAATTGTCTGTTGGAAATCTTCCTCTTGTTCTGTAGGAAAACCAACTATTAAATCTGTTGTGATTGAAACATCTGGTATTTCTCTACGAATTAACTCAACTAATTCTTTATATTTTTCAACAGTGTAGTTTCTATTCATCAATTTAAGAATTCTGTTTGAACCTGACTGTAAAGGAAGATGTATATGACGAGAAATGTTAGGATATGATTTTATAGTTTTGATTATATCGTAGGTCATATCTTTAGGATGATTTGTCAAAAAACCTATCCAAAACTTTTCTTTTGAGTCTAAACTTGCAATTTCTTCCAACAAATTAGCAAAATTAATTTTTATAGAATCTGATTTTAAACCACTATAAGAATTTACATTTTGTCCTAAAAGAACTACTTCTTTTACACCTTTATCAAGCAGACATTTTATTTCATTTAAAATGTCTCTAACGGGGCGAGATTTTTCTCTACCTCGCACATATGGGACTATACAATATGAACAATAGTTATTACATCCGGTCATTATTGGAACAAATACACTAACTTTATCAAAGATATTAAAATGAATGTTACTACTTAAACTATTTATCTCTAATCTTTCTTTTAAAATCTCAGGTAAATATTCATACTCAAGAGGACCTACTATAATATCTATAAAAGGAAATTTTCGTTTTAATTCTTCCTTTGCTTTTTGTGCAAAACAACCTAAAACAATAATTGTCTTACTTTCATCTTTAAATTTTTTTAATCTACCTATAAATGAAGATTCTCTATCTTCAGCATGTTTCCTAACAGAACAGGTATTTACAACAATAACATCTGCCTCTTTTATATCATTTGTAACCTCAAAATCTCCTGTTGATATCAAAATTGAAGCAAAATATTCAGAATCAGCAACATTCATTTGGCAACCAAAAGTTTTTAAAAAAATTTTTTTCTTTTTCATTATGATGAATATATACAAAATTTTTAAGAATTATAACAAGTATTAAGATAAGTTTATAAATAGACGCGTAAATGAGTTTTAGAGTTAGCGAGTTAATGAGTTTATGAATTGATAGGTTATAGGGTTAGAGGGTTATTGAGTTATAGAATTGTTGAGTTAATGAGTTATTGGGTTGATTAGTTTAGAGTTATTAGTCTAAAAACCCAAAAAACACAATAACTCAATAAACTCAATGAACCCTATAACCCAACAAACCTGCTAACCCAATGACACCTAATTTTTAGATTTTACCAGAGGTTAAATCTATGAGTATTACTTCTTCTTTTACCCCAACGGTTTCTGTCTCTATTTCTATTTCTATCATTATTTCTTGGTCTTGCTTCGTTAACTGTTAAAGGTCTACCTTTAAGCTCTTTGCCGTTAAGTAAAGAAATTGCTTTTTGTGCTTGTTCTTTTGAAGGCATCTCAACAAAACCAAAACCTCTTGATTCTCCTGTAAACTTATCTTTTATTATCACACACGAAGAGACATCACCAAATGCAAGAAATTGTTCTTTTAGTTCTTCCTCGGTAACATCTTTTGCAATGTTTCCTATATATATGTTCATTATTATTTTATCCTCTCTTTTAAGATTAGGGCAAAAATTTATGTTTGTTTTTTTGCCAAATTCTAAATTTTATACCTGCCCCAGAATATAAAATAAAGAATTTGTTTATTTTAAAACTACCTCCTTTGTTGTTAAAGTACTATATATAATTATCAAAGTCAACATTTATTAAAAAATTATATATCAATTATATATCACGAGCTAAAACTAAACCAAAAATAGATTTTGCTTTTGCCTCTTTTAAGACTTTCGCACACTGATTTATTGTTTCCGCAGTTGTGCAAACATCATCAATTATCAAAATATTTTTTCCTTTCACTGAATCTTTAAATTTATTGTTAACTTTAAATGCATCCTTAACATTTAAAAATCTTTCTTCTTTGGAAAGTTTAAATTGGGACACTGTTAATTTTGTCCTAACTAACAAATTGGGATAAAAATTAAAACCAAATTCTTTTGAAAAACTTAAAGCAAGCAGTTCTGCTTGATTATAGCCACGCAAAAATTTTTTTAAAAGATTACTCGGCACACAACATATAATATCTATTGAAGGATAAATTGATAAATTTTGTTTAAACCATTTAATTAAAATTTTACTTAAAAAATCTTTTAAGTAATCCTTATTGTTATATTTAAATTCATGAATTAAAGTCTTTATTGGCTCTTTATATTCAACTACACCACGCACAAAATCAAAATATAATTTTCTTGTATTTCTTTTGCAATCATAACAATGGGCACCTCCGCTATTCAAAGGTAAACCACACTTTTGGCATACAAGGCTATCTATAAACTTGATATTAGATATACAACTGTCACATAGTGGTAAATTAGTAAAATATTCTAAAGGCGATTTACAATAAAAGCAAATATTAGGGAAAAAAGTATAAAGAAAGGATTTTATAAATTTTTTAACAAAATCCATATGTTGAAAGTTATTTTTAAAATTTATATTTAATTAAAAATATAAAAACAAAAATTATAAATCAATTAAAGAAAGGAGGAAGAAAGTTTATGGTTAAAGAAATAAATGAAAGTAATTTTGAAAAAGAGGTTTTAAATTCAAATGTACCTGTACTTGTAGATTTTTGGGCAGAGTGGTGTGGACCATGTAGGATGCTTTCACCAATCATTGAAGAACTTGCAAAAACTTATAGTGAAGAAAAAATAAAGATTTGTAAGCTAAATGTAGACGAAAATCCTAAAATAGCAGCAAAGTATGGTATAATGGCTATTCCTACAATAATAATTTTTAAAAATGGGAAACCTTTTGAACAAATTATGGGAGTTAGGCCAAAATCTGATTTTGAAAAAATAATCTCAAGAGTTATACAATGAAAGTTATTAAAAGAATTTCTTTAATGCAGAAAATTGTAGATGATCTTCGTTCAAAAGGAAAAACTATAGGTTTTGTGCCCACTATGGGTGCTTTGCATAAAGGTCATATTGAACTTATAAAAAAAGCGAGAAAAGAAAATGATATATTGGTAGTATCTATTTTTGTAAATCCAATACAATTTGGTCCAAAAGAAGACTATAAAAAATATCCAAGACCAATAAGGAAAGATTTAGAAATTTGTAGAGAACAAAAAGTTGATTTTGTGTTTTATCCTTCTGTGGAAGAGATGTATCCGCAACAAATAGTTAATAGTTCACAGTCTATAGTTGATAGTAAAGAAAGAATCCTCACTTCTGTAGAAGTAAAAAAACTACAAGATATTCTCTGTGGAAAATATAGAAAAGGACATTTTGTAGGGGTATGTACTGTTGTTACGAAACTTTTCAACATTGTAAAACCGCATAAGGCATATTTTGGTGAAAAAGATTATCAACAACTTAAAATAATAGAAAGGATGACAAAGGATCTCAACTTTGATATAAAGATTATTCCTGTAGAAACTGTAAGAGAAGAAAGTGGTCTTGCTTGTTCAAGTAGAAATGAATATCTATCTTTAAAAGAAAAAGAACTTGCTTCATCAATTTATAAATCTTTGCTTTATTGTAAAGAGTTAATTTTAAGCAAAAAGATAGATAGTATAAAAAAATGTATAAAAAAATCTAAAAATTTTCTCAATAAACTTCTTTCAGGTGTTGAACACAAAATTCAATATTTTGAAATTTATGATTCGGATTTAAATCCAGTAGATGATAAAATTTCAAAAATTCCTAAAGGGAAAGAATTAAGAATTTTTGTTGCAGTATTTATGGGAAAGACAAGATTAATTGATAACCTGCCTGTAAAAATATAATTATATCTCTCTAAGAAACTTTGCAGCTTCTTCTGGTGGAACTGGATTTATATAAAAACCACTTCCCCACTCAAACCCGCCAACATTGGAAATCTTTGGTATAACTTCAAAATGCCAGTGGTAATGTTCAAGATTTTGTTGTTTAAGTGGTGCGGTATGTAATAAGTAATTATAAGGAGGATTATCTAATGCTAAATTAAGTTTTTTATTAACCACCTGGATGATAGATGCTAAACTTCTTAGTTCACTATCTGTTATTGCTTCATAACTAGAACAATGTCTTTTTGGCAAAACCCAAATTTCAAACGGAAATCTGCTTGCATATGGACAAATTGCTACAAAATCATCGTTTTCTATTATATTTCTTTTAGATTGTGATAACTCAAAATTTATTATGTCACAGAAAACACATCTTTCTTTATATTCATAATATTTGTAGGAACCTGCCAACTCTTGTTTAATCCTCACAGGTATCATTGGCATAGCTATGAGTTGTGAATGTGGATGAGATAAAGTTGCACCTGCTAAATATCCACAGTTTTTAAATATTAGTATATATTCAAACCTAATATCACGTTTTAAATCAACTATTCTATCTCTATATGCTCTAAAAATGTACTCAGCATATTGTGGTTCCAAATCACAAATATCTTTATCATGATGCTGACTTTCAATTATAACTTCGTGTGCTCCAATAGCCGTAATTTTGTCATAAATACCATCTGCTGACTTAATAACATCGCCTTCAACCCTTAATGCTGGATACTTATTTGGCACAACCCTAACCCACCAACCAGGTGTATCTTTTTGAGTTCCAGGTTGTCTATAAGCTAAAATTTCTGGTGGAGTAAAACCTTCATTCCCCCAACAAAAAGGACACTCCTCTTGCGAATTTTTTTCACGTTCATACTTTACAAATGCAAAAGGACGTTTTGCCCGTTCAGAAGATATTATAACCCACCTACCTATTACCGGATCCCTACGAAATTCTCTCATATTTTATTTCCTCTTTAAGTAAAAATTTCACAAATTTTACTGCTTCTTTAAGTTTATCAAAATTTTCTTTACTATGAATTTCTAAGATGTATACTTTATCTTCAGAATATTCAATTAATTCTTCTAAATTTATTTCTCCATTATTAGGTACAAAATGATCTTCTAATCCCTTTACATTATGGATGTGATAACCTAAAAGATACTTTTTATATTTTCTAAAATACTCCATATGACCACAACAAAAGCCAAGCCTTTTTTGTATCTCCACATGTCCAAAATCATGCCAATAGAATATTTTTTCATCATAATGTTTTATAATCTCTCCAATTTCTTCAAAATTTGGAATTTCATCTGGGAAAAATCTTGTTTCTATAGCTAATTTGACTTTTTTAATCTGAGCATATTTTACAATTTCATCTAAGGAACTATAAAGTAAATCAAAATATTTATTTTTGTTTAAATTACGAGTAGCAATAAGTGAATTTTTATATCTTTGAAAAACTTCAGAATCTACACCAAACTTTAACGCTATCTTGTATAACTCATAACCTGAAGGTTCTGTCAATATCTCTCCCGAGTGTAATACAACGCGATTAGCACAAAGCAGTTCTGCATAGTCAATTGTTCTAAGGGTATACTTTAGTGCAAGTTTGCGTTCACTTTCATCAGGAGAATTTAAAGAGTAAACATTAAACCCGTACTTACCTTTAGGAATGTTTTCTACTGAAGGGCAAAAGTTGTGTAAAGACAAAACCCTTATCTCTTTTTTCTCTACACTTTCCTTAATTTCACTCATCCAATCAATAGGGATATCTGCATTTAATTCTACACAATTAAGTCCTAATTCAAAAATTTTATTTTTAATTTCTTGCCACGAAATTTTTTTTGCAATTATATCTCTTGAGAAATAAATAGTAGAGATCCCGATATTCATAAGTTATTATTATCAACTTCAAGATTATTTTTTGTTTCCTCTGCTGGATTTTCTTGTTGTTCTTCTTCTATATTTTGTTCAATAAACTGTTCTAATGGTGGTAAATCGGATAAAGAAGTCAAACCAAAATATTTTAAAAACTCTTGAGTTGTACCGTAAAGCAATGGTCTTCCAATGACTTCTTTTCTGCCAACTATTTTTATTAACTTTTTTTCTAACAATGTCTCTAATACACCGCTACAATCAACCCCTCTTGTTTCTTCAATCTCAGCTTTTGTTACTGGCTGGCGGTATGCAATAATAGCTAATGTCTCTAAGGCAGCTGGAGATAATCTTAAAGCAGTTCTTTCTCTATACAATCTCCTTACATATTCTGAATACTCTGGTTTTGTTGCTATTTGATAACCTTCTGCAACATGCCTTATTTCTAAAGCAGAAATTTTCAAATAATCTGTAGCTAATTCATCTATCAACTGCTGAACAACTTCTTCTGTAACTTCCTGGTCTTCTATAAGCTCTACAATTTTTTTTACACTTAATGGTTTATCTGTTATAAAAAGTAATGTTTCTATAATGCCTCTAAGATAATTTCTTTCCATAGTTGTTAATCAATTTCTTTTAAAATTTTCTTAATCATTTTTATACTTTCCGGATGAGAAACAACTAAAATATCACATCCTGCTTGCAGATAACCAAATGCAGTAGTTGTTTCCCATATTACTCCTCTTCTTATAGGATCTTCACCCCAAGATGGTTCTTCTTCCTTAGTCGCTTTTGCTTCTTTTGTTTTCCATGTCTCTTCTGCAACAAGGTTTATCATCGGTGTTGCCATAACTTTATCTCCCTGTAATCCTGCAAGACGACATCTCTCCATTATAGAATAACAATATTCAAATCCATAACCAACACTACCTGTTGTA